>ERZ802830.2194-NODE-2194-length-17877-cov-27.0259_pt1 | contig 17877 bp, 16 predicted proteins | sample MGYA00345654_ERZ802830 | MGnify/ENA primary metagenome ERZ802830 (study PRJEB30503, sample SAMEA104212375) | marine metagenome | biome: Westerlies Biome; feature: [SRF] surface water layer (ENVO:00010504) within the epipelagic zone...; material: water...
AATTAATTTAGATGAAAAGAGAGATTTTGAGGTTAACTCATCTAATCTAAAACATATTAGATCTTTTTGCAGAGAAGTTTTTGAAAAATTAAATATCAATCAAGATCTAAAGGATGAATTGGTTTTAGCTATTGCTGAGGCAGCACAAAATATTGTCAAACATGCTTACAAAAATGAAGAAACCGAAGATAAAATGGAGATCAAAATATCTGTTAGTAATGGATATTTAGAAATAGGTTTTTTTGATAAAGGAAGACCTGTTGAAAAAGATAAAATAAGGCATCGAAAAATTGACGATATTAAACCTGGCGGATTGGGAACTTTTTTTATTCAACAAATTATGGATGCAGTGGTTTTTAAAGAAGGTGAAAAACCATGGATTAATCACTTAATACTCTCTAAAAATTTAAATAATTAATTTTTTTCTAGGTAGCAATCTAAATCATTATACTCGTCAAAGAACATCTCTGCTAATTCATTGCTACTTGTCATAGAACAATCTAATGGTTCATTAAAAGCTTGAACCATATGTTCACTGACATTTTTACCTGTTTGAAGTTTAATACCTGTATTTATTGAGCCTGATAATAAGGCTTGATTTACACTCCCGGTAGTAGCAACTGTTACTGCTGGACCAAGTACTGCAACACTCTGGGCACAACCAGTAAGAAAAATAAAAATAAATAATAATTTTAAATTTTTAATCACTAAATGAACTTTTATATAAAGAATTTAAAATTTAAAGATTTATTGAAACACTTAGCTGACATAATGTGTCCATTTTGATTTTTAACCACCAATAATTGCCCCAACATTAAAGATTGGTGAGTACATTGCAATCATCAGTCCACCAATCATTATTCCCATAAACACAATCATAATTGGTTCAATTAAACTGGACATATTGTCTACAGCCGTATCAAACTCCTCCTCATAATAATTTGATACTGAGGTAAACATTTCATCTAAATTTCCTGTTTGTTCTCCAACAGAAATTAACTGACTAAAGGTTGGTGGAAAAGTGGGTTCTTTTAAAAATAATTTTGTAAGTGTGTCTCCTGAAAAAACACCTTTTTTTACGTTTTCTAATGCAAGTGTCACTACATCGTTGTTACTTACTGATTTTGCAATTTCAATGCTTTCAAGTAAGTTTACTCCAGCAGAGCTAAGATTACCCATGATCAAGGAAATTCTTGCGATCAAGGATTTTAAAATCATATCTCCAAACACTGGCATTTTTAAAACTCTTTGATGCCACTTATATCGAATAGCTGGAATTTTAGTTGTGGTATATTTAAATACTACAAACAATATAACCGATACAATCCCAAGTGTTAGACCACCTGATCCCCTCATAAAATTACTTGCTGTCATAATGACAGCCGTTGGCGTTGGAAGTGCTACACCCATGCCTTCATACATCTCTGCAAAAACAGGGACGACTTTAACTAGCATGAAAACCATTACAGTTATTGCAACAGTAAACATCACTACCGGATAGGTTAAAGCGCTTTTAATTTTCTTTTTAACTTTTTCTCTTTTTTCCAAAGATTCAACTAACTTCATCAAGAAAACATCAAGTTTACCGCTTGCCTCCCCTGCCTTGATCAAATTAATATAAATATTATCAAATACTTTTGGATATTTTTCAAAACATTTAGAAAGCGTAATTCCACCTTCCAAACTTTTTCTGATATCCTCAATTATTTCTTTCATCGTTGGATGTTCAATTTGATCTCTTAACATGCTTAATACATTAAGAATTGGCAGTCCCGCCTTCACCATAGTGGCAAATTGTTTTGAAAAAATTACAACATCTTGAGGCTTGACTGCTTTCTTTCCAAAAGAAAATCCACCTCCTTTTTTTTTATCTTTGGCAGATTTTTTCTTTTTAACTTTTATTAAATTAGTAATGATTACTTTTTGTTCTTTTAGTTTAAATGAAGCTTCTTCTTGGTTAAGAGCCTCAATTTCACCTTCAATATATTTTCCTGCTGAAATCCCTTTATATGAAAAAGTTTCTGAAGACATTTAAATTACTCTCCAGATAAAACACGATCGAATTCTCTGAAATTTAAATCTCCAGTTAAAATCATTTCTCGTCCCATGTCTTGCATTGTTCTAAAACCTTCTTTAGTTGCTATCTCTTTAAGCTCCGGTGTTGTTGCTTGTCTTAAAATTGCTTCTTTAATTGGTTTTGTAACATTTAAAATTTCATAAATACCCATTCTGCCTTTGTAACCAGTATCTTTACATTTTGGGCAACCTTTACCTTTTTGAACTTTTGCTCTTGAAGCTTGCTCAACAGTAAATCCAAAATCAGCTAAAGCTTTAGGGGTAATATCTTCATCAGGGACCCTACATTCTATACAAGTTTTTCTAGCAAGTCTTTGCGCTAATACTAATGTTACCGCAGCACTAATTAAATAATCTGGTGTTCCCATATTTTGTAATCTTGTTATAGTGCTTGGCGCATCATTAGTGTGCAAAGTACTAAATACTAAGTGACCAGTTAAAGCAGCCTTCAAACCTATATCCACTGTTTCTTTATCCCTCATCTCTCCAACTAAAATGATTTCTGGGTCTTGTCTTAAAAAAGATCTCAAAGCAGTTGAAAAATTAAAACCAATATCATCTTTAATTTGAACTTGACCTACACCATCTAATTCATATTCAACAGGATCTTCTGCAGTTAAAATGTTTAGATGAGGTTTTGAAACTTCTTTTAAAATACTGTAAAGGGTTGTTGTTTTTCCAGATCCTGTAGGACCAGTTACTAAGACTAATCCTTGAGTGCCGTGTATTGCTTTTCTTAAATTATTTAAATCTGTTTCTTCAAAATTTAATTGTTCAAGACTTATATCGCCAGCATCTTTATTTAATACCCGCATTACAATTCTTTCATTATTGGCTGTAGGTAATATTGAAAGACGTAAATCTACTACTTTGCCATCTATTTTAAATGGGATTGCTCCATCTTGTGGAAGTCTTCTTTCTGCAATATCAAGTTTACCCATGATTTTAAAACGAGTAACTACTGCACCATAGTTAGAATGCAAAAATTTAGAAAATTGTTCCTGCTCTTGTAAAATACCATCTAATCGATATCTCACTCTTGAGGAAAATCTATAGGGCTCAATATGAATATCAGAAACACCAGTTTTAATGGCTTCAGCAACGACAGCTGTTGAAAATTTAATTACCTCAGACTCATTTTCTAAAGCCTCAATATCTTCCTCAGGTTTTTCGTCTAAAATTTCAGTATTTTCATCAACATCGTAATCAAAGGTTTTAACTTTTTCCTTATTTTTCTTTTGAATGCTTTCATATGTTGCTTCACCCTCTGCATGAAGTTTTTTTATAAAATTTGAAATATCTGAAATTTTAGCTGCATGTAATTCTATATCCATTTTTGTAATGGTTCTTAAATTTCTCATCAAACTTAATTTTGAACTGTCTGGGATTGCTATATGCAAAATTTTACCTTCTACCTTGAATGGTGCAATAAAGTTCATATGAATATAATTTGATGGCAGAACTGACTTTATTTCATCTGCAATCTGAGTGGACGATAAATCAATTACATCTAATGATTGCTCTTTAACCAATAAATCTAAAATTTTATCTTCGTCTGTTAAATTAAGTTCAAAAACTGCATCCAGTTGAGATTTTTGTGTTTCGCTTGAAACTTTTTTTATGTTGGCTAAATCTTTTCCTGATATTATATCTTGATCAATCAAGATATTAATAAGGTTTATTTCAGACTCTCTACTTATATTAATCATTACAAAACTCTTGGTGCGATAAACACCAATAATTCGTCTAGATTATCAGAATTAGCCTTCCCTTTAAAGAGATTACCTATCACAGGCATATTTCCTACACCTGGTAATTGACTTTTATTATTTGTTTGTACATTTTTCTTAATTCCACCAATTACAACAATATCTCCATCTGCAACTAATAATTTTGTAACAATTTCCATTTTATTGATAGGTGGCTCATCTGATGAAGTTGACCTATTTGGTGTGTCATTATTAACTTTGATGGTTAATAATACATTTCCATCCCCAATAATACTTGGCGTCACTTCTAGTTTTAGAGCTGCTTCTTTAAAGGAAGTTGAAGTGGTTCCATCCGATGTTGTTTGATATGGAATTTCTTCACCTTGAGTAACTGTCGCTAACTGGTTGTCTAATGTGAAAACTTTTGGATTTGAAATAGTTTTACCCATACCCATACTTTCAAGTGCAGTTATTTCGGCCTTCAATACCCCTGTGGTTGTTTTTCTTAATAATCCAATACCACTAGTTGCACCTGTTACTGGAAAGTTTGCAATACTATCAGTCGCTGAGCCCAATCCAGCTGCCTCATCTAAACTAGTTCCCTGAGCACTTCCACTACTAGTACCGGCTACACCACCAGCAACTCGTCCTTTATTAGAGTAATATCCACCTAACCTTGATCCCAAAGCTTTTTCAAAGTCTGAATTTGCTTCGACGATGAAAGCTTCAATTAAAACTTGTTTGGTTCTAATATCAATTTCTTTAATAACTTTATCAACTACATCTAAGTCTTTCTCTTTTCCTCTAACAATTATCGATCTAGTAGTTATTTCTTCAGTAATTTGAATAGGAGTAAAAGAACTATCTCCTGATTGTGATGTAAATAATTGTTCAAGAGTGGATTTTGCTTGAGTTGGTGAAATATAATATAATCTAAATATCTCAGAATATATTGGCTCAACACTATCTTCTAGCTCAACTTTTTTCTTAACTGCTTGTGCTCTTTCTGATTTGTAATTTTCTTGAGAAGTTAAAGTTTCTGGAGAATGAACTCTTATTAAATTACCTGCAACATCTACATCTGATGCATAATTTTTCATATCTAACAAAGCCTGAAACGCCTTATCCCAAGGTACGTCAACCAACTCAGCTGAAATTACCCCAGCAACTTCATCTCCAACTAATACATTAATTTCTCCAATTTTACCCATTAACTGCATCGTCTCTTTAAAATCTAAATTCTTAAATTTTAATGTAACTCTTTGTTTAAGAAGAGGAAAATTGTCTGAGATAATCAAATAATTTTTTTGAGCTTCTGAGGATATTTTTTTTCTTTTACCTAATTTTCTAGTATCCCCCTCAACTGGCTTAGGACCCATCCCTAAAGTTTTTGCAATTTCAGACTTTCCTGACTTAGTAATATCATTACTTTTTATTAATGGAGTATTGTGTTTGAAAGGTTTATTATATTTTTTCGCAAACTGTGAATTAGCACAACCACTCAGAACAAAACCTAAGATTACAATTACTGATAAATTAAATAAATTTTTAATATTCATCAGCCTCTCTTATTTGATTATTAAAATCGATTATTAAATATTTACCATCTTCTTTTTTAAAGATAGCCTCTGTAAGTCTTAAATCTATAAATTTATTTTTACCTAAAAATTGTCCTAATGTAAGAGTCATTGCCTCACCCGCTGAACTTACTACTGAAATATAACTATGGTCTTTACCTGAAACCAATCCAGCAAGTTTAAAATTATACAAACTCATTTCATCCTCTTGTTCACCATCAGGGATACTGGCTAAAGAATTCGTACCTTCATTGCCAGCAAAAGGATCATTCAATGGAACTTCATCTTCATCAGCAAGTCCTTGTGTAATTTCTTTAACTTGTTCCAAGAGCTCTTCTTTTTTAACATGATTGTCTGCCAATGATATGTTCGCAACCATCATCATTATAAACAATAAAATTCTAAAAAAAATCATTTGGTAATCCCACAATTGTTAATTCTCCCTTTGCAATTATCGCTCCAGTTGAATCATTTTGTACTATACTTATAGTCTCTTTGTCAAAATTAAGCATTTTCTTTTGCTTAGATACTGCTCTTTTAAACTTTATATAGCCTAGAAACTTTCCTTTTATCTCATAGTCTACTGGAATTTTGTAATAAGAGACCATGTCTGCAGTAAGGTTTTCTGCAGATTGATTGGCAACACCATCTTTCATAACAGGAATTGGTTTTTTCTTTTCAATTTTCGAAATGACCAATCCATTTACACCTGCGTGTTTACTTAGACTTTGATACAGATCTTCAACTTCTGCTTTGGAGTGAAATAAAGTTGAGCTATCTTCAAATTCAGGTTTTAATTTTTTTATTCGAGCTTTAAATTGAATTATTTCGTTTTCAAATTGAGAAATTTCATTTTCTTTTAACAACTTATCTTCGTACTTTGCTTTACGTTCTTTAACCATTGGATTTAGGATAGCGTAATAAATTATTAAAAATATAATTATTGCACCAAACCCTATACCAAATTTGACAAGTGTTTTTTTATCAGCAGCACCACTAAACTTGGCTTTTAAATCTGACATGGTTATATTTTTAAGATCCATTAAGCACTCTCCAATATACAGGCTATTTTAAAGCCTTTCATTTTTTGTGACCCTTGTTGCTGACCCTCAGGCAAGGTCATACTAGCCAAAGATGCTTGGGAAATTAGTTTTTTATTATTTAAATTACTGATTAACTTTAGAATATCTTGATCACTAAATGCTGAGCCTTCTATCACTATTTGATCAACCCCATTATATTCAATCGATTTAAACTTAACTCTTTTTGGAACAGAAGATGCAATTTGAGCAAGTACCCTAAAACTTACCGTTTTATTGGATGTAATTGATTGACTTAATTTTAATGATTTATTCATTACACCAATTTCTTTAGCGTATTTATTTTTTTCTAAAGTTTTAAGTTCATGTGATTGAACCACTTCTTCGTAACCAACAATTTTTTTATTTAATTCTGAAATTTGCCAGAAAGAAAATCCGAACAAGGTTATATAAATTATCGCTACAATACCTACCACTCCTTTAAAAGCAAAACTAGAAACAGCTTTAGCTTTTTTTTGAGCAATCATATTGTCTCTGTTAGGAAGTAGGTTAATATTTTTAACTGCAGTTACAAACTTATAATAACCAAATACATCTAATTTTCTAAAAGCTAATCCCATCACAGTAGAAAAATAAGATCTATTTTGCATTTTTATTTCATTTTCTAGTTGTGCAGGAATTTTTATTCCATCAAAAGGATCAAAAAGTTGATAACCGGTGTTAGTCATATTTTTTCTAAAACTCGCTAAATAATCTTCAACATTTACTAAGTTAGAAGTAACTTTTAAATTTCTTATTCTTTTTTCATATTTTGTCTCAAAATCCTGAATGGCTTGTTTAACCTGTGTCATATATCTTCTCACTAGGGCATCCATTTCTTCTTGGTTATTACTTTCGGCCAATGTTTTTCTATCTTGTCCTCTTATAAAGATGTCTGTGATGATTGGATTATTTTCATATAAAATCATGACGTAGTTTTCATCTAATCCAAATTCTAAAACTGCGGTTAAATTGCTTTCTTCAATTGAACCTGCAATTTGATTTACTTGGTCTACAGCAGATTTAAGTGCAAAACATTTAACATCGATTATGACAGCATTTAGTCCACCTTTTTTAATAATATCGGTATAATTGTTGATGTCTGAAAGTTTCGACGCAACAAATAAAATATCCATTGTGTTTCCAGTTTTGTCTTTATTTATGACTTGGTGAAAAATAGAATAATCATTTAAATTATCAGTCAATTGAACCAAGTTTTCCCATAAAGAGTCTGTATCAATTGCTTTTTTTAACTCGTCATCTGTCATTAGCGGTGCAGTAACAACTCTTATAATTGCACTAGTAACAGGAATTGCAATTGCAGCATTGGTTGTGTTGATTTTTAATTTTTGAAGAGCAATTTTTAATTCATCGGCTACTTTATCTGGATTTTCTAATACTGTACCCCCTTCAGGTATTCCCTCAAACTTATGAACGTGAAACTTATCTAACACCCATTGATTAGATTTATTATTAGAAACTTGTGATAAACGTATTTCTGTTGGTGTTAACTCTACTCCAATAATTTCTTCTCCTTTAGCAGTAGATTTTCCTAATCTGTTTTTTAGAAATTTACTAAAGAAGCTGTCTTTTTTATTTTCTGCCTTTGGTTTAGGAACTGGAGCATCAGTTTGTTTTTTCTTTTTGAATAAATTTGCAAAAGGATTTTTCATAATTCAATATTATTGAGGTTATACTCAACTTTTACTAGAATAAAAATAATATTTAACCATAATGAGTGTATATGAAAAAAAAAATCACAAAAAATGCTGAATTTATATTATTAGTTTATTATGTTTGAAAAATTAGAGGATTTAGCAAAAAATAATAAAAAAATATCAGACTTTCATATTAGAGCTGGATCTCCTTTAGCTTATCGGGCGACTGGCGAAATTATAAAAGTTAATGAGGTCATGGTTACCCCTCAAGATTTAAAAGATCTTCTTTCAATGAATTGTAATGAAGAAGAATTAGAAAAATTTGAAAGGACGCATGAACTTGATACAGCGGTTAATTTAAGTGGATTAAGATTTAGAGCAAATTTTTATAAAACAATCAATGGTCCAGCATGTGTGTGCAGAAGAGTTGAAAGTAAAATTCCTGACATGGATCAATTTAATTTACCGCAAGCTCTTTATGATATTGTCGACTTTCATAAAGGCTTAGTTTTAGTAACGGGTCCAACAGGTTCGGGAAAATCAACAACGCTTGCAGCGATTGTAAATGAAATTAATAAAACAAGAACCTCAAATATAATTACTGTTGAGGATCCAGTTGAGTTTATTCATACTGATAATCAAAGTATCGTTTCCCATCGAGAAGTTGGAAAACAAACTCAATCTTTTGCTGCGGCATTGAAAGCAGCATTGAGGGAAGATCCAGATGTAATTTTAGTTGGAGAGATGCGAGACCTAGAAACAATTAGTTTAGCACTAACTGCTGCTGAAACAGGTCACTTAGTTTTTGGAACATTACACACAAGTGGTGCACCAAGTACAATTAATAGAATTATTGATGTGTTCCCACCTGAACAACAAGAACAAATTCGTGCACAAATTTCAACTTCATTAAAAATGGTAGTAACGCAAAGATTATTAAAAACAAAAGATGGTCAAGGACGTGTTGGTGCATTTGAAATAATGAAATGCACTCCACCAATTCAAAACTTAATCCGTGAAGCTAAAATTCACCAAATCCCTAGCATCATGCAAACTGCAGTTAGAGATGGAATGATTACAATGGATAAATCTTTAGAAGAGTTGGTTAAGTCAGGAAAAATAGATCCAGGTGCAGCAAAAGCAGGACATTAAAGGTTTTACTATTTTAGAACTACTAGTTGTAATTACTATAGTGGCTATTGTCTCTGCTGTTGGTTACCCAAACTTTATGGAATGGAGTGAAGATAGAAAAGTAAGAAAAGCCTCAGAACAAATTGCATCGATGCTTACAAATATTAACACTCAACTTCAAAGAGGTAATTTTCAATACGTACAATTTCAAATTATTCCTAATGGCACATCTTCAACAACAATTAAAACTAAAGGCATTTATCAAGATACTTACTCAGCAAAAATTAATTCTAAAGGGGGTATTCAATGTAGTAAAGATAACAGTTATTGGGATGAAACTGTTCAAGAAACTGTGATTGATACTCCAGTCCACACAGATCAGCAAGGTTCTGTATGTTTTTCAAAAGATGGAACTAAGTTCTTACAAACTGGATCATTAGAAAATCAATATGGATTTTTTGTTAATGGTGAAAAGGTAAAAGATTATGCGCTTGTTTGTAGCGAAAGTAATGCAAAACAAAATGGTGGTAAATGTGATCTAAAAACTCTTGGTAAAAAAAATGGGTTAACAAAACCTGCATACTTGGTTCTATGGTCAAGATTTGGTACAGTTACTAAATATAAACGAGGTAAAAGTGATTGGACAATTAGGTAAAAGAATTCACGAAAAAGGAATAACATTAATAGAAGCGCTAGTTTCTACGGCTATCATTGGAATTGGTTTTGTTGCAATATTTCAAATGGTTAACTATTCGGTTCAATCTATCGATACATCAGGCGAGAGAACAAAATCTAATTATTTAGTCGGTATGGTGGCAGAAGACCTAATTGCAGAAAAAAACTCAACTTCCCCAAAAAAAGATGTAAAATTAATGGATTATTTAGTTTCTAATAAAATATCAGGTAGCAAATCATCTTGGAGAATGGGTAGCTGCTCCTCAGGAACCACACAAACGGGTTCATTTACAAATACTGCTCAGAATAAATTTAAAAAATGGGATGATAGATTTTCTAAAAGAAGAATTAAATGTAAAGGATCACAAGATATAAAATTTTTAAAAGTATTTGATATTTGTAACAATAGTGCTTCGGGAAATAATTGTGCTTATAATAATACTCAAAATTATAAAGGACCAGGCCAACAAGGTACTGGAATTTATGAAAAGTGGTATTTAGGAAAAATGGAAGTGAATATGAATGATGGTAGCAAGAAAAAATTTCTTTATTTTCAAATTCATTAAATGAAAAAAAAATTTAGCTCAATTGCTGGAGTAACATTAATTGAAATTCTAATCGGAATTATAATTTCAGTTGTAATGATGGCAGCTATGTTTACTTCTTATACTGTTGTTAACAACTCCTATTCACAAGTTGCTGATCGAGCAAAAATTTCAACTGCTGGAAGAGATGTTATAGGAATGTTATTAAGAGATATTCGACTTGCGGGATTCAAATATCATAATGATAATATTCCAACTTCAAATGAACATGCTCCTATTATCATTACTAAATCAAGAAACTTTGCACAAGCGTGTGATAAGATTGAAATTGTTTATGGAACAATAGCAGGAAAACCAAAAGGTGATCCTCTCAAATATGAATATGAAAGATATAAAATTACTTATGAATGCAAAAGATCAAAAATTCCTGACAAGTCCGCGCCTCCTCTACCTGGAAACAAATACCCTCCAATAGATGCATTTGCAATTTACAAATCAAAAGTAAAGTGGAATACAACCGATAAAAAATGGGATGATGGTGGTACCGATAATAACACAAAAACATATGGACCATCATTGGTTACAGACCATATTAGTGATTTAGTTTTTAATGCGATTGATGACAAGGGATTATTAATCAAGCCACCCCCTACCCCAACTAATGCAACAAAAGATAAATTGTATAAAATAAAAACTATTGATATTGCATTGACAGTCAGATCGACCAAAGATTTTTTTAGAACTTCTAAAGCAAGAGAAATTTTTGCAATGACAGACACATCAAGAAATATAAAAAAAACTGATAAATTTTTAAGAGATACAATTGTTGTAACGGCACACGCTAGGAATGTTGGATCATGATTAAAAAAAATGAACAAGGCTTTGCTTTAGTCCTTTCATTAGTTTTAATGTTAGCAATGTCTCTAATGGGTGGAGCGCTTATTGTAATGTCTGCGAGTGATCATCAAAGTAATAATAAGAGTGACGAGTATCAACAAACTTTTTATGTAGCAGAAACCGCTTTATTAGAGGGTGAAAAATATATACTTAATCAATTTCTAGGTCCTTGGGACCCGGGTAATCATAAGAGACAATTAAACAAAAGAAATTTACCAGCAAATCAGAATACTGCTTTTAAGGGTCAAATGATTAAGATCAATTATAAAACTTCTGATAAATATTACTTTGATACTTCAGAGTATTGCTTTAACAGTTTTCCAGATAAACCAGATAAACTAAAAGTAGTTACTGGTGAAAGTTGGAATTTTGGTGACGTTATTCGAGATAGTTTTAACAATAATGCATCAGAAAATGAGAAGCATGAGGCTGAAAGACTGAAAGGCTATTATTATGAATATTTTGTTACAAATATAGGGGATGCCCCATTTAAAGGAACAGGATCAAGTGTAAAAAAACAAGCCGGAAATAGTGGTCAAAATGGTATGGCTTATAGAGTTTTTGGATGTGGAATAAAAGCTGAAGAACATGCTTATAATAAGGACAATGGAAAACATTCAATCAATTCTGGGTCTAAAAAAAGAATAATTGTAGCACTAGAAAGTGTAGTTGTTTTACCTAAATAGAAATGACAAATTTTTTTTTCAGTATTAATAATATAATAATTTATAATTATAATCATTTTATGAAATTATTAATAAAATCTTTTCTGATCACAGTTTTTTCATTCAGTGCTGCATATTCAGCATGTGATCTAATAGCTGAATTTGGAGAAAAAAAAGAAGTTTTTGAAAAAAGAGAAATTGCTGCAAGGCCCTTTCCAATGGAATATGCTGAATTAGATGTTTATCCTGTTTTAGCAAATGATATTTGCCCGAACCAAAAATTAAACGATGTGGGTATTGAATATAGATTTTTAAATGACGAATTAGTTGCAGTTAATTTTGTTGCTTTAAATGACGATCGAAATTTAGTAACTGAAAAATTGACTTTAATGAATTATGTAAAAAAAAACTATAATGACTTTGATATTGGAAATAATCCAAACGCTTATGAAGGAGTAGAGGTATTTGAAAAAACAAATTTGTTTATTATCTATCAAAGATTAACTGGTGATGATGGAATTAAAGATGAACAGATTTATATTTCAACACCTAAGCTAGATGAAAAATTATCAAAATTCTATGCTGATAAAGAAATGGAGCAGTTGGATTCACAATGAAATTAAAAAAATTAATCTTTAGTTTTTTATTTATATTTTTAACAACAGAAAATGTATTTTCTAAAGCCTTACCTCCTGGAACTGGTATTGGTGATGTTCCTGCAAATGTATTAATTTTATTAGATAAATCTGGAAGTATGGGTTGGCGTATGAGCGGAGGAACTGCAAGTATGAGATATCCTTATGACGCTGATGCAGATGCCAGTGGAAATATTTTGGTTTCTCAATACAACAGGGATGGAGTTAAAAAGTTTTTATACGATACAGCTACAACTGACAGTGGATTTGGAAACAATGGAGTTTCTGGCAAAGGAAATTCTAAATATGAAGGTAATAGTAATTGTCGAACATCCTATTCATATAGTGGAGAAACTCATAATGGCATTTACTATACAACTGCATTTTATGAAAGAGCAATTGTCGGTATAAGGGCTAGTGATGGAAGATGCATGGTTAAATATAATCTAGGCGGTTATCCTTATAATATGACAATTGATTCTGGGAAAATTTTTGTTGGAGGCTCTTTTGGTTACAAAGTAATTGATATTAATTCAGGTTCAATAAGGAACTGTAATGTGAATTCTCAATTAAGGTATAGTTATGGAACCACAATTGATGCTGGAAATATATTTTCATATAGAAGTAATAGAATTTATAAATTTCCGTTAAACCAGTCTGGTATGTGTCCTTCAACTTCTGGTCAAAGTTTTTATTATCCAGAAGGGAGTTACGTTGGATTACAACATGTTGGAGCAAATCAAATATGGACACTTTCATGGAGCAACAGCAGGATGAGAAAAATTCAAGTTAACAATACTGGGTCAGGCTATACTAACTTATTGACTAAAGGTAAAAGAAGCAGATCTGCATCATCTGCCAGCAACCTGTATTTTTACTATCCATGGGGTTTAGGATATGATGATAACAATAACAGAATACTTGCTGCAAACTTAAATAATGGCCAAGTCCATGCTTTAGATCAAAATGGTGGGTGGATTAAGTCTATTGGTGGAGCTCCAAAAACAAGGATGCAAGCCGCATATGAAGCTATTGAAGCTATAGTAAAAGACTCATCATTAACGTCTGGGGTTGATTTTGGATTTGCTTACTGGTCAGCGGGAGCATCTGGATTTAACAGATGGCACGGAAATCATAAAACTGGTCAAGGGTATTCAACCCCTTGTACCACCTATAATTGTCTAAAAGTGCCAATTTATAAAGGTGGAGCTGCTCAAATTGCTAAAATGATAAGGACAGTTAATCCAGGTGGAGGTACACACTTAGACTCTGCAATGAGAATTGCATCGAGGTATTATAAAAATACTACTTATTCACCTATAGATAAAAATCTAGATTGTCAAAATTCTTATGTAATTTTAATTGGCGATGGAGATTGGTTCAGTCATACTCATACTAGAGGTTTAAAAATAGTTAAAGATCTTTACAATAATAATAAGATTAAAACTTTCTCAGTTGCATTTGGTACTGGTATCAGTGCAAATGGATACAGATATTTCCAAGACGTTGCAAAAGCAGGCGGCACAGGTAAGTCAATTGTAGCTACAACTGGAGCTGCATTAACAGCCCAACTTAAAGCTAAAATTGGAGAAATCATTGCTGAAAAACTCTCGTTTACTGCTCCTGCAATTACAGCAACAATTGAAAAAGGTGGATCTTTATACCAAGCTCAATTTGATTACCAACAAAATAAAGAATGGATTGGAACACTTACAAGAACAAAAATAAATCCAGACGGAAGTATTGATGAAAATCACGTTGATAACTGGTCGGCACAAGATGAAGTTCCTGCGCCAGCTTCTAGAAAACTCTGGAGTATAATTCCAGGCACTGATTATAAAGCAGATTATAATAACTTTAGAGATACATATGCAACAGAGATTGGAAATGTCATGTCATTATATGAAAATGATATTCAAGATTATCACAGAAAAACAGACTCTCCAGGTGGGTCAAGTCTAAATAGAAGATGTGCAAATTCTGCTGGGGTTCTAGATGGTACAGATGATGATTTAAAAGGATTAATTAATTTCTTAAGAGGAGCTGATTATTTTGATTATGATGGAGATTGTAATCTTACTGAAAAGAGAACAAAAGATGGAAAAAATATTTATCTAGGTGATATATACCATTCACAGTTGATTGTGGTAGGTGCACCCTCTGCAGACACACAATTTCAAAACAGTAATCAAGAATCTTATTTTAGAAATGTTAATGGATATGTTGCATGGAAAAACTCTTTAAAAGCGAGAGGTGATAAACCTGTTATATATGCTGGTTCTAATAGTGGAATTCTTCATGCATTTGATGCAGAAAGTGGAGAAGAAAAATGGGGATTTGTTCCACCATTAGTTGCACCTTACTTACCTTTGGTTATGAATAATAATTTAAATCTTGCAAAAGGTGGAGGATCAAACGCAATCTTTGGAGTTGATGGTTCTATTGTTGCACATGATATGTATTTTAAATCTCCATTAGATACTGCTAAAAAATGGCACACAATTTTATTAGTTCCTTATGGAAGAGGCGGAGCTGGAATGAGTATGTTAGATGTAACTAATCCTGATAAACCTTTGCACTTATGGTCAATTTTTAATGATAAAATCAATCATAGAGTCTACAGAGTTGATCATAATCAAGTCATTTATAATTATGATTATATTGGCAAATCTTACTCTCTTGCTTCATTTGGAGAGTCTATAAAAGTTACAGATAATTATAATGATGATAATACTGTATCTAATACATGTAATTCATCCCAATCTACATCATGTTACAAAGGCAAAAAATGGACGTTCCCAGTCCAAGGAATTAAAAAAAGTGATATCTTAGTCACTTTTAATGACAATAATTATACTAATTTTAGTGTGTCGACAAATTCAAGTGGTGACACTGAAATCACTTTTGGAACTGATATGACTTACTCAGCAGATCCTGGAGATACCAACACAAGTTCAATGCTTGGTGTGTTTATTAAAGCAGGATCAAAGGCTACAGGAGTACAAACAAATCCCGAATATGATTATAGTGAGTTAGGTGAAACTTGGTCTGATCCAAGAATATTTAGAATTCCAAATAATGGAGCTGGAGATAGTAATATTCTCGATGATGTGTATGTAGCTGCAATGGGAGGCGGATATGGAACTCAATTCGAAGGCGTTGGTTCAAACTTAACTTTAATAAATTTAGAAGATGAAACAAACCCAGGAAGTTTATATAAAAGAATACAAATAGAGGATACTGACGCTAGCGATATTGTAAATTCGGTTCCCTCGTCTATAGTCTTAGTAACACCTGATACAGCATCTGGAGTAAATTACTCTGGAGGTTTAGCTTATGTTAGTGATTTAGAGGGAAAAATAACCAAAGTGAATTTAACTAATATGAGTGATGATAATAGTGGAAATTCAATTAAAATTTATGACACCACAACATTATTTAACGCTGGTTCAACAAAAGCAAATGGAAGATATATGTATCATGCAATGGATGCAACTATAGGGGATACAACAAATTCCATGTGGTTATTCGCAGGAACGGGTGATTATGAAAGAATCAATGATACTACTTCTGGAGTACAAAACTTCATGCTTGGAATTAAAGATGTTGATTATCCATTCTATAAAGATGTAGCATTGCCAGCAAAAGCTGACACGATTACCGAATGTAAAAATACCACAGACGATACAACAGGAGCTAATTGTCCTCAAAATGCAGATACAGGTTGGTATATAAATTTAAAAGATTTTGCAAAAGTTTCAGCTGAACCAACTGTATATCGTGGTCAAGTTTACTTTCCAGTATATGAACCAACAAAATCTGTGAACAAATGTAGCCTAGGAGATGCCTATATCTGCGGTGTTGATGATGAGTGTGGAACAAATGCTTCATCTGAGCTTGGACAAACATTAGGTAAAAATAATAAATGTGCTTGGGTTGGGCAAGGTGTATTATCTAAAATAGTAACCTTTGGAGACACTCTTTTTGCCAATATAGCAGGTAAAGTAGATTGTAGTAAAATCACTGACCAAAAGAAAAAGAAAGAATGTGAAGATAGTAAAAAGAAAGATTTAATAAGTATTAGTGCTGGTTCAGGTCAGGTAAATACTTATCGAAATTCTTGGAGACATAATTTCTAAATATTATTTAATTTTTACACCACCCATCTTTTTCAATTAATACTGGATAATATTCTTTATGCGTTTTTATCCACAAAGCAATTCGAGCTCCATTTGAATAACCACCAGGACATTCTGTTTCGTCAATTCTCATTCTTCCATCTCGATCTTGTGAACTATTAGTTCCAGCATAAATTACGGGATCTGGATCTCCATAAGGATTTTTCCAGCCTAAGTCTAAAAAATGTCCAATTAAAATATTGTTTAAATTTTTTATATTGCCTTTATTTGCAATCATTTCACAGCTAAATGATCTTGTAGAGCTTAATTTTAAAGTCCCGCCTCCTTGAACATCACATAAACCTAAATTATTTTGAATAAATTTTACTGCTTTTTCATGTTGTGCAAGTGTTGCATTTCTTTTTGCACTAGAAGTATAGCCAGAATAAGCAACTACCCCAACAGCTGCTAATATACCGATGATAGCTACTACGACCAAGAGTTCTATTAGTGTAAAGCCTTTTCTGCTCATTAATTTTATGGAAACTGAGCGACTGGCCATTGATAAGATGTTACTTTACCTCTACACCTTACTCTGAGTTTAAACCCAGCTGACTCTGGATAATAAGCAAACTGACCATCTTTAGGAGGATCACCAATATATGATAATATATCCAGATTACTTTTAAGATTTTCATAAGGGCTTTTTGCATAGTTTGTAAAATCTTTCACGGTCTCACCTGCAATAGTTCCAAAGTTTGTACATGCAACATTTCTCTCGGTTCCTTCAACACCATTTGTGAATTGACCTTTTAAAGGAACTTCTCCGTTAATATCACACATCAGCCAGTTCTGATTTATCTTCTTTTTTAATTGAGTGTAATGACCTAAGCAAACTTGTTCTTTAGCACCTGCTGTATAACCGCTATAAGCAACTACGCCTACTGCAGCTAGAATACCGATGATTGCTACAACAACTAAGAGTTCTATTAGGGTGAAGCCTTTGTTTTTCATTTAAATATACTATGTGAAAATCGCAATATCGTCAAAAGGTCTGAAAATTTGAAAATAAAAATAAATGATCCAAACAAACATGGTGATCATCGTAAAAA
>ERZ802830.2196-NODE-2196-length-17877-cov-7.21277_pt1 | contig 17877 bp, 16 predicted proteins | sample MGYA00345654_ERZ802830 | MGnify/ENA primary metagenome ERZ802830 (study PRJEB30503, sample SAMEA104212375) | marine metagenome | biome: Westerlies Biome; feature: [SRF] surface water layer (ENVO:00010504) within the epipelagic zone...; material: water...
GACTAACGGCTATTACGCCCAGCCAAACAAGCCCAAATGTCAAAGCCGTGATCAGTGTTGCTGGCTCTCGCAAAATAAAGATCGCGACTAATAACTGTAGGGTGGGTCCAACATAGGTCAACAGGCCGATATTTGAGAGGGACAGAGTCCTCGCTGCTGCCACATAAGTCAGGAGCGGTGTTGCGGTGAATACGCCACTAAACAGCAAGAAAAGATCGACTCGCGTCCCGTGGGCGCCAAGCCCGGCACCTTCGTTCAGCAGTAGCCACACAATAGCGAAGGGCGCCATGCACAGCGACTCAAGAAACAGGCCTTGAAGCGAATCAGCTTCTATCTGTTTTCTAATGGCGGCATACAGCGCAAAGCTCAGTGCCAATGTCAGAGACACCCACGGCAGGCTTCCATAGGATATGAGCTGGACGAGCACGGCGGCAATTGCCAGGCAGATCGCCACAATTTGTACCGGTTTAGGTTTCTCACCAAAGACAAAGACACCCAGCGCAATGGTCAGAAGTGGCAACATGAAGTAGCCGAGGCTCGCCTCAGTCGCTCGCTCATTTGTCACAGCGAACACGTAAACACCCCAGTTAATCGTCAGCATCAATGCGGCTAGCGCAACCCAACAGACAAACCGAAATGACGATATGAGCGCAAGCGTTTCTCTCAGTCTGCCCAAGGCCAAAATGATGATCAGCGTGACTGGGAGGGTCCATAGGCCGCGATGGGCCATCACGTCTACCGCCTCGACAGGCTTCGTCTGCATCCAATAGAGCGCGGCCAATCCCCAAATAAGATTGGCTATCAGCGCAAGTGCTATTCCTCGCGGACCTTCGGTGTTACTACTCAACTGATATACTTCCCTATGACCGCCCGCAATTGGGCTCGCCACTTAATCACCCAGGCGCACGAGGCGCAAGCTGTGATTGGTATTAGTCATTAGAGATCATGTGCGTGCTTAACTATCTTCCCTCATCAAGGCGCTGGCTGCTGGCCGCGGGACTTGGATTATTCACCTCGCTTGATGTACCCAGAGCCGTCAAAGCACAACCGACAAACCAATTGGCATCCGTCTTCCCCCTAAACGTGAGCCTGCAGCGTATTGAAGGTCAATCGAGGCGTCATTTTACGGAGCGGTGCAGCGCATTCTTTGTCGGCTTTGACAATAGGGAGGCGATACTCATTTCCGCATGGCACTGCATTGACGGAGAGATATCGTTTCAACGCCAACCTTCGGTCTATGTCCGCGGACAATGGGTCGAAGTCACCATCATGGATAGCGGAAACAGCATGGATAAGGACTGGTTGGTTATCTCCGCTCCCGGCACTCCTTTTTCCTCCTTGACCCCTATCGAAATCAGCAGGCGCTCGGTGGTCGATAGCGAATCGCTGGTTGCCATCGGTTGGGGACGTCATGATCAGCGAATTGACACAGAACCAGATGTGGTCGAATGCCCCGTTATGGCGGTTGACACGTCGCTAACGCTGCGCTGTAGATTAACGAAAGGTGATTCGGGTGGCGTTGTCGCTAGGCAACTCAACAATGGTGAACTCGAAGCGGTTGGTGTTATTTCAAGCGGCGATTCGATTGCCACTACCTTCGCTTTCCCTCTGGACCGACTCCCACTGAGGTTGGACTAACTACCCTGCCTCGCGGGGGCAGCTGCGCCAATATGTGATTCACCCCTGCGTTTTGCCAAACAAATCTGTCGTTGTCGCTCCGCAAATCGTCCCTTCTGTTGTTCCGTGTGCGCCTTAACACACCGAGGGCAAGATACACCGGGGAGGTAATGAGGTGACTGCTTCTGATCGTCATCAATCGGGAAGCGACAAGCAAAGCACTGATCATAACTGCCCTTTTCCAACTGATGATTGACCGCGACCCGACTATCAAACACGAAGCACTCACCCTCCCAGCGCGTGTCCTCCTCGGGAGTCTGCTCGAGGTAGTTTAGGATGCCGCCTTTGAGATGCCAGACGTCCTCAAACCCCCTTGACACGAGAAGGGACGTCGATTTTTCACAGCGAATTCCGCCGGTGCAAAACATCGCCACTTTTTTGTGCTTTTTGGGGTCAAGATTTTGCTCTACCCAGTCCGGGAACTCTCTAAAGCTGTTGGTATGCGGATTTACGGCACCGGCGAAGGTTCCAATCTCCACTTCATATTCGTTGCGGGTATCGATGACCAAGACGTCTGGATCATCAATCAGGGCATTCCATTCCTGAGGCGATACATAGCGTCCAACACACACATTAGGATCAATATCTTCCTGACCCATGGTGACGATCTCGCGCTTCAACTTTACCTTCATGCGCAGAAACGGCCGCTCTTCGTGAGAACTAAACTTGCAATCTAAATCCGCTAGGCGATCGTCGGCACGAAGGTAGTTCAGTAACTCGTCTATGGCGGAGTCACTGCCAGCAACGGTTCCGTTAATGCCCTCATGTGCTAGCAGCAGCGTTCCTCTGATATGTCTATCCAGGCAAAAATTGAGCAGCGGCTCACGCATCGACTCGTAGTTATCCAGCCGCACAAATCGGTAGAGCGCAACTACCTGCGTGGCTGCACCCTCCTGCCCTACCTTCACCCCTTGCTACCCCCCATGCAATTAGGTGAATCAGGCGACCCACTTCGCTCTGACCACTCGTTTTCTGTGTAAGTGTGCAAAGCAAGGGCGTGAATTGGCGCCCCCATCAGTGGCTGCAAAATGCGATAGACCTCTTGATGACGCTTGACCAGTCGAAGCCCCTCAAATGCGTGTGAAACAAGCGTTACCTTGAAATGACTTTCCGAACCTGGAGGGACACTGTGCATGTGGCTTTCGTTCACAATTTCAGCAAAAAGTGGTGAAAAGTGCTCGGTGAGGCGCTGCTCTACTTGATCTTGAACGACGGGCATACGGTAGACTCATAGGATATCTTCATAGGATATCAGATAGCTTTTTGAGTAGGTAACTACGAGCTGGAGGAAATCGCATTTTTGACGTTTGGTTTGATGGGGCAAGAGTGGAGCCAGACGTTATGCGGCGATTGGAGACAAAGCTCCAGGAAGCCTTCAACCTACCGCCCGCTCAAGCGTCCATTCTCGTGAACGGCAAGTCCCATCGAATCAAGCGCGACTGCAGTGCCAATGAGGCTCAGCAACTGGCAGCGCAGTTAGCGTCCTGGGGAGCAGAAACTCGTATCGAAGCGATTAACCCGACCGCAGAGCCACACGTTGCACCGCCAGCTACAAGCCAGCCCGCCGCCTCTTTCACGCTTGCCGCGGTTGGAGCGACCGTACCCACACAACCCCGAGACACGACCGCACCACCGGTTACAACAGATCATTTACAATTAGAGAGGCACTAACTCTCAAGGACCCACTTGTGATTGATACTGAAGAAGGCAACGCACTGGCTAGAGCGCCTGTTTGGCGTCACATGCTTGCCATGGTCTATGACTTATTTCTGATCATTCCGCTTCTGATGTTGACGTCGGCACTGTTGGTCGCCATTCACGGGCCAGTGGAGACAGCAGCCGTGAGATCGGTGCCCGCTTGGCAGCAATGGGGGTTAGCCTACGCAGCGATGATCGGGTTTTACGGCACGTTCTGGCGCCAAAAAGGTCAAACGCTTGGAATGCAGGCATGGCGAGTCAAGCTAGTATCTAAGCGAGGCGCGATCAAGGTCTCCTGGTGTCAGGCAGCCTCTCGTATCATTGTCGCCTCAATTCCGTTTGTTATTGCTTTGATGCCTTACCGGATAGCGGACGTGAATAACGCAGGTCTGTGGATTTACCTCTCAACAGCTGTCATCGCGAGTTCAGGGTTTTTGTGGCGATTCGTCAATCGCGAACGCTTATACCTTCATGATCTCCTGACACAAACGGAGTTGCGGCTCACGCCGCCAAGAAACAAGGCCTAAAACGGGCCGGTTACTGTTTTCGCAGCAGCAGTATTAATCCGACGCTCCAGCACAGCACCACTGTCAGCAGCGCCGCTACGCCCCCACTTAAACCGATCAGAAGCGTCACCGGACCGAAAAAATCTTGGCTAATTCGGAAAACCACACCTGCCAGTACGCCTACAAAAATGCGAGAGCTCATATTGGTCTCACGAAGCGGTCCAAAAATAAACGACATGGCGAGAATGACTAACCCTGCGCATGACAGTGGCTGGAGCACCTTATTCCAGAAGGCGAGCTCAATATCATTTGCGAGCAAGCCTTGACTGCGCAAATAATGGGCATAGCCCCAGAGTTGCCTAGCCGGCAAGCTTTCTGGCTTGACTGTGTCTAGGGTCAGCAAGCTGGGGGTAATGCCGGACGCCCACTCACGTGTCGTCTGACGAACAACCCGAGTGCCGGAAGCGGTGATCTCAGTTGTGGCGACACCTTCAAGTAGCCAGTGGTCATCTTGAAATGTTCCCCTATCAGCCGCCACCGAGCGCTCAAGCGCGCCAGATTCGTCAAATTCAATGAGCGTGACGCCAAAGATCAAGCCACCTCGTTGCACCGCATCGACGTGAACAAAGGTACCGCCGTCTCGATTCCAAGCACCGTATCTACCGGCCAAATTGGGGTCATCGCGCTGGGCCAAAGCACGCTTACTCACAGCGATTTGCTCTGAGACTGGGGCAATATATTCACCGACAGCAAAACCCGCCAGCGCGACAATGAGCGCCGGCTTAATTGCCATCCAGGCTAGCCGGGGCATCGAAACGCCTGCGCTTCTGATGATAGTGAGCTCACTGCTAGAGGCTAATCGCCCGAGGCCGAATAGCGCACCGATCAGAGTGGCGTAAGGTACAAATTCCTCTACCCGTCTGGGGAGCGTTAGAGCGATGTAGAGCAAAAGATCCGAGAAACCGTAGGTATCGCTGAGGTCCCCCAAACCATCTATCAAGTCACTGAGACCATCCAAGATAACAAGTACACCGAGCACGCCAATGATTGACCAGAGCAAGGTCTCCAATAGGTAGCGATCTAGCTGTTTCACGCGCGCGCCCTAAACCAGCCGGGGAGGTCTTCCCGAAAAAGTAAAAACAGGCCGCTCACAAGGAATATGCCATGCACAACGAAAAACACGAGAGCCGAACCCGATTCCTGGGAGATTGTTCGGGCTTGTGATAGCGCCACGAAATAGAACAGGAAGACCAACAAGGCTGGTCCCAGCCGAGCATAGCGACCTCGGCGAGAGTCCGTGCGACTCAAGGGAATCGCGAAAAGTGCCATGATCGGAACAATGAGGGGCAGCGAGACCCGCCACCCCAAAATAGCCAAATGCTCAGGGTTATCCGATGAAATAAGCATCGCAGTGGGGAGTGTTTCGATACGTGCTTGTGAACGTAAACCACCCTCTACCTCGGGTATGAGTGATCGATACCCGCTAAATTGTGCCTCGGTCAGTTCGGCACTCCCGGGCGCCATGTCGTAACGTTTTCCATCAGAAAGTGCCAAGTAACGGCGACCGGAAACTTGATCTATTTCAATTGCTCCCGCACTAGCGAGCGTTGCCGATAGCGATATCCCGGACTCCGATCGCTGCCACTCGGCTACAAACACCGTATCCATGCGACCGTCATCATCAATCCGTTCAACGTACGTCACATAGTCACCGCCACGCTGCTTCTTAAAACGACCCTCTGCAAGTACATGCATACCTTCAGCGGAGCGCGGCTCGGAGAGCAAGGCGTTCGCTTTTAGACCACCATAAGGACCCGCGAAGAGGGCTATGACCGCCACGCCCACAGTGATGATGAGCGTTGCCGGCGCCACCTGCTGAAATAGCTGAACCTGACTCGTTCCGCTCGCCCGAAAGATGACCATTTCACTATCAGCGTACAAACGTCCAAACGACAGCAATAGCCCGAGGTAGAATCCGAGTGGGAGAATGAGTTCGAAAAAAGCCGGTAGCTTATAAAGCATGACCGGAAGCAAAATGCTGGCGGACAAGTCACCAATCGCCGCCTCAGCTAGATACTTGATGAACCGTCCACTGAATACCACCAAAAACAGAACCAGCGACACCGCTAGCGTATGGGTTATGACATCGAACGTAAGGTAACGAAGTGTACGCATTTTTTTAGGGCGGTTAAGGTGCTTAATTAGCCGTCGAGGTTTAGTTATGGCTTCCATCATCATACACTACGCGGCAGTTTGACCAGCCCGATTTACGTAAGGAAATACCATGAGCAAGCTCACCGTTCACGGCGCCAAAATATCAAGCGCAGCCACATCTAAAAGTGACATTGTCGTCGTCCCACTGTTCACAGGCGAAGACCTCAGCGCGTCCGCGTCCGAGGTGAATACCGCTACGGGCGAGGTTTTACAGCGTGCGATCTCAATCGGCGACGCAGACGCTACGTTAGGAAAAATCACCACCATGGTGGGTAGCGGCAATATCGCTCGCATCATGTCGGTTGGCTGCGGTGATCGGTCAAAATTCAATCTCGAAGCTCAACTAACGGTAACAAGTGCAATGTCACGGGCACTTGCCGCATCAAAGGCCAAGAATGCCATCGTCCTGGCTGACTCGATAGCCACGGATAAGAATACACTCACGCAATTTTTGGAATTTTTAGGCCGTGATGTCGCAATGGCCTGTTACCACTACACGGCAACGCTAGGTTCGCCAAAGCCGGGTCCTACCTTTACCAAGCTGACCGCAGCGGTCGACAGCATCTCAGCCGCAAAAGCGAAACAAGCATTGGCCGTGGGTGCGACTATCGGAAGCGGCGCTAACTTAACGCGTGAACTCGTCAATTTACCCGGGAATGTCTGCACCCCCTCCTATCTAGCCAAAGAAGGACGTGCCCTGGGACGGAGATATGAAAACTTGTCGGTCTCTGTGCTTGATGAAAAGAAAATGGCCAATATGGGCATGGGATCATTGTTATCAGTCGGCCATGGCAGTGATGAGCCATCAAAGGTGATCGTCATGAAATATGAAGGCGGATCTGCCAAGCAAGCCCCCTATTGTCTTGTCGGGAAAGGCATTACGTTTGATACCGGCGGTATCTCGCTGAAACCCGCAAAAGGCATGGAGTCCATGAAGTTTGATATGGGCGGCGCGGGCTCGGTATTTGGCGTCATGCAGACCGTCGCTGAGTTGGGCCTCAATATCAATGTTATCGGCGTTGTCGCCGCTGCCGAAAACATGCCCAGTGGCTGTGCTACCAAGCCGGGTGACGTCGTGACATCGATGTCCGGTAAGACGATTGAAATCCTTAATACCGACGCCGAGGGCCGGCTTGTCCTCTGTGACGCGTTGACCTATGTCGAACGATTCAAGCCGGCAGAAGTGGTTGATATTGCGACGCTTACGGGCGCCATTATCGTGTCATTGGGTCATGAGGCCTCCGGCCTGTTCGCCAACGACGATGGTTTAGCGAACTCACTGACAGCCGCAGGCCTTGCCTCCGGCGATGAAGCATGGAGACTGCCCATCAACAAACGCTACGACCGTCAGTTAAACAGTAAATACGCCGACATGCAGAATATTGGCACGGGTACAGCAGGCAGTATCACTGCCGCCTGCTTCCTTGCTCGTTTTGCTGAAAAGTACAAATGGGCGCACCTTGATGTCGCGGGGACCGCTTTTCAAAGTATGCAGAAAGGGGCTACAGGTAGACCCGTACCGCTACTCGTAGAGTACCTGCGCCAGAAAGCGAGTTAATAATTCCGTAATGACGCGAGTCGATTTCTACGTGGTTAAGTCATCCGGAGCCGACGCGCGGCTGAGCGTCGCTGCCCGCCTAACAGAGAAAGCGCTAGGTAGAGGGCATCGCGTCTTCATCAACTGTGACTCGCAGGATCAGTTAGCTACGTTGGACGACTACTTGTGGCGATTTAAACCATCGAGCTTCGTTCCCCACAGTCCCGTATCGAACGATACGGAGGAACAGGTGGTGCTAGGTTTTGAAGACGCCCCAGGGTCGCACAATGACGTTCTGATCAACCTCGCGTTGGCGCCACCCAGCTTTTTTGCCCGTTTTGAGCGAGTGGCCGAGGTGGTAACACAAGACGAGAGTTCATTGGCGGCTCTGCGCGATGCCTGGCGCCACTACAAGGATAGAGGCTATCCACTGACCAAACACGATCTACCCTAGGGTATTAAAGGCGAGTAGTGCATGAGGTTTACTTAAGCTATGGATAAGACATTTTCACCAGCAGATATAGAAACTCGCTGGTACGAGGAATGGGAAGCAAAGAATTACTTCGCCCCCGGTGCCGGTGACGAGTCTTACTGCATTCCCATCCCACCTCCGAATGTCACCGGCACGCTCCATATGGGACACGGGTTCCAGCAAGCGATTATGGACGCACTCATTCGCTTCAACCGGATGAAAGGCCACAGCACGCTCTGGCAAGTGGGCACCGACCATGCGGGCATTGCAACGCAAATGCTGGTTGAGCGGCAGCTCGAAGCCAAGGGGGTCAGTCGCCACGATCTTGGCCGCGAGCAGTTCATTGACAAAGTCTGGGAGTGGAAGGAAGAGTCCGGAGGAGCAATTACCCGTCAGCTCCGGCGCCTGGGCGCCTCAGTGGATTGGTCTCGCGAGCGTTTCACCATGGACCCCGAGTTATCAGAGGCCGTCAAAGAAGTTTTTGTCCGGCTCTACGAGGAAGGCTTGATTTATCGAGGGCAACGGCTTGTTAACTGGGATCCAAAACTTCATACCGCCATCTCGGACCTCGAGGTGGTTCAGGAGGAAGAAGCGGGTAGCCTCTGGCATTTGCGTTACCCCATTTCTGGTACCGAAGAGACCATTTGTGTTGCAACCACCCGCCCTGAAACGATGCTGGGTGATACCGCTGTCGCCGTGAACCCCTCAGATGAGCGATACGCCCATCTCATTGGGAAAACGATTCTGCTACCTCTGACGAATCGAGAGATTCCCATCATTGCCGATGACTATGTCGATGCGGATTTTGGATCAGGCTGCGTCAAAATCACGCCAGCACATGACTTCAACGATTACGCGATGGGCGAGCGTCATCAACTTCCCATGATTAATATCCTCACCGCCGATGCTCATCTGAATGATGAGGTTCCTGAGGCATTTAGAGGGATGGATCGCTACGAAGGCCGAAAGGCAGTAGTCGAGGCGATGGACGAATTGGGTCTGCTGGAGAAGATTGAGGATCACCGCCTGAAGGTCCCCCGAGGGGATCGGTCTGGTGTGGTGATAGAGCCGTGGTTGACCCTGCAGTGGTACGTGGACGCGAAAAAACTGGCCGGTCCTGCAATTGAAGCAGTAGAAACAGGAGCCATCGAATTTGTCCCTAAGCAATGGGAAAACACCTACTTCGCGTGGATGCGTGATATCCAAGACTGGTGCATTAGCCGACAGTTGTGGTGGGGGCACCGTATCCCCGCCTGGTACGACCAGGACGGTAACGTCTATGTTGGGAAGGATGAAACATCCATTCGTGAGACGCACGGCCTATCCGATAGTCTTGTGTTAACTCAAGATGACGATGTTCTCGATACCTGGTTTTCCTCCGCACTCTGGACGTTTTCGACACTGGGATGGCCCGAGGAAACCGAAGAGCTAGCAAGATTCCACCCGGCTTCCGTACTGGTCACAGGCTTCGACATCATCTTTTTCTGGGTCGCGCGCATGATCATGATGTCGCTTCACTTGAAACACGAAGTGCCGTTCAAGCAGGTGTATGTCCATGGCCTGGTGAGAGATGGAGAAGGACAGAAAATGTCCAAATCCAAGGGTAATGTGCTCGATCCAATCGACCTCATCGATGGAATAGACCTTGAAGCTCTGGTTAGCAAACGAACCTCGAGCATGATGCAGCCCCAGCAAGCAGCAAAGATCGAAAAGACAACACGCAAGCATTTTCCAGACGGCATCCCTGGATACGGTACTGATGCACTGCGTTATACGTTTTATTCGCTGGCATCTACAGGGCGCGACATCAAGTTCGATTTGGGTCGAATGGAAGGCTTCAGAAACTTCTGCAATAAGTTGTGGAATGCGTCTCGCTACGTATTAATGAATACCGAAGGGTTTGACCCGACGGCAGCGAGTCACCGCAGTCAGGCTGATCAATGGATATTGAGTCGCTTACAGACAACGATCGCGGAAACAACAAACAGCATTGAGCAGTATCGATTCGACCACGCAGTACAAACGCTCTATGACTTTGTGTGGAACGAATACTGTGATTGGTATCTCGAGCTGTCGAAGCCCGTTTTGTGGGACGACGCGTCACCCAGTGAACTGCGGCAGGGCACACTCCGAACGTTACTGGAAGTCCTAGAGACAATCCTGCGGTTGATGCACCCCTTGATGCCCTTCATCACCGAAGAAATTTGGCAAAATGTGGCGCCAAGGATGGGGATTAGCGGTGATACGATTATGCTCGCTGCGTGGCCCAAAGCCGATCAGAGCGAGATAAACGCTGACGCTGAAGCTGAAATGGAATGGCTTAAGTCCATCATCGTGGCAATTCGCACCATTCGCAGTGAGGCGAATATCCCGCCCGGTGACGAGTTGAAGCTCATTCTTGGCAACACCGTTTTGGAAGACAGCGCACGTGTTACTCGACACACGCAGGCGCTGGCTAAACTTGCAAAAGTTGCGAGCATTACCCTTGCGGACCCTGGCGAAGAGCAACCTCCCACGCTCAGTGCACTGGCAGGAACTATCGAGGTGATGGTCCCAATGGCCGGTGTGATAGATGTCGCCAAAGAATTGGCTAGGCTCGATAAAGAGCTTGAGCGACTGACCGGGGAACGGGGTCGACTCGTTGGTAAGTTGAGCAACGACAATTTTGTATCGCGTGCTCCCGCCGATGTCGTCGAGAAAGAGCGGTCGAAACTGGCCGATATTGAGACGTCAATTTCCTCTGTAACGACCCAAAAAAGCAAGATGGAGGAGTTGCGTTAGCGCTCAACCACTGTTATAGCTACGCAAACGATAATAATGAAAAGCGGAGCAACAGATGTCAGAACGCTGCATCGGCACCGTAAAGTGGTTCAACAATGCTAAGGGATTTGGCTTCATTACCATGCCAGATCGCTCTGAGGATATATTTGTTCACTTTCGTGCCATTGAGGGGGACGGCTTCAAAAGCCTTGCCGAAGGCGAAGAAGTTGAATTCGAGTTAGTGGAAGGACCGAAAGGTTTACAAGCTGAATCCGTAAAGAAAACCGGTTAAGAATCGAGCGGCAGCGCCAATGGCTCGAGTAATAGGCGAGCACATGGCCACCTCAAATCCCATTGTCAAAACCATTGCTGGGTTGCACGTTCCCTACGCGCGACATCCGCGTGTCCGTGCGATCAAACGCCAGGGACATCATCCAATCATCCATGGGACTAAGTTGTGGAACTCCAGCGGCGTTCTCATTGATTACATAGCGTCGACCACTCCACTCGGCCCCCAGTCCGTCATTGATGCGGGTTGTGGCTGGGGACTCGCCGGCATTTGGTGCGCTAAAACTTTTGGATCGGCGGTTGCCTCCGTTGATGCCGACGCCTCTGTCATGCCCTATCTTGAGCTTGTTGCTGAGCTGAATGACGTTGAGGTAACCCCCGTAGTCGCTCGATTTGAGCAGCTAGATGCCGGTTTATTGGGTGCTACCGACTGGTTGATTGCCGCAGATGTCTGCTTTTGGGAGGAACTAGTGGCCCCGGTAACCAGCATGATTGAACGGGCCATAGAGAGTGGTACCAAGCGCATTATGATATCGGACCCTCGACGGGAGCCTTTTTTCACTATGGCCGACACTATCCTTTCCGATTTTGGAGGTGAATTGGTCGAGTGGCGCGTAGGCACAAGCCGGCAGTCGGGTGTCATTCTCGTAATCGAAAATACCTAGCGCGACCGCATCTCCTGGTAGGTCTTTGTAATCGTGGCCTTTATTCGCTCACCGGTGGCATCAAGCGCCGGTCTAAACCGAAGTTCACGTAAGTTTTTCTTGATTCTAATTGCATCTCTACGACCTTCCGTGCTCGAAACTTCATTGATATCGCGCACCCGTCCACGCGTGGTCACATCAAACGAGAAAGTCGCTCGCGCCGCCGTCGTCATGGGCCCTTGCGATTCATCGATCAGGCCATGAGGTAACTCCAACGGCTCTGCAAACTGGGCCGGCGCTTTTTTAGCCAAGCGCTCGTAGGTATTGACGGCATCGCCCGTTCTACCGTGAAACCAGCGCCAGTCAGCCAAGGCAAGTTCGAGCTCATCATTCTTTTCATCAAGCTCTATTGCCTCTTTTAACATCCTGACTCCCGTCAGAAAGGCGCCGCGCTCGATAGTCTCCAGCTGATCATCAGTCACCGACCTCTCAGGCATAACCCGGGGTTTGTACAGGGGCAGTCCTTGACGCTCTTCAAGGTAAGGTTCAACAGTAAAGCAAATAAGGTAGAGCAACTGCAATCGACGTTTCACCAGCGCAGAGCAACTGTCTGAGTCAGACGCATCGCCTCGACAGGCTCGGTGGACCACATCCTCAAGGTGCTCGGCAAACTTCAGCACCTCGCGCTCGTTGTTATACCACTCTGCCCTTGCCAGAACGCCAAGCTCGTAATCGTAGTATTCAAGAGCGAACTTCAAACTCTCTTTTGACCAAGGGTCAGCACCTAATCCAGTGATTCGATACCGATACGACAATTGCCTGGAAAGACCCTCACTATCGCCAAGGCGGCGAAGCACAACAATCCAGTCGTTAAGGGCATCTATCTGAGAATCGGTTGTCAAACCCGCATTCAATCGTAAGTTATGAAGACCTTGCTGAAAAAGATTGGCCGCCGACTCGGACTGCCCCAACCGCACGGCCTCATGAGCAAGCTCCAGCCAACGCTCTGCCAGCGAAGAATGGTAGGCACCCAGATCCACCTGAGCCGCCATTACGTCACGAATCTGACCTTCGTGTGCTAACAGCGCTCCGGAATCGACGGTAACGATATCGCTCTCAAAGTAATCCTGAACCGGGGTGATATACATCCCAACAGGCTGTGGCACCACTACCGCCTGCACGGCCCAGGACCACAGCGCGAGAACTGTAAACACGGTAACGCAGCTTGTTTTGTACATTCGTACAATATAGCGCAAAAAAAGCAGGCAAAAAAAAGCCCGCACGAGTGCGGGCAAAAAAATCCTGAGCGGACCGCATGACTTAATGCGATATGCCTAGATTATAAAAAGCGTGCAAATTAATTCAAATTTATTATTATCATAAAATACATTACCTGGGGTTATGTTTATGGATGTCGGCAAGCTGGCAAAGGTGGATCTGAACCTACTCGTGGCACTACATGTCTTGATAGAAGAGCGGAGTGTGTCCAAGGCTGCTGCACGACTTCATGTTACGCAGCCCGCCATGTCGAAGACACTAAACCGGTTAAGGGACACCTTCGACGACCCCCTCTTCGCCCGAAGTAAGCGCGGAATACAGCCAACGCCTCGCGCAGAAGCGCTCGCTAATGAGTTAATTCACGTACTGTCTGACATCGAGGGCTTATTAGACGCTGGGGAATTCAGCCCGCAGGCCTTCAGAGGAGAAATCGTCATCGCGATTTCGGAGTATGTTGGATTTACGCTACTCCCCTCCCTCACCGCCAGGCTCGAGACCCGTGCTCCCAAATTAAAATTGAGAACGATTACACGTGCAGAACAGCAACTCGATCTCCTTGCCGACGGGCGCTTGGACTTTGCAATTCAGCTGAGCCGCCACAACTACCCCTCGGAATTTCGGCATCATGAATTAGCCAGCTCCCCGCTCGCCGTTTTCGTGCGGCGGGACCATCCGCTGACCCACCAGCCGATTAGCGAAGACAACTTACGCCTGTTTCCGCAGATTAATCTGTACATCGCTGACAGAGCAGAGATCGATGACGCAGACCTACCCCCGTCAGAGGTACTTGGTAGCGCAAAGGGAACGGTAGAAACCTCTCACCTACTCACCGCCTTCGAAATCCTGAGAAGCACGAACTACACCTTGGTCTGCCCCGCTTACATGGCCCGAAATGATGGTGCAACGCGCGATCTCGTGACACTACCGATACCCGAGCAGTACGGTCGCACCATCGAATACTCTCTAGTCGCACACGATCGGACAGCGCGATCGCCTATTCATCAATGGTTTTGGAACGAAGTGATCGATGCCGTGCGAGCATTGCGTGTCCGCACAGTACACAGGGGATAAGCCGAGGAGGCACCCCTTTTTCGTTTCACCTATGCCATAATCCGCGCCGATTCACGCGGAGTCAGATATGAGCAAGAAGGCTCGACCACCTATCCCCCAACTCAATGGCAGGATCATCGAGACCCACTGCCATCTCGACTACCTTTCCGGGGAAGAAATCGAGTCCACGATGGCCAAGTCTCGATCGGTAGGCATTGACCGTGTAATTACCATCGCTGTTTCACGAGACAACCAGCGGGTTGTTCAAAAGATTGCCTCCCAGTACGACGACGTGTGGTGCACCCAGGGTCTTCATCCTCATGAAGCCGATACCTGGGATAGTGAATTTAACGACGAACTTAAGCAGTGCGCAGGTGATCAGAACGTGGTCGCTGTGGGTGAGATTGGGCTCGATTACTACTACGAGCATTCAGATCCAAAGAAACAGATTGCGGCTTTTGAAGGACAGCTTGACGTTGCCATCGAGGTCCAGAAGCCGGTAGTGATTCATACGAGAGAAGCCGAGAGTGACACGAAAGACGTTTTGGGCAATGCCGCCAGAAAGCTAAAAATCAAAGGCGTGATACACAGCTTTACCAGTAGTTTAGATCTTGCCGAATTCTGTCTCGCGGAAGGGTTTTATCTTGGCTTTAATGGTATTGCCACATTCAAAAATGCCGACAACGTGCGCGAGGTTATTCGCAATACCCCTATGAATCGTATTCTGCTTGAAACCGACGCACCTTACCTTACCCCCGTGCCTTACAGAGGCGTTCCTAACGCACCCTATTACCTTCCTTTCATTGCTGAAGCGGTTGCTGACCTCAAAGAAGTATCAGTCGACGAACTGCTTGCAACAGTTCATCAAAACAGCCTCGATTGCTTTTTCCCTGACGCGCTATGAGCTTTGCTATTGGACAGCGCTGGATCAGCCATGCTGATCTGGAACTTGGGCTGGGTATTTGTGTCGAGGTCGACAGTAGACGAATTACTTTGCTCTACCCCTCTGCCGAGGAGGAGCGTACCTATGCGACAGACCGAGCGCCCCTTACACGCTACGAGCTAAAGATCGGCGACCGTCTCGTTCATATCAACGGTCGTGTACTAGAGGTAACCCAAGTTGATCACGTTGCCGGAACCCTCAGTTACGAAACCATTGAGCGAGAATCAGGCGAGACGTTTACGGTGCACGAGCAGTTCATCGCTCCTGAAGTCTCGGTTAATACGCCCCAAGACCGACTGTTAAACAACCAGATCGACAAAGTGGGTGACTTCCATCTGCGTTATCAGACGTTGTCTGAGCGCGCCCGTTTACTATCAAACGACAGCAGTGGGCTCATGGGTGCAAGAACATCATTGCTTTCTCATCAGATCTATGTCGCAAGCGAGGTCGGAAATAGATTCGCACCCCGAGTCCTGCTGGCTGATGAAGTGGGCCTGGGAAAAACCATCGAAGCAGGCTTGATTCTTACGCAACAGATCCTGAGAGGAAGAGTACAGCGCTGCCTGATAGCTGTACCCGACCCACTGCTTCATCAATGGCTTGTTGAAATGCTGAGACGTTTCAATCTCCAATTCGCTATCTACGATGAAGCAAGACTCGAAGCCGAAAACCAAGAATTCGACTTCGACAACGACCAGTTTGTCCTCGTCCCCTGGTCCTTTATTCAGGACAATCCTAGTGTGACCGAGCAGTTACTAGCATCAGAGTGGGACTTCCTCATTATTGATGAAGCACATCACCTCTCCCTAGGCGAAGACGCCGAAACCAAAGCAGATAGAGCGCTTACACAACTAGCAACGTCCTGTCGCGGACTTCTCTTACTGACGGCAACACCGGGGCAATCGGGCATCGACAGTCATTTTTCCCGTCTAAAATTGTTAGATTCAGACCGATTCAACAGCTTTGAACAGTTCGTTGAAGAGCAAAGACGGTTTGAAGACACCCACACCTTGATCGAAGCGCTTCGCGCAGGCGAAGCTATAACTGACCTGCCTACAGGTATTGACCCTGCCCTTCCTGCCCCTCAAATGGCTAAAGCACTGGTAGACCAATACGGAACGGGGCGGGTGCTGTTCCGAAACTCTAGAAAGTCGGTGAAAGGATTCCCTCAACGATGCCTGCACCACTACGCGCTGCCCGACGAATACGACGCTGAAATAGGTGATTCAGCCCGACCGAAATGGTTGGCTGAGCTGTTAAAGTCGCTCAAACAAGAAAAAGTACTCGTAATCTGCCGCGACAAGGCCACGGCGATGGCGCTTGAGCACTTCCTGCATCTGCAGGTAGGCATTCGATGCGCATCATTTCATGAGGACCTGTCACTAATCGAGCGAGATCGCGCGGCTGCATACTTTGCCGATGCAGAGAGCGGCGCACGAGCGCTAATTTGCTCGGAAATTGGCAGTGAAGGCCGTAATTTCCAGTTTGCTCAGCACTTGGTCTGCTACGACTTACCCGCTCACCCCGACCTTCTTGAGCAGCGAGTTGGTCGACTTGACCGTATTGGCCAGCTCGGCGTTGTGAACATCCACGTCCCCGTCACGGCAGGCTCCATCGAGGAAGTGAGATTTAGATGGTTTCATGAAGGTTTGGACGCTTTCGAGACCAGCTGCTCTATCGGGCATTTGATCTACTCCGACCTGGGAGACGAGCTGACGCAATGCGAACAAAATGGAGCGATTTCAGACACGCTACTAAACAAGACCATTGCCCTAAAGACCCAACTGTCGGGACAGATGGATCGAGGGCGTGATCGCTTGTTAGAAATCACGTCGCATGATCCTGAAAAAGCAGCCAACTTGATCGCCAATATTGAGAGAAATGAACAGACAGATAGTTTGATCGAGTTTACCGACCATCTATTTGATCGATTGGGCATTCATACGGAAGCCGGAGCAGACGACACGCTCGTTTTAAAGCCGACCGAAAATCTGGTGACTGGAGAACTACCGCTGCTCGACGACAGTGGCATCACGTGCACGTTTTCTAGAGAGCTAGCACTGAGCCGCGACGACCTCCACTTCCTGACGTGGGAACACCCATTGGTCCGAGAAACCATTGATGTGGTCTACAACTCGGAGCTTGGAAATGCCTCAGTCGCACTGATCAAGCAAAAAAGCCTCAAACCGGGAACTGTTCTTATCGAGACCCTGTTCACCGCAGATTGTGCTGCTCCAAAGCGGCTGCAAATTGGTCGTTACCTGGATCAGAAGCCGATTCGGTATCTCATGACCCTCGATGGTCGAGACCTTAGCGAAGCGATTAGCTGCGAAGCGTTTACGCGATTACTTAAGCCCATAAGCATCACTCAAAGTGCAGGTGTTATCCGAGAACTGCGCACTAAAATCTCCGGCGCGCTGCGACTGCTTGAGACCCGTGCCGCCGAGCGAGTAACGTCGCTGCAAGAAGCAGCAGCCTTCATGCTCAGTCAGGAGCTGAATAGTGAAGCGGATCGGCTGGTAGCACTGGGCAGTCGCAATGGTTCCGTACGCGCCGATGAAGTCGAGATGATACGGCAAATCAAAAAAGACAGCCTTGAAGCCTTTACTCGTGCCGAAGCAAGACTCCAAGGTATACGTGTCGTCGTTGCAACGTAGCACCCCCTAGTCGGGGCGATACCAGATGGGCGATGAGTAGGCTCGCTCCTGCACGGTATCAGGCCTGCGTGTATCCACATCACCACCCAGCGCGACCTTGTCGAGTAGCGAGTGCCTCGGTGGCGGCACTTCGAGAACCCCCACATAGTAAAA
>ERZ802830.2197-NODE-2197-length-17871-cov-8.48412_pt1 | contig 17871 bp, 12 predicted proteins | sample MGYA00345654_ERZ802830 | MGnify/ENA primary metagenome ERZ802830 (study PRJEB30503, sample SAMEA104212375) | marine metagenome | biome: Westerlies Biome; feature: [SRF] surface water layer (ENVO:00010504) within the epipelagic zone...; material: water...
TAAATCGCAACCGATAGCTATCTTCTGAGGCGATTAATGTAGTGATTAGTAAACGATATATCTTAATGGCATTCCCCAATACTAGCCCGGCGGTTATAAGCAGATAAAGAATATTCATTAACATGGCCGCGTTTAGATATGGCTTCTTTTGAGAGTCTAAAAATTCTTGAAAGGATTCATCATTTCGTAGCATGTCTCCCAACATCTGCTGCAAACTATCCTGCGGGTCTGTAGTCATATCCACTAAGGTTTGTTGGGGTGCTGGATCAATAATTACCCATCCTATATCTTTAAAGTAAACTTCCGGCCATGCATGGCCGTGAATCGCTTGAACAAGCAGTGCTGACCCGCCTGCTCGATTGCTTGCGGGTACCGAATATCCAATGCCGACTCGGGCGGGAATGCCGACACTTCGGAATAGATACGTTGCGGCAAATGAAAAGTGCATGCAGTAGCCGGTTAAATCACCAAAAAGGAAAGAGGCCGCAGGATCCGGTTCGTAGGCGTGTTGATTTTTTAGACTGTAAATCCCGTTCTCATCTAAATAAGTTTTTATAGTCCATGCTTTTGCAAATGGGTCGTTTCTGAATTCGGGCTTTAAGTCGGTAAGTAATTCCGTGGCAAGAGTTTGATAGCGATCGTCATCTGGTATTTTTAGATACTCAGCGGAGACTTCTTGTGACCAGCCGTCGTTTCCAGTCTCTCTATCCAGCAAATACTCGAGGTCGTACTGAGGTGCCAATGAGAAGGCATCATAGGTTTTTTTAAACCTCAGATTATTAGGATTTGCCATATTTTGATAGGCAGTGGGGCTCTCTAAACCTAAAGGATTTTTGTGTGGAACTAGCATGCCAACCGTGGTTCGTATTAATTTATGTTGTTCTTCATTTGGAGGAGGGTCGGATGTCTCCACCCTGCCAACTGGAAACTGCTTAATGAGATCAGAGTCCATCCCATCAATTTCAGAGTAGTCCAGCATAATGCCGTTGAATTGGGAATAAGCCGATTCTCTGAAATAATAGGATCCGTTAAGTGGGTCATAATCATCTCTAAATACAACTACGGCGACAGGTGCCTCTTTGTCATTATTTTCATTTTCCCCATCTCGAAACGGATTTTCTCTTTGTGAATTTGTGCCGCTTTCGCGGCCGGTAAGCCCCAGCGAGTCTGTAGTTTGCGGAGTGGGGAGACCAAAAAACTCTACATAAATAAAAAGCGAAAAGCATAAGACGATCAGAGAGGAGAAATGGTATACGAGCCTTCTGGTATTTTTCTCTAATATAAGCAAAGCTGATAGTGTTAGGACGGCAGCGCATCCGAAGGCCATAAGTATCGTAGAAGGATCAATGCCTCGAATTTGCGCGAAATCTCCAATAAAAAAAGGCCTATGAATCATGCCGTTTCTATGGGCCGCGAGTGTCCATACGACAGCAGCTGAGACAAATAGAATTTCAAGTATTGGGCCGTAAATTTTTCGCAGCGTTAGAATTCTCAGGAGTAAGCCGCAAGATAAGCCTATGGCGAGCCATTTAATTACCTCACCAAGATTAAAAGTGAGTATCGGCGAAAGAGAGATTGCAATAACCTTAGCAGTAACGAAGAGCTCTGAAAGCAATGCTCCGAAAAAAAGAAAGCCCAAGCTTAACCCACAAAGAACTCTTGTCTTTATTGATTCTACAATCCTTCTATGACGCTTCGAGCTGATTAAGTAGCTGGCAAGGAAGCAACCGACAAGAGCTGCTACCGACCCGCTGCGTGTTGTCATTGGTATGCTCAGTATCCAGAAGCTTGCTCCTAAAATCGTCGTATGCAAGATTCCTTTCAGGAAATGGTAATTTGAGTTTTCTTGCGAAGATATCATTAGGTTCTCATTCTTAATCAAGCAAATGTTTGACTAGACTTTTCTAAATTGGTTATCAAAACTATGACCAGTGCGCCTGTCAATTAGTACCACGGATTCTACTAGCTGACTCAGTTGGGTCAATAATCGCAGGATATCGCTTTTCGAACTACCTTTTCCTGTTTCTTTATTCGAGTCGGGAAGTGACCTAAACAACAGTTTCTTCCAGAGCTTTTGTTCTTGTTGCTCTTCAAAGCCATCGATAGCCAATACTGCCGAGAAACCGCTCGATAAACTGTGTACCGTTTTTGTGAGTTTCGGAAGCCAGGAAGCTGTTTCTGCCGATGCGAAGACGATACAGTGCGCGCCCAGTTGACCGGCTGCGAGTTTAAGGAACTTGTCAAGGCCGTATTCATGCGGAGCCCCTATCGCTCGGGATTTTGCAATTGCGTCAAGCGCTCCACTCAAATCTTTACATAGTTCTTGGGTTCCATCAGCACCAAAAGTCCAGTCTTCGCCTAGTGCGCCTGCTTCGAGAGCCATTCTCGCGACAGCGGCAGCTGCTTCATCTTGCTTGCTGCTCAGTAAGTAGGCCACAGTTTTCGTATTTTGGGATACACTTTTTTCTGCCAATCGGACATTTAGCTTGCGTGTTCTTGCGTATGCCTTCCACATTACACTGCGGATTGAATCGCCCGGAGCATATCGGCGAATTTCCATTCGGTCACCTTCTGGTTCTCCAGAGGGATTAGGCAACCCGTCCTCAGCATTAAGGGATTGAAGTAGTGGAATTGTGTTAAGTGTATTTGTCTGGGGGAGGGCTTTGAAATTTTGGGCTTGGTTCTCAGTCCAAGAGTATCGGCAGAAACCAAACACATCGGAAATGATAAATTCCCGTGTTACGCGTTGTGCTTTACAGCGGCTTTTTGGAATAATTTCTTCCGCAAGAGCGTTCTCGCTGAGAGTTCTTACGCGGGTCCTAATATGGTCGGGGTAAACTATTTTCCAACTAAGTTGGACGAGAGGGAGAAGTTTTATTGGCGGGATAATTAATCCTGTTTCGTTTGGGAAGCCTACTTCTACGGAAATAGAGTCATAGTTCGAGGCCTCTGTACTGAATTTGTTCTGAATTCTCCTTTGAATTATTAATCCACCAATAATCACACAAAATAAGCAGAACATCAAAATTGCAATGGCACAAATGGCTAAAGAAAAGACGACCAAATCCATTGAGCCATACCCAAAAACTTTTAGACATGTCGCAGATATCAGTATCGTTATAGTGCCTTGCAGTGTAAGAGGGAAAACGCCATAAATGATATGCGCTATCTTTTTCAAAACAGGATAATTCTTGATAGTATTTAGATAGAATTTTTCCATTTGTTTGATGCTGTTCTGATATTTGCCGAAAATGAGTGAGCGAATTTTTAGATAGCTTAATCTATTTGTTTACTCGATTTTCGATAAGTTGCTCCACGACTGTCGGGTCAGCTAGTGTTGTCGTATCTCCTAAATTGTCGAGCTCGTTAGCCGCAATTTTACGAAGTATCCGTCTCATGATTTTGCCCGATCGAGTTTTGGGTAAGCCTGGTGCAAATTGAATAATTTCAGGTTTTGCGAATGCACCGATGTCTTTTGCCACAAAAGCGATTAAATCTTTACGCAATGCCTCGGCCGGCTCAATACCAGCCATAAGAGTCACATAAGCGTAGATACCTTGACCCTTAATATCATGCGGATACCCAACCACGGCAGCTTCTGCGACATCGCTGTGAAGAACGAGCGAGCTCTCGATTTCAGCTGTACCTAATCTATGGCCGGATACGTTGATCACATCATCGACTCTGCCAGTTACCCAGTAGAACCCGTCTTTATCCCTTCGGGCACTATCTCCGGTAAAGTAATATCCGGGATACGTCGAAAAATAGGTATCGATGCAGCGCTCGTGATCACCAAAAACAGTGCGAATTTGACTAGGCCAAGACTGCTTAATTACAAGGTTTCCTGTAGCGGCTCCTGGGATTTCACGACCATCAGCATCGAGAAGAGCTGGACTAACTCCGAAGAACGGTAAAGTCGCTGAGCCAGGCTTTAAGTCTGTAACGCCAGGGATAGGAGTTATCATAATAGCGCCTGTTTCTGTCTGCCACCAAGTGTCGACAATGGGACATCGAGCATCTCCTATCACGTGGTAGTACCATTCCCAGGCCTCTGGGTTTATAGGCTCACCAACGGAGCCTAATAAGCGCAAGGAGCTGCGTGAGGTCGTCTTCACCGGTTCATCGCCACCTGACATCAGCGCACGAATTGCTGTGGGCGCGGTATAGAAGGTATTGACTTTGTGCTTGTCTACGACCTTCCAAAATCGAGATGCATCTGGATAGGTGGGCACTCCTTCAAACATAAGTGTTGTCGCGCCATTAGCAAGAGGACCATATACAATGTAGGAGTGTCCTGTTACCCAGCCAACATCGGCAGTACACCAGTAGATGTCTCCAGGATGATAATCAAAAACATACTTGTGTGTGATACTTGCCCCCAGAAGGTATCCTGCAGTGGTATGCAAAACACCTTTTGGCTTTCCTGTTGAGCCTGAAGTATACAGAATGAAAAGTGGATCCTCTGCATCCATGATTTCAGGTTCGCACACTTCACTCATAGGCTCTGTTGCTTTGTGGTAGCAAATGTCTCGCGAGTCATACCATTCAACTTTGGCATGTGTGCGTCGAACTACAAAAACTGAGTGAACATTCGGGCAACTCTTCAGCGCTGTGTCTACATTCTTCTTTAGAGGAATTATTTTTCCGCCTCGGACACCCTCATCTGCAGTAATAACGGTTTGGCAATCCGAATCCAAAATTCGGTCTTTGATCGAATCTGGAGAAAAACCGCCAAAAACAACCGAATGAATAGCACCTATTCTAGCGCAGGCCAACATTGCATAGGCAGCTTCAGGTATCATTGGCATATAAATGCAAACTCGATCACCCTTCGTAACACCTCTATTTTTTAGCGCATTCGCGAGCTTACAAACGTTTTCGTGTAATTCTTTATAAGTAATTTTTGCGTCATCTTCTGGATCATCACCCTCCCAAATGATAGCTATTTGGTTTCCATGCCTTTCAAGGTGTCTGTCAATACAATTGAAGGAAACGTTTAATTTTGCTCCCGTAAACCATTCATTGCTTGAATTCTGAAAATCGCCTTGCTTAACGGACGTCCACGGTTCATGCCAGTGTATTAACTTGCCTGCTTGTTCTGCCCAGAATTCCTCTGGAGACTCAACAGATTTTTTATACAGCTCCTCGTAACTTTCACGATTGAGATAACTATGTTTTGATGTAGCTTCGGTAACTGGATATACCTTTTCCTGTGACATCTAAATTTCCTATGAGCATTTTTATGCATTTAGCTTGACGGTTTTTCAAAGACTTGTGGATACTATCCATTTAGCCGCGTTACTTATCGTGATTATTGACATAAGAGTCGCGAGACTTTTAGTATGCCCGAAAGCTAAATGCTACTCAATCACCTGAGTTGCTTGCGTCTGAGGTGCTAGAGATACATGAAGATTATCAATTAATCGGACTGAACCTAAGTAAGCCGCTGCTAAGATGACTATGTCAAGATCCGCTGCCGTCGCTGGCATGAGTGTTTCAGAGTTGCAAATCGAAAAATAGTCTGGATTTAATCCTGCAACCGTTAGGCGATTATATGCTTGTTTTTCGAGATCAAGAAAATCTGATTCACCTTGGTCGAGAGCACTCGCTACTTGCTTGAGGGAGGAATATAGTTGGCGGGCCTTTTGAATTTCAAGCTCAGAAAGAAAACTATTTCTGGAGCTGAGAGCCAGACCGCCAGGGTCTCGTATGGTATCCAAGCCAACAATCCGTGTACCAATTTGTAAGTCACTTACCATTCTTTTTACTATTAAAAACTGCTGATAGTCTTTAAGGCCGAAATATGCGTTGTGTGGTCTTACAATATTTAATAGTTTATTAACAATTGTGGCGACTCCCTCAAAATGACCTGGTCTCGTTTTACCACAAAGAAGTTTTGATAAGCCAGGTACATAGACCTGTGTGTGGGAGTCAATATTGCCTTGATAAATTTCTTGCGTATCTGGGATAAATACATAATGGCAGCCCGATTCGCGGAGCTTTTTTGTATCCTCATCGAGAGTTTTAGGATAGGTCGCCAAGTCCTCATCGGGATTAAATTGCAGGGGATTAATAAAAATTGACACAACGGTGCAATCATTGTCTTTAAGTGACTCTTGAACCAAACACATATGACCATCGTGCAGATTCCCCATTGTAGGAACCAGCCCTATAGTTTTGCCTGCACCGTAGTGCGGTTTGAGCTTCCTCTTAAGGTGAACAATGCTGTGAGATAAGTCCATAGAAACGATTCAACAAAACTTAGTTAAACCAATGTTCTTCCGATGGGAATGATTGCTTTTTAACGGCGTTGACATATTTCTCTATTGCATCATAAATTCCGCTGCCCGAGCCATCTAAGAAGTTTTTGACAAATTTGGGTGTTATTGGTGATACTCCCAGGACATCGTGAAGAACCATAATTTGAGCTGTTGTGTCTGGGCCAGCTCCGATTCCAATAACAGGAATTTCTAGCAAATTCGTTATTTTCTTAGCTAAGTTTCGAGGGACACATTCAAGAAGTAAGATGTTGGCGCCAGCGTCCTGAAGCATCGCGGCCTCATCTATAATTAGTTGAGCTTGGTCCGTATCTCTACCTTGCACATGAAACCCCCCGATTCGATTAACGCTCTGAGGGGTCAGACCCATATGTGCGCAGACCGGAATGCCGCGCTCCGTCAGCAGTTTAGTTGTATTTGATATCCAAGCGCCACCCTCAAGCTTTACCACGTGAGCACCTGCGCGCATTAGAGAGGCGGCATTTTCGAGTGTTTGTGTCTCGGAGGCGTAGCTCATGAAAGGAAGATCTGCCATGATTAACGAGCCTTTATTACCACGTTTTACGCATTTTGTGTGGTAGATCATATCACCCATCGTAACAGGTAGTGTGCTGTCATGACCCTGTAAAACCATGCCAAGAGAATCACCCACAAGGATCACTTCTACGCCAGCCTGACTTAAAATAGATGAGAAGCAAGCATCATAGGCCGTCAGGCAAGCAAATTTTTCTCCGCGCTCTTTAATTTGTTGCAAAGATTTTAAGGTAATTGTCGAAGGATTCTTATGGCTGCTCATTTTGCGAAGTCTAATAGAAAATCTTAGTGAAAGATATCTAATCCGTCAGTGCATTTTACTATGTAATGGCGTCGTGAGTATCAGTTTTAAAGCAGGGAGCGATTGAGATTTAGAAAATTAGTTCCCGTTGGGTTTGACTTGATGTAGTCCACTAGTTGTTGATAATCCTCTTCGTTAGCCACTAAGTTTATCTCAGAGGTGTTGACAATAAGTAATGGAGACTTGTCATAGTAATGAAAAAATTCAGTGTACGCATGATTAAGATTATCTAAATACCCAAGTTCAATATACTGCTCTGATGAAATGCCTCGTGTCTTAATTCGATCTAACAAAACATCAGTTGGCGCTTGCAAGTAGATAACTAGATTTGGCGTGGGAGCGTCCACTGTTAAATGTCTGAACACGTTCATATAAAGGGCATATTCATCCGTGTCTAAATTTTCCTTCGCGAATAACTGATCTTTCTCAATGAGGAAATCTGCAATTCGAACAGGCTGAAACATATCTTCTTGTCGTAATTCCTGGATTTGTTGGACGCGTTGAAATAAAAAAAACAGCTGGGTAGAGAGAGCATGCCGCTTAGGTTCTTTGTAGAAACGTTCTAAAAATGGGTTCTGTTCGCTTTTTTCCAGGAGCAATTCGTAGTTGAAAGAATACGCTAATCGTTTGCTAAGGCTTGTTTTTCCTACACCTATTGGGCCTTCGATCGCAATATACCGTGGAGTAGTTTGCGTATAGCCCATAGCTTCTTTAACCATTGTCACGCCCGATTAGCAGTGTGTGTTGCCTTGCGTTTTTTCGTAAAGCGTCTTTTCTTATTGTTCGCTGACACAAGTAAGTCTTCCCTTTCTTTTGCATTGCATGCTTGAAATTTTGTCCACCACTGACCTAGGCCGTTTAATTCTTCGCCAGACGCTTCTCTGAGTAAAAGGAAGTCATATGCTGCACGAAATCTAGGATTACTAAAAACTCTTTCAACGCTTCGCTTTGAACGAGTTTTCAACTTGTTCTGTAACTCCCAGATTTCTTTCATTGCCGCTGTGAATCTTCTAGGAATAGCTGTGTAACCGAGTTGTTCATTAATTGCAAATTCAGCTGCTTTATCGAAGGATTGCTGAGGCGCAAGCCCAAGATTTTTGTTTTCTGCTATGTTTAACCTAAAGACTGGCCAAAGTAGTGCTGCAAACAAAAATGACGGAGTGACAGATTTACCCTCTGCTAATCGCTCATCTGTGCTTCTTAGAGCCAAATCTACGAGCTTTGCTGAATTACTATCTGCTTCCTCTAGGGCTTCTAGTGTGGGTGAGAAAAGATAAGTGCCTAGCTGATAGTCTCTGAGCATTGCGAACGTTTTTTCAGCATAGCCCCCGATCATCAGTTTGAGCGTCTCATCGAAAAGTCGGGCTGACGAGACCGAGTCAAGAAGATAGGACAATTCATCAATAGGTCTTTTAGTATTTTCCTCAATACTAAACCCTAATTTCGCTGAAAAGCGAATTGCTCTAAGCATCCGTACAGGATCTTCTTTGTATCTTTCATTTGGATCTCCAATCATTCGGATTTGTTTCGCTTTTAAATCTTCTAAGCCAGAGTTAAAGTCGAGTAAGCGGAATCCATCAGTTGTATAGTAGAGCGCGTTAACGGTAAAGTCTCTCCGCCTTGCGTCTTCATCAATGTTACCGTAGACATTATCTCGAAGGATCATGCCCTCTTCTGAATGAGCCGAGTCAAAGTCCTTCATTTTCCTGGCGGACATGTTGCCTGATATTTCATTCTGAGGTGCATGGTCGGCTCGGAATGTGGTGACCTCAATTATTTCTTTTCCAAATCTTATGTGCACGATCGTAAAACGCCGGCCGATTACTCTAGCGTTTTTAAACAAGCATTTTATTTCCTTTGGTGTTGCATTAGTTGCGACATCAAAATCTTTTGGTTTTTTTTCAAGGAGGAGGTCGCGGACACCGCCACCGACTATATAAGCGTTAAATCCTGCTCCAGAAAGGCGGTATAATACCTTTAATGCGCTACGCGAAATATTCTTGCGTGATATGGTATGCATATCTCGCTCAACAATATTAGCGTTTTCTATGCCGGGGACATCTAATTCAGAATTCATTGATTGTGACGCGTAAGTGATTTTTGTCTTCCAGTTGAGGGGTGTCAGATACTAAACATTAGTACGCTAGTTGGCTGAAGATAGAATTATTGGCTCATTCCATTACGAAAATTAGCTTTAGTAAAGGTATATTTCAGAGAAACAAAAAAGGGGCGAAAAACACCCCCGGTGCCGCTACTTTGTGCGGCTATTGTCTTATTTTTATATATTTTCCTAGGGAGGCCAAACCGGCTACCCAAACTAATTGGCTGGTATTTTTGAAAGCGGAGGCAAATATCCTCCCAAACATGCAAAAACCACCCTTGTTATTGTTTACTGCATTTAATTAGCAATGCAATTCTTATTTTTGTTAAGGATTCTTATTCTTTTTTATTATTATGCTGTCATTATAAATATGAGTTAAAAACTTAGTAAACAATTATTTAAAAGATTCGCCGATTGTTTGAAACTGTTACTATTATTCACGAAAAAATGTATCGATAGGTATCATTACTGCCGACCTTATAACGCATTTCAAAGAATAGCTATGTTAGTGGTTTATTTCTTACGAACCTAAAGTGATTTTGCTGCATTACTATGTGACCTTTCTGGGGGACTTTTTTTTCCGAGGGATACCATATTTTTGTCGCCTCTCCCATAAGCACTTCCTGGATATCCCAAGCCTTTCAGCGAGCTGAGTTTCATTAAGAGAATCTTGATGGTCAAGTACGAATTGTTGAAAGTAGTCTTCTAAAGATAGACCTTCGGCTGGTTGATTCATTGTCACTGGTTCGGAAGTCGAAACCAGGGTTGTTTCGTTTTCATTGAAACTGAGCAATTCTTCGCTTATTTCATTATCCTCCGCGAGTACAACGGCGCGTTCAATCGAATTTTCGAGTTCTCGTACATTGCCTGGCCAGTTGTAGTTTGCAATAGCCCTGCTCGCATTTGTGCTAAATTGTAAAATTCCTTTGTTAAGTCTTTTGCATGTGCTCTGAAGAATGGTATCCGCCAATTCCAGTATATCATTTCCTCTATCTCTTAGAGGGGGTATCAGTAAAGTCATTACGTTGATTCGATAGAAAAGATCCTCTCTAAAATTACCATCTACTACTAGTTGTTTAAGATCACTATGAGTTGCTACTACCAATCTGACGTCTACTTTTTTTGACTGTACGGATCCGACTTTTCGAATCTCGCTTTCCTGCAAGACCCTGAGTAATCGGGCTTGAGCTTCAAGAGGAAGTTCACCAATCTCATCAAGGAAAAGTGTGCTACCGTTGGCTGTCTCCACCAATCCTGTTCTGGTCGATGTAGCCCCAACAAAAGCGCCCTTTTCATGGCCAAACAATTCAGACTCAATCAAGCTTTCTGGAATAGCAGCACAATTTACCGAAACAATCTCATGCTCTCCACGCCCACTTAGATTGTGGATTGCTTTGGCCACCAATTCTTTGCCAGTTCCTGACTCACCATTGATCAGTACCGTGGAAGTTGTTTGGGCTACTTTTCGTATGCGCCTAAACATCTCCATCATTTGCGGACAGCTGCCTATCATTCCATGTACGGGCGGCTCATGATCAGTCCTCATTGATACTATGGTTTCTTTCGCATGCTCAAGCGTTATCTTCTCTATTGCGCCAATGATCTCTTGGTGCTCAAAAGGTTTGGCGATATAGTCCACCGCGCCCATCTTCATAGAGTCGATGGCAGATCGAATACTGGAATAGCTGGTCATGATTAATACTGGTGTGTTTGTAATCTTTATTAAATCAGTTCCAGGAGCGCCAGGGAGGCGAAGGTCACTTATGATGACGTCGAATTCGTCCATGTTATACTTTTCCACTGATTCCTTTACGGTACCAGCTTCGCACACTTCATATTCATGCCGCTCTAACAGTCGCGTGAGAGAATTTCGAATTATCTCCTCGTCCTCCACAACTAAGACCTTTTTCATTTCTGCCATTTTCGTTACTTCGTACACGCCTTTGTTATAGTTTTAAAGCTCTTTTAAATTTCCATATATTCAGTGTCGCCGTTTAACTGAGGAAACCGAATAATTACCTGTGTCCCAGTTTCTTCTTCCTTGTTGACCGGGCTGATTATATCAATATCTCCGTCCATGTCCTCTATTATGCTAAAAACTAGAGAAAGGCCAAGCCCCGTGCCTTCCCCGGCCTCTTTTGTTGTGAAAAACGGGTCAAAAATGCGGTCCTTAATTGATTTTGATATCCCAGCCCCTTGGTCCGTAACTACAATTAACACATGCTCTTCGTTTGTAGTCGCGTCTAATGTAATGACGCTTCTGGGTTTGCTTGCATCTCTAGCATTGTTTATTAAGTTGACTAACACTTGTAAGATTCGTTGAAAGTCACCGAGGATTATTGCGTCTGGACTACAAGAGATTTTATATTCGATTTCTTTATTTTTTTTGTCCAGAGAAATAAGCATCTTAGCTTCCTGTATACATGCCTCTATAGGGACAATCTCTTTTTTATCGCTTTTGCTACTCGAACCCGCATGGGCAAAGTTAACTAAGGATTGCAATATGTTTGAGGTGCGGTCTGTCTGTTCGATTATTTTATTAGCTAAGTCATTTAATTCGTTTCCTTCGTATTCATCTCTTATCGTTTGAGCCAAGCATGCGATACCAGTGATAGGATTTCCGATTTCATGTGCTACTCCTGCGGCGAGTCGACCAATCGATGCAAGGCGTTCACTATGAGTGAGTCCTGCCTCAAGTATTTCAGTCTCCGTGATGTCTTCAATAAGAATTATTATTCCGTCATTTACGTTGTCTTGCTTGCCAGATTCTCCGATCAATGACTTGTGAAGGTTAACAGTCCTTTCTTGATCCGCTAATTGGAATTTTGCTTTGAATGAGTGATCTGCATTTTCGATCGAGAAAGTGCTGATTAAAGATAGCCAAGGCTCTGGTAGGTCTAATAATTGCGATCCAACTACATCCGACGCTGAAATATCTGTAAACTCCTCGAGGGTGTGGTTCCACATAATTACTTCATTTTCATAACTTAATGAGCAAACACCGAGAGGCAAGTCCAACAAAATTTGTCGATGGTATCTACGAAGGTTGTCTAGATCTGCTGCCATGCCTGACAAATTACTTCTATAAGCCTCGATACGGTTTTCAATTACATTTAAGTCGGAACTTCCGTGCTCAGAAATTACACTATATGGAAGATGCCTATCTATAAGCTCTCGAGCAAACGAGGGGCCTAAAAGGCCAGATAAATTAGCTTCTAGCTTTCCTCTCAGTCGCCGCATAGAGTAAGGCCGCCTGTCTTCCATTTTTAAATTTAGATCACCTAGAGCTTGATTAACTTCCCTCGTAGCAGTTTTTTTACCTAAAGGCTTGCTTAGGCCGCTTATAAAATCAGCAGGTGATTTAGCAACAAGACCGCTTCTTTTGCGCCGTTGAATTGTGTCCAGCGCACAGAGATCTGCAGAACTTTTTTCTTCATCAGTTGACTTTGTGACAAGGGATACTAGTACAAAAAAGATACTATTTAGAATGAGTGAAACTGCTAATACTTGCTGCCAGTAATCTGGTGATGTTGTTAGTGGCGTTCCAGAAAAATTATAGAACAGTGGCAGCATAATAAATAAGAACCATAGAGAAAAAGATATACTTAGCCCGGCTAGAAATCCTTTTTTGTTGCCTGAGGGCCAATATAAAATGGAAACAATGCCGGGCAAAAATTGCAGCGACGCTGAAAATGCAACGATGCCTATAGTTTGAATACTTATTCGGTTATCCGGCAGGTAATGAAATAAAAACCCTGCCCAAATGATGGCAGTTATAAGTACCCTTCGGTGCCATAGTAACCAGCGATAAATGTCATCTTTGGCGGTAGGTTGATAAATTGGAAGAATTATATGGTTAAGACACATATTCGACAAAGCTAGTGTGATAACAATAATCAGTGCGCTTGCAGCGCTCAGTCCACCAAAGTATCCAATTAGAGAAAAGATAGGGGTATCATAAGCGGCTCCGATAATCACCGGGAAATACTCGACCTGCAGCCCTGTGCCAGTCTTTAGACCAGCCCATAGGATTGGCAGGACGGGAAGGCTTAGAAGCAAAAAGTAAAGCGGTAATCCCCAGCTCGCCGTAGACAGAGAATGATTTCTTCGTGTTTCATTAAACGTGACGTAGAACATATGAGGCATAGCTACGGAAGCAGAAAAAAATAGTAGTGCCATAATATGAAAAGAGCTGAGATAGTCAGTTTCTTTGAGAGTTTGAACTAAAGCCGGCTGAGTGCTCAACCAATAAGTGAGCCCTTCAAACCCTCCAAAGACTCCAAAAATCGCAAAAGCTCCAACAGCAAGAAAAGCGATAAGCTTGACTAGAGATTCAAATGCGATTGCCATCATTAAGCCGTCGTGCCGAGTTCTTCCAGCGCGGTTTGACGTCCCAAATAGGATTGCAAATAGTGTAATTAAGACGCAGAAACCAAATGCAATGGGGCCTCTATTTGTGGATGAGGCAAGTATGTTGGCGGTGTCAGCAACAGCTCTGATTTGCAACGCAATGAGGGGGGTGACTCCAATCAGGATTACTATTGTGGTAATAGTCCCAGCCCATGGTGATCGATAGCGGAAGGCTATTAGATCGGCAAGTGAACTTAACTGATGAGTTCGGGTTAATTCAAGTATGGGTTTAAGTAGGAGCGGCGAAAACAAGAATGCTAATGAAATGCCCATTGAATGAGCAAGGTAGCCGTAACCCTCTCTGAGGGCATTTCCGATAGACGTGTAGTAAGCCCAGATACTAGCAAATACACCCAAGGAAAGAACATAAACGATAGGATGATTTACCAATTTGGCAGGAACCCAGCCCTTGTCGGTGCAAAATGCGACTGCAAATAGCAGGACTAGGTATCCTCCACCCAGGAGTAATAGTGTTGTTAACTCATAATTCATCCGTGTCTTGCTCTCTGTGAGACCAGGCGGCGATAATTATGATTAATAACCCGACGAAAAAGGGGCGGTACCATGCGCCTTGAGGCTGGTTTATCCAGTCGATACTAGTCAAGAAAAGCAGATAAATAATGACAATTAAGACTAGGATCGATCTTGGAATATACATAATGTCACTCCTCGGTAAGTGATGTTTCTCTGATGTTAGCTAACTTGGGTACGGCATGTATATCCCAGTTAGATACTGCCCACTGTAATTGTTCACGAACTGGAGCTGCAGTTAGTGATTTTGGTGGGTTTTGTCCGAGGAATTTTAGCGATTTAAAGATTAAAATAGACCCATCTTTCGCCTCGATTCCCGGCGAAAAGGACTGTTTGCTGAGCTTCGTATCTTGGTTGTTTACGGCGATTGGAATATGGGCGTAATCGGGTGTTCTGAGGCCAAGGAGATTCTGGAGGTAAATTTGACGCGGCGTCGATTCAATTAAGTCGCTTCCCCTTACAATATTTGTGACCTTCTGATGGTCATCATCAACTACAACAGCTAATTGATAGGCGAAAAGACAGTCTTTCCTTAGCACAACAAAGTCGCCAATCTCAGCTCCGATGTTTTGTTCGAAATATCCCCTAATTTTATCTTTAAATCTGATGGCTTCATTTAAAGTTTTAATTCTGATTGCATAATTTTGCGTTGGTGCTTTTTCTCGCGTTTTGCAATGACCGTTATAAATAGAACCCATCGCTTTGATCGAACTGCGGGTGCAATCGCATTTGTAAGTGAGCGATTTTTGCGTCAATGCATCAAGCGCAGACTGATAAGCCTCTATGCGACTGCTCTGGAACATGACCGTACCGTCCCACTCTAATCCAAGATAGTGAAGTTGATCTAAGATAATTTTCGAAGCTCTTTCGGGCTCCCGCGGAGGATCCAAATCCTCTATTCTAACCAGCCAAATTCCGTTATTTGCTTTTGCATCTAGGTAACTTGAGAGTGCCGCTATCAAAGAGCCAAAATGAAGTGGCCCAGTAGGGGACGGGGCGAACCGACCAACGTAGGTAGAATTTCTGTTAGCTTCTGGAGGATTCACCTTGAATAAATGGCTTGCGAGGTTTGCTTTTTACAAGTTAAGTCAAAGTTTCAATATCATTACAGTCGGCCAGTTCATAGTTGAGAAATGAATGCTCTAACCGCCACCGAGTTGCTTCTCTTTGATTTCGTCCAGAGTTTTGCAATCGATACATTTATCCGCTGTCGGTCTTGCCTCTAATCTTTTTATGCCTATTTCCAATCCGCATGTTACGCAGAAGCCATAGTCATCTTGCGCTATAGTTTCGATTGTACTATCTATTTTTTTTATTAATTTACGCTCGCGATCTCTTGTTCGCAACTCGAGGCTAAATTCTTCCTCTTGCGTTGCTCGATCTGCAGGGTCGGGGTAATTTGCAGCGTCATCTTGCATATGATTGACGGTTCTATCAACTTCCTGCATGAGTTGTTCACGCCAATCTAGTAAGATTTGCTTAAAATGCTCTTGCTGCTTTTCGTTCATATACTGTTCGCCTCTTTTCGGCTTGTAAGGAACGAAATTCTTTAATACTGGTTTAGAGTCAGAGCTTGTTGAAGTGGACATAGTTGTTGACGCCTTCTGGCACAGCTAAGCTGTTACACAAAATTAAAAATAACATACTCAAAGAGGCTAATTAACGCTTTCAAATCAAAGAGATAACTTTATCGCCATCTAATTCATTGATTGCTTGCGATAAAATCCTTTGTTCGTTCCCCTTTTAAAGAAACCACAATTTTTACAAAGCTGCGTAACCTAACAGATTCTTTGTTGTGAAGCTATCAAAATCACGCCGAATTTATTTCGACTCAATGCAAAATTGTTACCCGTCTTTTATCTTTAGGCTTTCTAATTCTTATCTATTAATATTGATATAATCAACTTTTCACTGAATGATGCTCTGACTATGTCTAATAGAAAATCTAAGCTTTCGAAACCTATGAAAATGGTTTCTCCTTTCCGCGTAATGACGGTCATGCATCGAGCTTCGACTTTCGAAGCAGAGGGGGTGAAGGTGATTCATATGGAAGTTGGAGAGCCCGACTTTGTCACCGCTGATCCAATTGTAAACTCAGCAAAAACGGCAATGAGCATGGGTAAAACTCAGTATACCCTGGCGCCGGGCATTATAGAGTTAAGAGAGAAAATCGCACTCCATTATCGGGGGAAATATAGCGTTGAAATTGACCCTTCGCGCATATTGATTACGCCGGGAGCGAGCGGTGGGTTATCGTTGCTCGCTCATATGCTTGTTTCTCCCAATGACGGCATTCTTATCCCAGATCCGGCATATCCATGCGTGCGAAATTTTGTTCACATGATGTCAGCCGAACCTCAACTGATGCCTGTCGACATTGCGCAAAATTTCCAACCTAATATTCAGCAATTGAAAGACCAAAAGAAAGAGAATACGGTGGGTATTTGGCTCGCGTCACCAAGCAATCCCACTGGTACTATCTTAGGTAGAGCAGAAATGGAAAACATTACTCAATGGGCAAATCAAAATGGCCTACATTTGCTGGTGGACGAAATTTATCATGGCTTACAATATGTGGTTGATCTGCCCTCGATACTCGAATTCAGTGAAGAAGCTTTCGTTGTTAGTAGCTTCTCGAAATATTTTGGAATGACAGGCTGGAGATTAGGCTGGATAGTTGTTCCTGATGCCTTCATAGAAATGGCTAATATTCTTGCTCAGAATTTATTCATCTCGGCTTCATCTATTGCACAATATGCTGCCCTTGGCGCGTTTACTGATGAAGCGGAGGAGGTCTTTGAAGAGAGGAGAATCGCTTTTCAACAACGTAAATCATTTCTGGCAACCGAACTACGATCTCTTGGCTTTGTTATCCCGAGGGAAATTCAAGGAGCATTTTACATTTATGCTGATATTTCACGATTTTCGCAAGACTCAGAGCATTTTTGTAATAGTCTGTTAAACGAACATCACGTTGCAATAACTCCAGGGACAGATTTTGGTCAATATAAAGCTAGTCAGCATGGAAGGTTTGCTTTTACTACCTCTATGGAGAATCTTGAACTTGGGATAGAAAGGTTAAAGATCGCATTAAAATAATAAATAGATTACGAAGGTTTTATGGAATTTGAGAGTCGATTAGAATCAGGCGTTTTGATAAAACGTTACAAACGATTCCTGGCAGACGTAAAGCTTGCTGACGGTCGTCAGATAACTATCCACTGCCCAAACACTGGATCCATGAAAAATTGTCAAGAACCCGGCAGTACAGTTTGGTTTACGACTTCAAAAAATAAATCGAGAAAGTATCCGCATACTTGGCAGCTAATTGAGCTGAATAATGGAGATTTGGTGGGCGTTAATACGGGACTTGCGAACAAATTGGTACTAGACGCTATCCAAACGAAAATTATTGACAAGTTTCAATCCTTCTCGAGGGTAAGAACCGAAGTACCATATGGTCGTGATAGAAGTCGGATAGATATTTTGTTAGAAGATGACATGCATAACGCTTGCTACATTGAGGTAAAGAATGTCAGTTTCGGTAATTCTAATGGAGAAGGTTTTTTCCCCGATGCCGTCACGACTCGTGGGCAAAAACATTTAAGAGAATTGATACTCTTAAAAAATTCCGGTATCCAGGCTGTATTATTTTTCTGTGTGCAACACAGCGGGTTAAATAGTGTGGCTCCGGCTGAAGAAATTGATCCAGTCTA
>ERZ802830.2199-NODE-2199-length-17864-cov-12.0304_pt1 | contig 17864 bp, 16 predicted proteins | sample MGYA00345654_ERZ802830 | MGnify/ENA primary metagenome ERZ802830 (study PRJEB30503, sample SAMEA104212375) | marine metagenome | biome: Westerlies Biome; feature: [SRF] surface water layer (ENVO:00010504) within the epipelagic zone...; material: water...
AGAGCCTGGAGACGATCAACATCTATCCGGCCAAACACTTTGTGACCCCCAAAGACCGCCTGGACACTGCGGTTCAGGCGATCCGCTCGGAGCTCAACGAACGTCTGGATTTTTTGAATGCCGAGGGCAAGCTGCTGGAGGCTCAACGGCTTGAGCAACGCACGAAGTACGACCTGGAGATGCTGGGGCAAGTGGGGTACTGCAATGGCGTGGAGAACTACGCCCGCCATCTGGCCGGTCGTGAGCCGGGCTCAGCACCGGAATGCCTGATTGATTATTTCCCCGACGATTGGCTGTTGATCGTGGATGAAAGCCATGTGACTTGCTCCCAGTTGCAGGCGATGTACAACGGCGACCAGGCCCGCAAGAAAGTTCTGATTGACCATGGCTTCCGCCTGCCCAGTGCAGCGGATAATCGCCCGTTGAAGGGGGAAGAGTTTTGGACGAAGGCACGCCAGACCGTGTTTGTGAGTGCTACGCCGGGGAACTGGGAGCTGGAGGTAAGCGGCGATGAGGTGGCTCAGCAGGTGATCCGGCCCACCGGCGTGCTCGATCCGATCGTGGAGGTGCGGCCCACTAACGGCCAGGTGGATGATCTGCTCGGGGAGATCCGTGACCGGGCCAGCAAACAGCAACGGGTGCTGGTGACGACCCTCACCAAGCGGATGGCGGAGGATCTCACCGACTATTTGGCGGAGAACGACGTGCGGGTGCGCTATCTGCACTCGGAGATTCACTCCATCGAGCGCATCGAGATCATCCAGGACCTGCGTTTGGGTGAATACGACGTGCTGGTGGGGGTGAACCTGTTGCGGGAGGGCCTGGACCTACCGGAAGTGAGTCTGGTGGCGATTCTCGATGCGGATAAGGAGGGCTTTTTGCGGGCTGAGCGGTCGTTAATTCAGACCATCGGCCGGGCGGCGCGCCACGTGGAGGGTAAGGCGTTGCTTTACGGAGACAATCTCACTGATTCGATGGCCAAGGCGATCAGCGAAACCGAGCGCCGACGCAGCATCCAGCAGGCCTACAACGAGAAGCACGGCATTGTGCCGACGGCTGCGGGCAAGAAGGCCAGCAATTCGATCCTCAGCTTCTTGGAGCTGAGCCGCAAGCTCAAGACTGACGGCCCGGATGCCGATCTAGTGAAGGTGGCCAGCAAGGCGGTGGAAGCTCTTGAGGACGATGCCGATGGCATGGCTTTGGATGCCTTACCGGAGCTGATCGATCAGTTGGAGCTGAAGATGAAGGACGCAGCCAAGAAGCTCGACTTCGAAGAGGCGGCGAACTTGCGGGATCGCATCAAGCGGCTGCGTCAGAAGCTGGTGGGTCAAAATTAAACAACATTTTGTTGCAGAGGTGTTTAATCGAATCTTGATTTTGGGGGTTTGCGTCGAGGTGTGTTGGACGTTTAAAGTCTGACTGGTAATTACGTATTTCTATGCTTAGAACAGCTGATTGGACTTACTTAGATTTAGAAAAAACCGGATGCTCTTTTCTGACTCGTAAGCTACGAAGAATATGCGAGGGAGCAAAATTTGTGAAAGAAAAAAAGCACTCACGCCCAAAAGTTGTTGATAGTACCCCAAAAATTCTGACAGTTCGACAACCCTTTTTGTGGTATTTTTCGCTTTGGTCCTATGGATTGGATGGATGCGGCAAGTTTTTCCGATCGTTCACGAAACTACATCCCAAGTCTGCTAGTCTCGCTTACGGTTCAAAGTCAAAAGATAGTTTCTCGTATTTTCTTGATTTCACCCTCTCTCATAATTTAATCAGTCCCGCGTCAAACCAAAATACGCGTTTACCATTTTCGTGCGATGTTTATACTTCTAGAATACTAACAATGCTAGTTCCTGCTGAGAAGCTGCCCGAATTTAATGGAACAATTTCAGGCAATTTGTCTTACGATTCTATAGCTAAAGCTTTGAATCCTTTTTTGCCAGAGGTTGTTATTAGGACGTCGACATTGAATAATGATTTTTATGCATATGCAAGCTCTGGCCGGTTAAGCTTCTTAAATTTGAAGTCTGATTGGCAAGAGGATTTTCCATTGGAATCAGAGCAGCGGAATGTATCAAGCCTGTCGTCTTCAAATACTTCGCTTGATAAAGTGCAGGATTACTGTTCTGACTATCATCGCTCATTGCTTGCTGAGAAGTCTCATACGGCGTCTTACCTTTTGGATCAGGCTCAAGTAAAGATTGCAAACCTCAGTAATTAGTCATGAGCCAAATCGGGTCGTCTTAATGATCGACTGCAGGCTTTAATCGTGAACTTGGTCGATTTTTTGGGCCTCTAAAAGTTATTTCTCCAGAGGTGATTCCGTTCCCTGGGCTTCGTGGTGGGTTGATCCACCCAGCTGGAATCCGGTATGGACAGCCCGAAGGGCGGCAATGCCGTCGGACTCAGCCACAACGCAACTGGTGCGAATTTCGCTGGTGGCGATCATCTCAATGTTCAGCCCCGCGTCCGCCAGATAGCGGAACATGCGTCCAGCGGTGCCGGCCGTTGCCGGCATCCCCGCACCCACGGCGCTGACGCGGGCAATGGCGGGACCATCCTCCAGCAGTGCTCCGGGCCATTGGGCCAGCAGGCCTCTCAGGGCGCGATCGGCGGCTGCGCGGTCGTCACGCTTGAGCGTGAAGCTGATGTCGCGGCTGCCATCGGCGTGCTGTCGCTCCGACTGCACGATGCCATCGAGGCTGATGCCTGCGTCCGCCAAGGCATGGCAGAGAGCACCGGCGGTGCCGGGTTTGTTAGGCACGTGTCGCACGCTCACCTGGGCCTGATCCCTGTCCAAGGCCACACCACGCACTTCCGGTTCGCCCTCGCCGCTGGGCAGGGGATTAAGGCTGATCAGAGCGCTGTCGAGTTCGAACGCTTCCTGGGTGGCTTGCAGGGCCTTAGCACCGGCGGATGCCTCGATCACGCAGCTCACCTTCACTTCGCTGGTGGCGATTAAACGCAGATTGATGCCTACCCGTGACAAGGTCTGGAACAGGCCGGCGGCGATGCCGGGCCGACCCATGATCCCCGCGCCGCTGATGCTGAGTTTGCTCATGCCGGCTTCTGCAACGAGATCACCGCCCAGGGTTTGGAGCTGGGCGGTGCAGATGCAGCGGGCCTTATCCAGTTCGGATTCGGCCACGGTGAAAGTGATGTCGTTGCTGTTGTTCTCGTGGGTGGACTGGATGATCAGGTCCACATTCACCCCGCCTTTGGAGAGGCTTTCGAAGAGTTGGGCGGCCACGCCGGGTTGATCCGGCACATGAGAAAGAGCCAGCACCGCTTGCTCTTCTACCAATTCGGCTCCATCCACCGGCCGCCCCAGTTCCAGTCCCTCGCGTCCAATGGGCCGGGCGCTGCGGCTGGTCAGGGTGGTTCCGGCGTCATCGCTCCAGCTGGAGCGCACCACCATGGTGACGCCATAGTTTCGGGCGATCTCCACGGCGCGGGGATGGAGGACGGCAGCCCCGAGGCTGGCCAGCTCGAGCATTTCATCGCAGCTCACCTCCGGCATGAGCTGAGCATCCACCACCTTGCGCGGGTCGGTGGTGAGGACTCCGGGTACATCGGTGTAGATCTCACAGGCGTCGGCGCCGAGGGCTGCCGCCAGGGCTACCGCCGAGGTGTCTGAGCCACCGCGGCCCAGGGTGGTGATCTCGGCGGTGCCGCCACTGCTCAGGCTGGTGCCCTGAAAGCCGGCCACCACCACCACCTGCCCTTCGGCCAGGCGGCTGCGCAGACGGTCGGTGCGTACATCGAGGATGCGGGCCCGGCCATGGGCTGACTCGGTGACGATGCCGACCTGGGAGCCGGTCATCGAGACCGCTGGCACGCCTAGGGCGTGCAGAGCCATCGACAGCAGGGCGATGGACACCTGTTCGCCAGTGGCCAGCAGCATGTCCATCTCCCGCTGGGGCGGGTTGCTGTTGATGGCACGAGCTTTGGCGGTGAGTTCATCGGTGGTGTGGCCCATGGCCGACACCACGATCACGAGGTCATTGCCGTCTTCCTTGCAGGCGGCGATGCGCTGGGCAACGGCCTGAATGCGCTCAACGCTGCCAACGGAGGTGCCGCCAAATTTCTGCACCAGCAGAGCCATCCTTGCCGCTTCATACCGGAGGCGATTGTCTCATTGAGTCGTCGGCTGCCGGGGACATTAGAAAGACGGAGCGATTTAGAATGAGAAATATTGGATCTTATTGCCAGAGTTTGCCAAGTATAAGATCCCAGATTTTTGGATTAAAAAATATATTCCCTGCAAGGGGTGTAAATGTTAACTCGCTGAAGCGGATTATCCCATTTTCATTGTATAAATCAACGCGCACGAATCTGAAAGGCTTGCTTAGTTTTTCTGCGATTCGAATGAGCTCGTTTAAATTTTCGGGTCTTTTGATCTGACTTTCTGGGGGCTTTCCGTTAACTCTTGAGATCTGCATATCTTGCCATTGACGATTGTAGAAGGGACTGACTGGATTGCCATCGTCTGCTTGGATGAGTGCCACTGATCCTGTGAAGCACCAAAGACGAAACATGAGTGGAGGCTTATTGCGGTCACTTTTGACAAGTTTTTCAATAAAAGCTTTGGGTTCGATAAAAAAGTATTGTGGTTCAGCTGCGGCAAAGTAGTAGTTTTTTGTAAGTAAATTCTTGATCGCTTGTCGAATCTCGTTCAGGTGATTCTGCCTGATCACTTGATGACCACCACAGCCATGATTGGTTTTGAGAATCCAATTACCACAGGCGTAATCTTGTAATGGAGCATCGTCTATTTTGCTGCTTGTCCAAATTACTTCGTTGAGGTATTTGAGGCCAATTTGGGAGGCTACATACGTGCGTACATTGATTTTGTCAGTCATTTCGGTCACAATTTTAATGTCTTGCCAATGGGCAGCTATGATGAAGTGATGTATTTTGTCTGTGAATGTTATGGGCTTCTTGATTGTTAATTTTCTATTGAAAAAACGCTGGTAACGGTTGAGCGTGAATCGTGTGCCTTTTTCTGCTAAGTCGGATGGCATTTTCATTGATTGTTATTGGATAATTGCGAAAATTGCTAGCTTTTTGATTCTTTTGTCAGGCTTGATTGGACTGAAAAGGTTTCTCAACCAAGCAGCCCATCACGGAAGGCATCGCCTGGTAAAGCGCCGCGTTTGAGCGCTGCTTCCACATCCAGAAGCCGGCCGAGCAGCTTGAGGCAGCGCTCCGGGCTGCGGCCCTGTAGCTGCTTGCGCATCACGTAGATCCGCTTGGGATTGCCGATGCCGGCGGCCTTGGCGATCACGGCCACATCCCGTTCTCCTTGCTGCTCCAGCAGCAGTACCCAGAGCCAGCCGCGAATCTGCCCAGAGAGGGTGGCGACGATGCGCAGGGCTGGTTCGCCGCCTTCGATCAGAGCATCGAGCAGGGCGATTGCTTCCCCGGGATCGCCGGCGAGAAGGGCATCGCCCACCTGCAGGGCATTGGTGCTCAGCCCGTCGATCAGGCTTTGCACGGCTGCAGCGCTGATGCGATCGCTGCCAGTGCTCTCGGCGTGCAGGGCCAGTTTTTGCAACTCCATTGTGAGCCGGGCGCTGTCGCTGCCGATGGCATCGATGAGGGCATCCACTGCGTTGGGCTCCAGGGTCAGAGCGAGCTCGTCAGCAGTGCGCTCCACCAGCTGCCGCTGACCGGCGCCATCCCAGACAGCCGGCAGTTTGAAGCTGAGTTCCTTGGCTTGCCCTGCCTTCACCCGCTTCTGCAGGGCCTTGGTGGTGCGCAGCCGGCCATCGGGTTTGGTGGGGTTGCAGAGCAGCAACTGGGTGCTGTCGGGGATGGCGTCGATGGACGCTTCAAAGCGATCGGCCAGCTCACTGGGGCAAGCATTGCAAAAGGGTGAGCGCTGTAGCAGCACCACCCGCGCCCCGCCGCCAAACGGCGGCGTTCGTGCCTCTTCCAGAGCCTGTCGGGCCTGCCCGCTCTCGCTGCCATCCAGCCTGCTCAAGTTCACGCTGGCCCAGGCCGGATCCAGCGCGCTGTTGATCACTGACTGAATGGCCCGCTCCAATGCCGCGGAATCATCGCCCCACAGCAGCTGGATCGGCATGGTGACGGGGCGTCAGAGGATGCTGAAGTCTGCCCTGTGTGGGCAGTGCCTGTCTGAGGAGAGCGCCGCCATGGCCGATCACCCGATCTTCACGGAAAGCATTCGGCGCATTCGTGCCCTGCTGGGGGAGACGGATTTGGACACCCTGGAGCAGCAGGTGCTGGAGCGGCTTGTGCACAGCAGCGGTGATCCCGGCCTGATGTCCCTGCTTCAGTTCAGTGATGGCGCCTGCGCTCGCGGTGTGGAGGCGCTTACGGGTAAGGCTGTGATTCTCACGGACACGGCCATGGCCGCGGCGGCGGTGTCACCGATGGCGGCCCGAACCCTGGGCAACGCAGTGCATTGCCTGCTCGACTGGGCTCCGCCGCTCGCGCCGCAGGGATCCACTCGATCAGCAGCGGCGATGCAAAGAGCCTGGCCTGAACTCAGCGCAGCGGCTCGCGCATCCGGCTCTGCCCTGCCGTTGGTGCTGGTGGGCAGTGCCCCCACCGCGTTGGAGCAGCTGCTCGATCAGGTGCAGGCAGGGGCCGATACCCCTTCGCTGGTGATCGGCATGCCGGTGGGGTTTGTGGGAGTGCCGGAAAGCAAACGACGCCTGGCCGTTAGTGGTCTGGCCCAGATCCGCTTAGAGGGCACCCGTGGCGGCGCCGGTTTGGTGGCTGCAGCCGTGAATGCATTGCTGCGGGCCGCTCAGGCCGCCAGCTGATCGAGCACCTGCCGAGCGCGTTGCACCACGGGTGCGGGCACGCCGGCGAGGCGCGCGGCTTCGATGCCGTAGCTGCGGCTGGCTCCGCCAGCCTGCACTTGATGCAAGAACACCAGATCGGCGCCGGTTTCCTGCACCATGACCTGGAAGTTGGCCACGTTGGAGCGCTCTGCGGCCAGGTTGTTGAGCTCGTGGTAATGGGTGGCGAACACGGTGCGGGCTTTGAGATCGCCGGCCAGGTGTTCGCTCACGGCCCAGGCGATGGAAAGGCCATCGAAGGTGGCCGTACCCCGGCCGATCTCATCGAGCAGCACCAGGGAGCGTTCGCTGGCGTGGTGCAGGATGTTGGCGGTTTCCGCCATCTCCACCATGAAGGTGGACTGGCCCGCAGCGAGATCATCCACGGCGCCCACCCGGGTGAAGATGCGATCGGTCAGGCCGATGGCGGCTGAGGCGGCAGGCACCCAGCTGCCGATCTGGGCCAGCAGCTGAATGACACCGATCTGGCGTAGATAGCAGCTCTTGCCGCTTGCATTGGGGCCGGTGAGCACGATCAGATCAGTGCCATTGCCCAGGGCGAGGTCGTTGGGGGTGAAGGCGGACTCAACCAGCAGCTGTTCCACCACCGGATGACGACCTGCGCGGATCTCCAATTGGCGATTGTCACTGAGCACTGGGGCGCACCAGCCGCCTGTGGCGGCGGACTCTGCCAGCGAGGTGAGGGCGTCGAGACTGGCTATTGCTCGGGCCGCTTGGCGGATCGGTGCGGCCATCGCCCCCACCTGCTCACGCAGGCCACAGAAGAATTCGTATTCCCGCTGGCAGGCCCGAGCTCGCAGTTGAAAGATGCGTCCTTCCCGCTCTTTCAGTTCTGGGGTGATGAAGCGCTCCTCATTGGCCAGGGTCTGGCGGCGGATCCAATGGTCCGGCACCGATGAAGCCTTGGCTTTGCTGACCGCCAGGAAGTAACCGAAGGTGCGGTGGTACTGCAGGCGCAGGTTGTTGTTGCCGCTGCGCTCACGCTCCAGACGCTCCTGCTCGGCCAGCCAGGCGTTCTGATCGTCGAGTTGGTTGCGCAGGCCATCGAGCAGGGGGTCGACGCCGTCGTGGATCAGGCCGCCTTCGCTGAGTGAGAGGGGAGGGGCGGCGATGAGGGTCTGGCGGATGTCAGCGGCCAGCTCGACTAGAGCTGGTTCAGGCTGATGCAGAGCTGTGAGCTCCTCGGGCCAGTGCGTCAGCTTGCTTTGCAGGCGGGCCGTTAGTTGGGGGAGCCGCTCGAGGCCATCGGCGATGGCCACCAGATCGCGGGCACCGGCATGGCCTGCACCGGCCCGGCCTGCCAGGCGCTCCAGATCGCCCATGGGGCGCAGCAGGCGGCGCAGCACCTGGCGCAGAGAACGCTGATCCACCAGCAGGCTCACCACCGCCTGGCGCTGTTGGATGGCGGTGAGGTCCATCAGTGGCGCCTCCAGCCAGCGGCGCAGGCAGCGGCCGCCCATGGCCGTGAGGGTCTGGTCGATGGCCCAAAGCAACGATCCCTGCAGCTGTCCGTCCCGCTGGGTGGCTGTGAGCTCCAGGTTGCGGCGGGTCTGGGCGTCGAGCACCAGGGTCTCGCCGCTGTGCACGATCCTGGGTACATCCAGAGGTACACGGGCGTTGTCTTCCAGGGGCTGGGTGTCGTTGACGTACTGCAGCAACCCTCCGAAAGCCCGTAGGGCCAGGGGTAGCTCCGGCAGGCCCAGGCCATCAAGGCTCGTCAGTTTGTAGTGCGCCTTGAGGGTCTGTTCCGCCTCGGGAGCGCTAAAGGGGGTGCGGGCCATGGGGCTGAGCCGCAGGCGATCGGGGCACCAGGCCGGTCGCGCTGGCTCGGTGTCGTCCTCAGCGGCCCAAAGCAGTTCAGATGCTTCGAGCTGGGCCAGCTGCTGGTGAAGGGCATCGCTGCCGCTGCGCTCAAGCACCAGCACATCGCCGGTGCTCACGTCGGCACTGGCCAGTCCCCAACGGAAGGGCTTTTTACTGGTGGAGGGCTCCACCACCACGGCGGCCAGCCAATTGTTACGGCGGGCGCTGAGCATGCCTTCTTCCAGCACCGTGCCGGGAGTGAGCACGCGGGTGATGCCGCGTTTGAGCAGGGCACCCTTGCTGGGGGTTGTTTCGAGCTGATCGCAGAGGGCCACCGAATAGCCGCGTCGGATCAGGTCGGCGCAGTAGCGCTCAGCGGCGTGATGGGGAATGCCGGCCATGGGCACGCGGCCGATCGCTTTGCCCCCTTCTTTGCCGGTGAGGGTGAGCTCCAGAACCCGTGAGAGCTCAACAGCATCCTCAAAGAAGCACTCGAAGAAGTCACCGAGGCGGTAGAGCAGAACGCGCTCGGGATGCTCAATTTTGAGCTCTACGTAGTGGCGCAGCATCGGCGTGAGCTGGGCCAGATCCACTTGGTTGTGGTGGGCCCAGGCCGGTTCATCGCCGTTGTCGTCTGGATCCGAGCCATCTGCGTCTTGTTCGTTTCCAGCGTTGGTGAACGCATCGCGCTCCTGGCGTTGCCGGGGCCGGGCGGCGGCATCGGCGCTGAGGCTGGCATCCGTCAGGTCATCCAGCTCGGTTGCAGCGGACGGCACCGAACGCCTTTTTGATGTCTCGGCGGATTCAGGAGCTCCGAACAGACTTCCCTGAAGGGTTTGCGCTTCGGATTGGGCAGCGGAGCGCGGCATCGGACGATTCACCCTGCTCGGGATCGTACCGATGGTCGGTTGGTCCTGTCGCCGCGAGGATCACCACAGGCTGTGAAGGTTGGTGCAGTGATCGTGAACAGGGGTGTCATCGTCGTGGGAGAATCTGGCCGACCGACCAGGCGTCGACCGAAACCCCATGCAGATCCTCAACACACTCACCGTTCTGGCGCTGGTGGTGATGTCGTTTGCCCTGATTGTGGCCGTTCCTGTGCTTTATGCCTCCAATGAGGACAGCGGCCGCTCCAATCGTCTGATCCTTTTGGGTGGCATTGTCTGGGTGGCTTTGGTTCTAGTGAACTGGGGCATGAGCTTCTTCGTGGTCTGAACCTGCTGGCGGTCACGCTCAGTGGGAGCATTGAATGAGCCGACTGCCTCTCCATGGCCACTTTTGAAGGGCGTTTCACTGATGTGCAAGGACTGCGCATCGCAGTCGTGATTGCTCGATTCAATGACCTTGTCACTGGCAAATTGTTAAGTGGTTGCTTGGACTGTCTCGGTCGGCATGGCGTGAATACGGCTGCTGACAGTGAGCAATTGGATGTGGCCTGGGTGCCGGGGTCGTTCGAGTTGCCCTTGGTGGCGCAGCAACTGGCGCGGAGTGGGCGCTATCAAGTGGTGGTCACCCTGGGTGCTGTGATCCGCGGAGATACTCCACATTTCGATGTCGTGGTGTCGGAGGCCAGCAAAGGGATTGCGGCTGTGGCGCGGGACACTGGTGTGCCGGTGATTTTCGGAGTGCTGACCACCGACACCATGCAACAGGCGCTTGAGCGGGCGGGCATCAAGAGCAATCTGGGCTGGAGTTATGGCTTGCAGGCCCTGGAAATGGGGTCCTTGATGAAGACTCTGCCCACCTCGTTGTCAGTGGATTGACCCAGGGCCCCCTTGTAGTGCATGCTTGCCAGGTCGCAAGGGACACATCCCACGCGACTGACATGCGGATGTAGCTCAGTGGTAGAGCATCTCCTTGCCAAGGAGAGGGTCGAGAGTTCGAATCTCTTCATCCGCTTGCCTTGATCATTGTTTTCTGATCAACAGCTTCTGCGGCTGAGCAGCTTCGAAGCCCAGTTGTTCATAGAAGCCCGCGCTATTGGTGGTCATCAGATAAACGCGCTCTGCGCCACGAATGGATCGTGTGCTGAGCAGAGCTTCCACCACCCGGCGTCCTAGCCCACGGCCCTGAAGGTCGCCGGCCACCACTACATCCCAGAGCACCGCACGGTGAATGCCGTCACTCGTTGCCCGTCCGAATCCCACGAGACGTTTGCCTCTCCAGAGGCTGACCACCACCGTGCTGCCCGCCAGCATGCGTTTGAGTTGCCGTTGGTTGCGTTGTTGAGCCCAGAAAGCGTGTTTGTCAAACAGACGCTGCAGCTTCAGTAAGCCGCGGGTCGGCTTCAGATCCGGGCCCATTCCGAACCATCGCAGCCCAGGTGCTCCGGACGCATGTTCCACCAGGCGGTAGCGGGTCATTCGGTCATCCTCTGATGCAGTTCGGCCTTCAGCCGCCCCGCCGCTCCAGCAGCGTGAACGGGTTGTAGTGAATGGAGATGCCGAACTCTTCGGCGAACTCCAGCACCCGGCACCAGGCCCGATCCCCTGATTCCGATGGCCGCACGATGCCTGTGAGGATCACCGGTGCATTGCCCGATTGCAGGGTCATGGTGAATAGGGGCCAACCCACCGAGGCTTGCACGCTGTCGTCCCGGTAGGTGGGCGCAACATCCAAGGCGCCGATCATGATCTGTCGCTCACTGGCGTTCCAGGCATAGGGGATGCCATAGCGTTCCAGGAGATCGGTTGCCGGGGCCCAGGAGCGGCCTTCGCCGTCAATCGTCACGGTTAGCGCTTCGCTCCGGGCCTGGATCGTGGTTTCCCCTTTGAAACCCAAACGATCGCTGACGGCGTCGCTCACTGAATGTCCACCCATGAGTGCCCGGATCCGGGCTCGAAGCTGTTCACCGCCATCAATGGGGCCGTTTTTGGCTAACTGCAGCAGATCCCAGCGCTCGCCCGTGCCGCCCCAGACCACCGGCCCGTAGTTGTCGTGCATCATGCGTCCGTCTTTGTTGGAGGCCGCCTCGGCGTGGGTCATGACCCGCTGGACCGTGATGTCCGCTGCTGTCCAGCCCCAGCTGGCCGCGATCGAGGCGGTTTCAGCGCAGAGGCTCATGAGCTGCGCAGGCGTGGGCGGCAGAGTCCAGGGGTCGGGCTGGCCGCCCATGCAGGCGCAAGAAAGGGCCACGGCATTGCTGTTGCGCGCCCAGGTGTGGGCCGGAAGATCCACGCTGGTGGCATGCAGCCTGTGCACCCGCCCATCACCGCTGATGATCGCGTGATAGTGACCAGGGCGGATCCAGTCGTAGCCGGTGGCAGTCCAGTGCAGGTAAATCGTGGCGGCCATGGGCCTGGGCAAAGGTCTTGGCGTTCAACGCACTCTTAACAACAACTTCAAACGCTTGCCTCAAGCGTTGCCGTGTGGGATCTGATGAGAAAGTCGATCTGAACGTTCACACTGAGACAATGGCAATCCGGAACTGGGTTGCCATGGCCCGCAAGTGCCTCATTCAGCGGGCGGAGGCAGATGTTTCTGAACCAAAAGTCTTGATTGACGATCCTTTCAACCCATGGAGGCTGTGGTCATGTCTGCTGGATGATCTGTGGCCTTTGTGGCGCCGCTGTGCAGGAGGTGATCGCTGATGTGGGGATGTGATCCTCGCTCGTTGCTGCTGCGGGCAGTTCTGCTCGATTGGCTTGGACAGCTGCTGATTCTGCTGGTGATCGTGGTAGCCCCTGATGCACTGTCGGCGGTCCCCACGGGCAGCTCGGATCTGGAGGGTCAGAGGGCCTGGCTGGTGTTTAGTTTTTTGCTCTATCCCCTCCTGGGTTGGTTATTTGGTGGGTACACCGTGCTGCGCTGGCGACAGCTGGCGTTGCCAGTGTTGCTGCAGCGGCTGCTGCTGACCAGCGTGGTGACCCTGATGGTGGTGGCGATCGCTCGCTGGCTGATCAACCCTGGAGAGGAGGTGTGGCTAGTGGAGCGGCGGGTGCAGTTCCTTTGGATGGGTCTGCTGTTCGTTTGGTCGCTCCTGGTGCGCGTGGGCCTGCGACGTGGTGTGCTGATGCCTGACCGGCCTCGTGTGTTGTTGCTGGCTGGCCCGGACGATCAAGAAGCGATGTTGGTGAGCTGGCGACGGGTGCCGCAGCGAGAGCGCCTGGAGCTGGTCAGTGTCGAGCACTTGCAGTTGGTGTTAACTGACGTGGATCGTCCCTTCCTGGTGGCCCTGGCGCCCGGGTTGGAGGGCGATCCCCGCTGGGTTTCCCTTCAGGAAACACTGGAGACCCTCGACCCGCGCCAGGTCAGGGTGGTTTCACCTCTGAGTCTGTTTGAGCAGCAGCAGGAACGGTTGCCACCGGCCTTTCTGCCCGAGGGCGGCCTTAGCTACGACGATCTTCCCTGGGCTGCAGCCTTCAGCGTGCAGGCCCAGCTCAAGCGGATGGCCGACTTGGTGGTGGCTGGTGGTCTGCTGTTGCTGAGCATTCCCTTTGTGGGCTTGGCTGCCTTGCTGATCTGGTTGGAAGATCGCGGGCCCGTGCTGTATGTGCAGTGGCGCAGTGGTTGGCTGGGTCGACCCTTCCGCGTGTTCAAGTTGCGCACCATGTCTGTCCAACCGGCTCATGCACCAGCGCTCTGGACTCAGCCCGGTGATCAGCGCATCACCCGGGTGGGGCTGTGGTTGCGCCGTTTGCGCTTCGATGAGTTACCACAGCTGCTGAATGTGCTGAACGGTGAGATGAGCCTGATCGGTCCGCGTCCGGAGCGTCCGGAGCTGGAGCACGAGCTGGAGCGGCACATCCCCCACTATCGCAAACGCCATTGGATGCGACCGGGATTGAGTGGTTGGGCTCAGGTTTGTGCACCCTATGCCAGCAGCATCGAAGACTCCGACCTGAAATTGTCGTACGACCTTTACTACTTAAGGCACTTCAGCACATGGTTGGATCTGGTGATCCTTTTCCGCACAATTAAAACTGTTCTCAAAGCTGGTGGCCGCTGAATTCAGGCTCCGATTACCTTTCTGGCCACCAGATTGATCAGCTCAAGCTGGCGCGGTAGGCATCGCTCAAGGCTGTACTGCTCAACAGCACGCTGATGGGCGTTTTTTCCCAGTCTGGCTGCGCGGTCGCCATCGTGAAGAAGATCAGTGATGCCTGCAGCGATGGCCTTGGGGTCAAAGAAGTTGACGAGAAGACCGTGCACGTTGTCCTCAATCACTTCTTTTACCGGAGCAGTGGAGGATCCGACAATCGCGCATCCTGTGCTCATGGCTTCGAGCAGGCTCCAGCTGAGCACAAATGGATAGGTGAGATATACATGAACGCGACTCAGCTTCAGCAGGTTTAAAAAGTCTTGGTAGGGAAGCTGACCCACAAAAAGAACCTTTTCAGGATCGTAGTGACCTTCGATTTCCTTGAGGAAAACGTCTTTCCACTCGCCCTGGGGGCAGGGGCTCCCGTAGCTCACGCCCTTGGCAATGCCAACAATCACGATGATGGCGTTGGGGTTTCTTTCCTGAATGAGAGGAATAGAACGGATGAAGGAGTGACAGCCGCGGTAAGGCTCGACGCGGCGGTTCACAAACGTGATGAGTTGATCCTGATCACTGAGAATGGTCTGCTTGCCTACCTGGACTTTGATGTTGCTTTTGTCCGGTGCGGGTTGTGCATGGTTTGAAATTCCATCATGAATGGTGGAGAATCGTTGGTGAAACTGGATTGGGAAAGAACTCCGTTGGAAGTTTGTTGGTGTGACATTCCAAGTTGCGTGTTGAAGGTTAAGTAGTGAATTGGCATTTTTCAGATGCGTTTCCGTTTTTTTTGACCAATCGCTTTGCTGATCTTCAAATTCTGGGTCGAAATCACTATCGAATCCGTGTTCATTGTAATAAAATTCTTGATACATCAGGATTGGTGATTGGGGCCAAACGTAAGGGATGCTAAGGAGCTCTCCCCAGCCAGGATGGCCGCAGATAATGTCAGGTTCGAAGCCCTGTGACTTTAATTTTTGGCATACTTTTCCGCAGGCTTCAGCGCGGATGCTTTTCGTTTCGATGTCAGTGACCCAAGGATGAATCCCCCTGGTGCTTGAACGTTCAGCCGAGTATTGTATGTGCGCGTAGTTTTGGCTATTTTTGAAGGGGCTTTTCCCCATCCCAATTGAAACTATCGTATGACATTCCTGTCGAAGCAGTTGTTGGCAAATGTGTAGATATTGTGCTGGAAAATTCTGGTGAATGAAGAGTACGTTCATCGCATTCTTGTTTTGGGATGAAATGACAGGGTCTTATTAGTATCCCTGTTTGGAGGGCTTTAGAAGGGGATGTTCGCTCGAGGAAGGACAGCTTCGCTGATGCCTGTGATGTGTTGACCCTAATTTCTGATGAACGTTTTGCCGTTTGCGTCTTGCTGGCACTGGCCAAAGAATCTCTTTGTTTGGAGTCAACGGTAGTATCACTCTATGATTGACACAGTCCACACCACTCAGGCTTGCGACACCGGTGAGAACTCTAATCTGGTTTTGCGCTTGGAGAATGTGCGTCTTGATATCCCTGTGGCCACCACGGAAACCCGTAGTTTGAAGGCTTCTCTGATTCGTTCGGTGACAGGTGGGCGCTTGAATCGCAGGCGTGGTGGCGCGGTGATTACGGCCCTTGCAAATGTGAGCTGCACCGTGCGGGAAGGTGAGCGCGTGGCCTTGATCGGTCACAACGGCGCCGGCAAATCAACGTTTCTTCGCCTCGTTTCCGGGATCTATCAGCATTCAGCGGGGGTCTTTCAGGCCCATGTGACTGTGCATCCGATGATCCATAAAAGCTTCATCACCAGTCCTGAACTCAGTGGTCAGCAAGCGATCAAAGCCCACTACCTGCTCACCCACGGCAATCTTCGTGGCTTTGAGGCCTTCTGCAATGACGTGGTGACCTTCTCCGGCCTCGGTGATTTCGTGCATCTCCCTGTGAAGACCTACAGCCAAGGGATGGCGGCACGATTGATGTTTGCGGTGCTCACAGGATCCCGCCACGACTGTCTGGCCATGGATGAGGGCTTTGGTGCTGGAGACAGCAGCTTCTACGAGAAGGCCAAAGTTCGTCTGGAGTCATTCCTGGCCTCCGCTGGCACGTTGTTATTGGCATCTCATTCAGACGCACTGCTGAAGCGGTTTTGCCGACGTGGGCTGGTGTTCAGTGAGGGCAGCATCGTCTTTGACGGGCCCCTCGACCAGGCTCTCAATCACTATCACGCGACCCGTCGTTGATGAGCGTGTCCGACATGTCTGCCTCTATTCGTCCCCGGCGTGAGTCGGTGCGCCGCATCCTGCGTCATGCCTGGGAGAGCCGCAGGGTGTGGTGGTTCACTGCAACGGCACGGACCCGAGCCCGTTTCGCACGAACCACCTTGGGGAGCTTCTGGCTTGGACTGTCCAATTTGTTTTCAATCGCAGTTCTGGCTGCTGTGTATGGCACGGTGTTCAAAGTGCAGAACTTCACTGTTTATGTGGTTTATCTCGGCTTGGGATTAGTGGTGTGGAACACCATCAGTGGGGCGGTGAGTGGTGCTCCTAATCTGTTTGAGCATAATCGTGATCACCTGCACAACATTAACCTGCATCCGATCTTTTACACCTTGGAGGAATGGGCTTTTCAGTTGCAAACGTTTCTTCAATCGTTCTTGATGGTGTTGTTGGCGCTGAGTTTCTTTCAACACAACCTGCTTTTCAATCTGATTCTTTGTGGTTGGTTGCCTTTGCTGAATTTGTTTTTATTTCTGTATTGGTTTCCGATGCTTACCTGTCTTCTGGGGGCTCGTTTTCGGGATCTCTATCAGCTGGTGCCGATTGTGCTGCAGTTGGTGTTTCTGCTCTCCCCGATTCTCTATGAGAAAAAGAATCTTGGGGCGATGGCCTGGACGGCCAACATCAATCCCCTTTACCGGGTTCTGTCTCCAATTCGCCATAGCTTGATGGTTGGAGAGGTGCAGTGGGGTGTGGGCTTTGTGCTTTTGGCTGCGAATGCTCTGGGCATCTGGATCGCGATCCGGCTGCTCAGCAGTGAACGCCGCACTCTTCCCTTCCTGATCTGATGCATCTGATCAACCTGCTCTCCTGGCTGCCCGGGCATTCAGGTTTCGGCAGCTATGTGCAGCGGGTGGTGCCTGGTCTGGACGGACTGCGCCTGCAGCTTGGAGCGGATGGCCAAGGCGCCTTGCTGAGGCCTGAGCAGTGGTTGGCCGATCCTCCGGCTTGGGCGCCAGGACGGCGCATGCGTTTTTTGCAGAGGTACAGCCTGGTGCAGCATGGGCTCGACTTGCCGGCTCTGCTCCAAAGAAATGGGATCAAGCTGGATCAGCTGGAGGCGATCTATTCCCCCTTCTTTGATGCCCTGCTCTGCTGGCCTCAAGTGCCGCAACTGATTACCTGCCACGACCTCACACCACTGGTGGCTTCCAACAGCCGCAAGGCTTGGTTGCGCTACCGCCTCTGGCAGCCGCGCCATTGCAGGGTCGCCACCCGGCTGATCGCGATCAGTCGCTATGTGGCCGATCAGCTGGTGCAGTTCGGTGTGGAGGCGGAGCGTATTGAGGTGATTCCAAACGGCATTTACATCCAACGCCCGCCGGTTCTTGTTCCTTCAAGTCAAGATCTCGTGGCTATAGCCCGTCATGACGTTAACAAGAATCTGGCGGCCCTCTTCCGGGGTATCGACCAGCTGCAGCGCCAGTGGCCTCAGTGGCATGGGACGCTCCGCATCATCGGACGGTGTGGTCGTCAGACCCCTCTGGTGCGCCGACTGCACAGGGCGTTGCCAAATCCGGAGCAGGTCTGTTTGATCGATGCTCTGCCCCAGGCTGAGCTGATAGCCCTTTTGCGGTCTTCATTGGCACTGCTATCGGCTAGCACTGAGGAAGGGTTCGACTATCCAGTGTTGGAGGCGAAGGCTGAAGGCATTCCAACCTTGATCAGTGATATTCCTGTTCACCGTGAATTTCACCAAGGTTCATCGCTTCTGTTCCCGACTGATGACGACGGCACTGCCCTAGCCGGGCAAGTGCGTGCGCTTCTCGGTGATAGCTCTCTTTGGCTTCATTTGTCGCGTGCAGGCCTTGGTGTGGCACGGTCGTTAAACGTTGAGGTTCAGACCGCGCACATTGATGCTCAACTCAAAAGTGTTTCTTGATCACGCTTAAAGTGCTGATCAACAATTGCCGCAAAGTGTGTGCAGCGGCTGAGATGGTGACATTGTTCAATCAATGCGTTGTGCCATGGGGTGACTTGAAGACA
>ERZ802830.2200-NODE-2200-length-17861-cov-10.4036_pt1 | contig 17861 bp, 17 predicted proteins | sample MGYA00345654_ERZ802830 | MGnify/ENA primary metagenome ERZ802830 (study PRJEB30503, sample SAMEA104212375) | marine metagenome | biome: Westerlies Biome; feature: [SRF] surface water layer (ENVO:00010504) within the epipelagic zone...; material: water...
AAAGAGACAGAAAATCAAAATATGAGAAAAGAATTTGTCTCAAACTTCTCCCATGAAATTAAAACCCCTCTAACAGTGATTTTAGGCTTTCTTGAAACTCTCGAAATACAATCAAATAAAAATTCTTCGGAAAAAAAAATGATTTCTATGATGAATGACCAAGCATATCGCATGAAAAATTTAATTGATGATCTTTTGCTTCTATCGCAAGTAGAGAGTAATCAGGATATAAATCGTTCTGAAAAAATTAAAATTTCAAGTTTGTTAAATAATTTAAAAAGAGATCTTATTAAACCAAGTGTCAAAAATCAAAAATTTAAATATTCCATTGATTCTAAGTTGCATGTCTATGGTGCAAAGCGAGAAATTGAAAGTGCCTTTAGTAATCTTATTAATAATGCGATAAGATATACTCCAATAAAAGGTGAGATAAGCATCCAATGGAACATCATAAATGGTCTTGCAATTTTTGAAGTGACCGATTCAGGCATTGGCATACCAGAAAAAGATCTTAAACGTATAAGTGAACGATTTTATCGAGTTGACCCAGATAGAAGTAGAGAAACTGGTGGAACTGGTCTTGGTTTAGCAATCGTAAAAAATATCATCATTCAGCATCAAGGGGAAATGAAAATCAACAGTGAAATTAATGCAGGGAGTTCCTTTAAGTTAATTTTTCCAAAAGATCGAATAGCTTCAAAATAATGAGGATTTTAATTCTATTTACTATAGTTTCCCTTTTGACAGGATGCAGTGGCTCATCAATAGAGCGAAAAGATTCCACACAATATGACAAGGGCTCTTTTAATCAACTTGCAAAACTTGATCAAGATAGAATGGCTGATTATGAAATTCGAGAGAATATAGAAAGCTTAAAGATATTAATGTTAAAGCTTTATAAAAGAAACCCAGATCAACTTAAAAAAACGACCTCCGATAATGCAGAACAAGCAGTAAATTGGATTTTTTTTGGTGGACACAAATGGGAATTCGAACAAATAAATAATGCTACCGACTTCGAAGCAGTTTACCAAGCATTTGATCAAAAATTTGAAGGTGACAGAGTGCTATCACTAATAACAGGACTTTATACTATGCTTGTAAAAGCCCATGGGGATAAAACCGAATTCTTTATAACTGATTCAATTGACCCACAGAATCTTTATAATATGGCTAGGAATATTGAAATTACTATGTGGATGCTTTCAACCAAAAAAAATGAAGATGGTAGATTGCTTTTATTTAGTAATGAAATAAATGAGGAAGTAGCCAATTTATCATTTGAAAGGGAGTTTGGGAAAATGATAGGGAGACTTGATTATTTCGCCTATACATTATCAGAAAAAACCGAAAGAGTAATAACTAGGATGATACAGAACGTAACAACTGGAATATTATTACCCTTTATTTAAGCTAAAGTAATATTTTTTCAATTCCACCATTGGTCGCCTTTTCAACATACTCCTCAAGCCATTGGTCACCAAGATTATTTTTGGCTAACTCCACAACAATATAATCGGTGGTAGTGCTCGTATCTTCACCATAGCGGGCCAAACCCTGCAGGCACGAAGGGCAGGATGTTAAGATTTTGACGGATTCATTCTTGTTTGTTGGTGAAATTTCTTTTAGTCCTTTTTCAATTTCTTCTTGCTTCCTCATTTTGACTTGCGTCGCTACATCTGGCCTACTGACAGCAAAAGTTCCAGACTCACCGCAGCATCGCTCATTAAGAATAACTTCTTTATCCATTAATGACTTGGTAACATCAAGCGAATTATAGGTTTTCATTGGACTATGACAAGGGTCATGGTACATATAATGTTGGCCGTTAACTCCCTCCATTTTTACTCCTTTTTCCATAAGGTACTCATGAATATCTAGCAGCCTACAGTCTGGGAAAATTTTCTCAAATTCATATTTTTGCAGTTGATCCATACAAGTGCCACATGAAACAATCACTGTTTTAATATCCAGATAATTTAACGTGTTTGCAACCCTGTGAAATTGGACACGATTATCTGTGGTAATTTCTTGACCCTTGTCGTGATTACCGGATGAGGTTTGGGGATAACCGCAACATAAATAACCTGGTGGTAAAACTGTAATAGCACCAACCTCATAAAGCATTGCTTGTGTTGCTAATCCAACTTGAGAAAATAAACGTTCAGATCCACAACCTGGGAAATAGAAAACAGCTTCAGAATTATCATCAATTATTTGATGATTCCTTATCACAGGTACTGTTTTATCATCCTCAATTCCTAAAAGACCCCTAGAAGTCTTAGTTGGCATGTTTTTTGGCATAGGTCTATTTAAAAAGTGAACAACTTGAGTAGCTACAGATTTTTGACCCACAGTTGGTGGAGGATTTTTCTTAAAATAATCAACTGCCTTTATTTTTTTTAAAAAATTATATCCAAATCTTTGAGCACGATACCCAAAATCAATCATAAATTTGCGCATTAATTTGATAGTTAAAGGATCTTTAAGATTAAGATACGACATCCCCAACAATGTTCCTGCATTAAAGCGCTTCCTTCCATGCTCACGTAAAAAATTTCTCATTGAAATTGAGACATCACCATAGTCAATATTTACTGGGCATGGATTTAAACATTTATGGCAAACAGTACAATGATCAGCAACATCATTAAATTCATCAAAATGCTTGAGCGAGATACCTCGTCTGGTTTGTTCCTCATATAAAAATGCTTCTATAAGCAATGAAGTTGCAAGGATTTTATTACGAGGACTGTATAAAAGATTTGCTCTTGGTATGTGGGTGGTACAGACAGGTTTGCATTTACCACAACGCATGCAATCACTTATTGAATCTGCTATCTCACCAATTGCAGATTGTTCCATAATAATTGATTCTTGCTCCAAGAGGCCAAAACTTGGTGTATAGGCGTTTGCAAGACCAGATCCAGCCTGTAATTTACCATGATTAAAATGTCCATTTGGGTCAACTTTAGCTTTATATGTTGCAAAAGTGTCTATAGTATATTCGTCCAAAAACTCCATTTTAGTAATGCCGATTCCATGCTCACCAGAAATAACACCATTAAGACTCTTGGCTAAGTCCATCACTCTTGATACAGCTTGTTGCGCATCCTGCATCATTTCGTAGTCATCAGAATTAACCGGGATATTAGAATGTATATTTCCATCACCTGCATGCATATGCAAGGCAATAAATACTCTTGATTTTAAAATCTCTTTATGAATTTGCATTATTTTATTTAATACATCTTCATATTCTCTTCCTGCAAAAATTTCCAGGAGTGGTTCTTTTAACTCTAGCTTCCAAGAAACTCTTAATTCATAGGATTGGATTGCTTCAAATACAGTCTGATAATAATTCTTAAATTCTGGAATATTTTCTAACTCATGTGGATTACTATCCAAATTATTTAGAAGATTAGTCCATCTTTTTTCTACCGTATTTATTAAATCTAATGCAAGATTTTTTTTAGTGTTATGGGCATCACTATCAATATCATCTTTATTTATTTCAAAATGGTCATCTGATATATATTGAAATATTTCTTTAATGAGTTTGAGCTTATTGTTAATTGAAAGCTCAATATTAATCCGATCAATACCATTTGAATATTCACCCAATGATTCCAATGGAATGACAACATCTTCGTTTATTTTAAAGGCATTAGTGTGTTTGGCTATAGCAGCTGTTCGTGCCCTATCAAGCCAAAATCGCCTTCTAGCTTCGGAAGAAACTGCGATAAAGCCTTCACCATCCTTCGCATTTGCTATCTGAACAGTCCGTGAAGCTGCCTCCCCAACCATACTCTCATCATCACTGGCGATATCAGCAATAAGAATCATCTTGGGTCTCATGGCCCTGCTAGCTTTGGTACTATATCCAACAGCTTTTATATATCTCTCATCCAAATGCTCTAGCCCAGCAAGAAATACATTGTCAAAATTATCTAAGTAATTTTTTATTTCAACAATTGCAGGAACGGCATTAGATACATTACCAAAAAATTCGAGGCATACTGTTCTGATGTGTTGTGGCATTTTATGTAAAATGAAAGTCGCGGAAGTAATTAATCCATCGCAGCCTTCTTTTTGAATGCCTGGCAAACCACTTAAGAACTTATCAGTGACATCTTTTCCGAGACCTATCTTTCTAAATTTATTACCAGGAATTTCTAATATTTCTGGCTCACTAATGGGAGTAACGCCATCTTTTTTTAAGGTAGTAATTTTAAATTTTGCTACCGAAACATCATGTATTTTTCCCAAATTATGGTCAATTCTCTCAATCTCTTTCCAATCCCCATTTGGGTCAACCATCCTCCATGAAGCAAGGTTATCTAGTGCTGTTCCCCATAACACGGCTTTCTTTCCACCTGCATTCATTGCAACATTACCGCCTATACATGAAGCATCTGCTGAGGTTGGATCTGTAGCAAATTCTAAACCTGCCTTTGAGGCAGTATCCATAGCTCTTCTTGTGACTACTCCCACCTCACAACGTATAGTGGGAACTGGATGACTTACTCCTGGTAAATCTTTGTATTCAACTTTACTGTGTGAGTCTAATTTTTCTGTATTAATCACTGCTGAGTATGGCGATAAAGGAATTACACCTCCGGTATAACCTGTTCCACCTCCCCTAGGAATGATTGTTAACTCTAGATCAATGCAAGCCTTAACTATTCCTGGTATCTCACTCTCAGCATCAGGATGTAAGACTACAAATGGTAATTCAACCCTCCAATCAGTAGCGTCAGTTACATGAGAAACTCTAGCCAATCCATCAAATTGAATATTGTGTTTTTTTGTTACTTTTTTGATTTTTGCTACAATCTTTTTTCTTAACTTTTTGGTAGTTTTAAAATCATCAACAAATTTTGAGATAGCAGCACTTGCAGCCTTGGTGAGTTGTGCAACCTTCATATTTCCAAAACTTCTATCTTCAATGCTTTGAACTCTGTGATTCATTGCATCTACAAGCTGTTTTAATCTTTTAGGGTTATCCAATAAATCATCTTGAAGATATGGATTGCGAGAAACCACCCAAAGATCACCTAAAACTTCAAACAACATACGTGCAGAACGTCCAGTCTTTCTCTCTTGTCGCATGCCATAGATAATATTCCATATCTCTTCACCAAGAAAACGAATAGTAATTTCTTTGTCAGAAAAGGAAGTGTAGTTGTATGGTATCTCTCTCACCCTGCTATTGTGGTGGGCTTGAGTCTTCAAAAGATCGGTAGATAAAGGTGCGTTCATTAATTTTTTAAAGTGGAATATGTAAAATCATAGCATGTAGCCATCTACCTTACAACGCCAACTCATTAGGGTTATTGATAAATTTATGAGAAAATTAACTCAATAAATTTTGGACATTTAATAAAGAATTAGTTCATGCTTTGGTTAAAAGCTTTTCATATTATTTTTATGGTAACTTGGTTCGCAGGTTTATTTTACCTGCCAAGACTTTTTGTTTACCATGCAATGAGTAAGGATAAAATTAGCCTAGAAAGATTTGTGATTATGGAAAGAAAGCTTTTCTATGGCATTATGACTCCAGGTGGAATAATCACCATAATCCTAGGCTTTTGGTTGCTTGATTATGGCTATAGTGGTTTATGGCTTAACATAAAATTGTTGTTAGTTTTATTGCTTGTAATTTATCATGTGTATTGTTTTAAATACTTAATGGACTTTAAACATAATCGAAATAAGCACTCACATATTTTCTTCCGTTGGTTTAATGAGGTGCCTGTTATTTTGCTCATTGCCATTATTTTGTTGGTAGAGTTAAAACCATTATGAAAAATATCTTAATTTGTGGTTCTTTGGCTTTTGACTCCATTATGGTTTTTGAAGATTATTTCAAGAATCATATTTTACCAGACCAAATCCACAAACTTAGTGTTTCCTTTTATGTTCCTGAACTAAAAAGAAACTTTGGTGGCACTGCAGGAAATATTGCTTACAACTTATCCCTACTTCAATCTCCCTCATTTATTATGGCAACGGTTGGAGAAGATTTTCTCCCTTATTCAGAGCGCTTAAGTCGACTAGAAGTAGTCCAAGATTATATTAAAACAATTCCTAATACATTAACTGCACAAGCCTATATCACTACCGATCTTGATGATAATCAAATTACTGCATTTCACCCCGGCGCAATGATGGAATCGCATCAAAATAATATTTCAAGTGTCACTGAAAAAATGTCATTAGCCATAATTGCTCCCGATGGTAAAGATGGAATGATGAATCACTCAAAGGAGTGTCATGAAAAAAATATACCCATTCTATTTGATCCTGGACAAGGTCTCCCTATGTTCAATAAAGAAGAATTAAATGAATTTATTTCTCAAGCTAATTATATTGCACTTAATGGGTATGAGGCTGAAATGTTAATGAATGTTACTGGACTTGACATAAAACAACTTTCTGCAAAAGTTGAAGCATTAATAATTACGAAAGGGTCTCAAGGTTCAATAATATATACTGACCAAGAAATATCTATTGCCCCTGTCAAAGTGGATGCACCTATTGATCCAACTGGTTGTGGGGATGCATATAGAGCAGGTTTAGTTTACGGAATTGTCAATGAATTATCTTGGGAGAAAACAGGCAAACTCGCCTCCGTAATGGGAGCAATCAAAATTCAACAACGAGGTGGGCAAAATCATCGAGCAAGTCTTAGTGAAATTGAATCACTTTTTGGTGAGAAGCTAAGCTAAATCTTTTAAGTCTGCTTTTTCTTGAAAGATTTTTTTTGTTTCTAAACATAATGCGGTTAATTGCTCTCCCCAAACACACCCACTGTCTAATGAAAAGCCTAATGGGTGTTTATGAAAACTAATTGCAGACCAGTGCCCAGAAATTAATAATTGGTTATCATTTCTGCTAGTTTTAAATGAAAACCAAGGCTTTAAATTTTCAGGTATTGTATTTAAAATCCCTTTGTACTTAAAATCAAGGCATTCATTTTTATCTAAACATCGCATCCTGGTCATTACATTTACTGCAATTCTATTACGTTCATCTTTGTCCAAATCGTCATGCCATTGATTAGGATTATTTCCATACATTGATTTCAAAAGAGATTCAGGGTTATCTAATAAGCCATCAGAAAATGAACGGGATAATGTAACTGCATCATCTTTTCTCCATGAGGGTAATAATCCAGCATGGGTCATTACATAATCATCATTCTCGTATAACAAAGGTATAGAAAGGAGCCAATCTATATATGATTTTAATTTAGCTGACGAAAGAAGTTTTGAGAGGGTATCCCTTTTAGATAAATTCTTTAAGGAAAAAGCTATGGCTAAAAAGTGCAGGTCATGATTACCCAGCACTAACTTTATATTTTGTCGATTGTTATAACACCAATCAACTACTTCTAAAGAGTTCTGACCTCGGTTGAGGATATCACCAACCAACCATAGTTCGTCATTACTGGTACTAAAAGAAATTTTTTCTAAGAGTTTATTAAAAGTATAGAAACAACCTTGCAAATCACCAATGGCGTATGTAGCCATTGATAAAGCTTACAAGCTTCCGCCAGATTGATTGGCCATCCATATAACTGCAGCGGCTACTTCTTCGTCAGATAATGCAGCATTACCACCCTTAGCAGGCATCATATTTATACCTTTAATTGCATGATCAATTAACTTATCTTTGCCTTGCGCAATACGAGCCTCCCATTGAGCAGCATCACCTATTTTGGGGGCACCCATTACTCCTGCACCGTGACATAGTATGCAATTAACTTGGGAAATTTTTTCACCCGAAATTAATGAATTTTCTTCGGAATTATTATCTGTAGCAGTGTTATTTTCAGCTACTTTTACCTCTGCAACAGGCTGAACATTCTCTTCAACGGGTTTATTTTCCACGACCTTAACTGTAGTGTCCTCAGTATCACTTTTAGTTGTCGCAAAAGTAATAATAATGATTGCGCCAACAAGAGTACCGATTACAACAAAAACTGTTTCTAAAAGAGATCTCAATTCACTTTGCTTACTCATAAAAATTTCCTAACATAATAAAATTAAATAAATTTAAACTTGAAATAATGATCGATTAATAGTGCTGTAAAAATTAATCCTAAATACAAAATTGAATATTTAAAAATTTTCATCGATAGTTTATCAGAATAATTCCGATAGAGCATCACCACATAATACAGAAAAAAAGCATTTAGTATTGTAGCAAAAACTAGGTAAATTAGGCCAGTCATGCCAACACTAAAAGGCATCATCGTCACAACAACCAAAATAATTGTGTAAAGTACAATATGTAATAAGGTAAATTTTTCTCCATGAGTTACCGGAAGCATAGGCATGCCTGCTTTAGCATATTCTTCCCTTCTATATAAAGCTAGCGCCCAAAAATGAGGAGGAGTCCAACAAAAAATAATCAGAAAAAGAACAATAGCCTCAGGCGCAACATAGTTATTGACAGCAGCCCATCCTAAGACTGGGGGCATAGCTCCTGATGCACCTCCAATCACTATATTCATAGGTGTTGCAGGTTTAAGAAAGATAGTATAAATGACAGCATAAGCAAAAAAGGTAATAAGCGTTAGCCACATTGTTAACGGGTTAACCAAATAAAAAAGAATAAGCAACCCAAGTCCACCAAGGATGGATGAAAATATTACCGTCTCCCTCTGAGAAACCTGACCAGCTGGTAATGGTCTTCCTCTTGTTCTCGCCATCAATGCATCAATCTTTTCTTCAATCAAACAATTAAAAGCAGCTGCAGCTCCACTAACAAATGCAATACCAATACTTGCCGCAATAAGGATATCCCAAGGTACCATGCCGGGGGTTGCTAAAAACATACCTATAATTGCAGTGAATACAATTAATGCTGTAACTCTGGGTTTACATAGTGCGTAAAAACTTCTCAAGCTTTCAGCTGAATAAAATGACTTATCTAGGGCACTTCTATTGTTCATTAACGTGGTGTAACTCTTGAATTTATAATTACTAGTATTATAACTAAAAATGCTGCTCCAAGGTTGTGAGCTGTAGCTAAAGCTAAAGGAAGGTGTAATAATAAATTAGCTACTCCAATTACGAACTGAAAGGCCAAAACAACCAATAGCAGATTCTTATAAAAACGTAAATTTGGATAAGCATTAAGGCTTATTGCCATAATCACTAAATACACACTTAATATAATGGCTCCAACACGATGAACCCATTGAATAGCGTGAAGTGCCTCTAAAGATAAACTTTCACCACTTGCGGTGAAACCAAGCTCTCTAAAGATAGAGAATGCATTTTTAAAATCCATTGAAGGAACCATAGATCCATGACATGTAGGATAATCAGTGCATGCAAGAGCAGCATAATTGGTGCTCGTCCAACCACCTAGCATGATTTGTAAAAATAATAAAACCAATGAAAAACGAATTGCAAAAATAAGGCCTGGATTTATTAATAATGATTGATTAATAGATCCTACATGTCTATGCGCAATATAAGTAAGAATACCCAATATAGTCATCCCTCCCAATAAGTGCATTGTTACGATAGCTGGCTGCAACAACATGGTAACAGTCCACATACCCAAAGCTGCTTGCATCAAAAGCAATAAAACTAGGAAAATAGGTAATGCCACTGGCACAGCTAATTCATCTCTTTTTTTATAAGATGTAAAACCTATGATTAATATTAGCACCCCTAAAATACCAGCCAAATATCTGTGTATCATCTCAATCCAAGCTTTAGTTGATTCTACAGGGCTGTCTGGGTATATTTGCTGTGCTTTTGTGATAGCCTCAATACTCTGTGGCACTGTCAGAGTGCCATAACAACCCGGCCAATCAGGACAACCGAGCCCAGCATCTGTAAGACGGACATACGCCCCGAAAACTACCACGCAAAGAGTTAAAATTACTGAAACTAAAACAATCTTTTTATACCAAACCATAATATATTTAATACACCTTATTTATAAGATAAAATAATTCGCAATTATAATTAAAAAACTTAAATGTTGGACAATGTATGCTGAAAAAATTCTCTATTATTGTATTTATATTAATCAGTATCACACTTATTTTTATGAGTACTCAAAAGAAACTTGTACCTCAAATTGATATGCTCACAATCTCAGGAGAAACTATCTCAACTAAAGACTTAAAAGGAAGTGTTTACCTAGTTAACTTCTGGGCAACGGATTGCCCAGGTTGTATTGAAGAAATGCCAGGCTTAATTGATACTTTCAATAAATATAAAAATAAAAATTTCACAGTCATCGCTGTATCAATGTTTTACGATCCGCCAAGCCGCGTTCTAAGTTATACTGAAAAAAATAAATTACCATTTCCAGTTACATTAGATTTAGACAAAAATATCATGAATAGCTTTGATGATATAAAGCTCACCCCCACCTCTGTGCTTATCAATAAAAAAGGGCAGGTGGTTAATACCATCATTGGGGTTTTGGATTTTAAAGATCTCCACGAGAAAATTGATCTAATGCTTAAAAATTAAGGTGCAACTCTTATTAATCTTTCAATATCTTTAATAATACCTTTTGGTTCCGTATCTTTTGGATATTTCATTATTAATGAGCCGTATGCATCTACCAAATAGATAGCATTCTTACTATATCCTTGATATTCGCTAAATACCTGATTGAGTGCTTGATACGAATCACTATTTACATCAATAATTTTTTGATCAAGATAGTCCTCTTCAAAATTACTCCAATCTAAAGATTTATTAACAACCAGAAGTCTTTCTACTTTTTCTCTATCTTTACCAATCGCTAGTCGAATTTGTCTTAATTTATAAAGCTTTTCTTGGCAGGTCTTATCACAATCATTCTCAGTAAAAAAAACTAAAGTCCATTTTTTTTGGAGCTCTTGCATGTCTTTTTGACCAATGGCAAATCCATATAATGTTCCAAGCTGAATTGGTGGATTTATCAAAACACCATGTTGAATACCTTCAGCATCTTTCTTAAAATCTGTAAAAAAATTTAAATACCAAGAGAGTAAAATAGGTAAAAAGAACATTGAGGCTATAGCTATCAGGACTAGCCTGCCTTTATTTTGTTGACTTATCATTTTTTGTTATTCCTAATCGTAAAAATATAATCAATAAAGTGAGAGCAAAGGCAAACCATTGAAAAGCATAGCCATAATTTTTCTCTGAATCTGGGACAGGTAATTTAAAGTTACTTATATACTCATCATCAATGAGTGGGTTTAAATAAACCATATAAGGTAAAAAATTTGCTTGGTAAAAATTATTTATTTCATCTACATTAATTCTTTGGAATCTTGCTAAGGAAGCATTTATTATCTCAATATTACTCCCTCCTAAATTAATTCCAGGCACAGGTATTTTGACTGCATAACCATTAATTTGATCTATATCATCTACATTTTTAATGATTGGAATTTGTTCCCTATTGATTAGGTTTTTGTGCCAACCTCTATTAATCAGTATGGTCATGCCAGTGCCATCAATTTTAAACGGGGTTAAAATATTAAATCCTGCCTCATGTTTAAATATTTGATTGTCTACTATAAGATTCTTCTCTTTATAAAATGAACCATTGAGGCTAACTCTCCTCCAAAGAATTGATTCTTTGCTATTAATGCTTTTATGAACATTTAGATCAATAACCTTTTCTGCCTGCCTTAACTTATAACTTTCATTAAGGTTCTTTTTGTGATCAGCCCTTTCTAATTGCCAGAATCCTAATTTTATTAGAATGGAAAAGACAATCAAGAATGCTATAGTTAGGGGTAGAGTAAAGTTAAATCGGTATTTTTGCATAGCATTTTTTTATTGGATAATTTTTTAAGGTGCCTGTTATGGACATGCCAGAAATTTTTAAGTTTATTGTTATTTCAATATTAATATTAATCTTATTGTCGCTGACTAAGGGATTTCATTTCCTTATGAAAGAAAAAGAAGAGTCCAAAAAAATGGTAACGACTTTAACAATAAGAATCTTATTATCTATAGGTTTATTCTTATTTATGTTTTTTGGTTATTTTATGGGATGGGTTACTCCTATCCAATAAAAAAAACGCTACCGAAGTAGCGTTTATTCATTTGAAACTCTTATATCCAATAGACAAATATAAACAATCCTAACCACACAACATCAACAAAATGCCAGTACCAAGCAACCGCTTCAAATGCAAAGTGATCTTTCTTACTAAAATGTCCCTTTATAGATCTGAACATTATCACAGAGAGCATTACAGCACCCATCGTGACATGAAATCCATGGAAGCCAGTTAAAAGGTAAAAAGTTGAGCCATAGATTCCGGATGAAAAGGTTATACCAAGATCATAAATAGCGTGCTTATACTCTTCGGCTTGAAAGTAAACAAAAATAAATCCAAGAGCAACGGTAGCAAGTAACCATAGAATCAAAGCCTTTCTTTTAGCTTCTTTTAATGCCCAATGTGCGAAAGTTACAGTCAGACCACTTAATAATAAAATAGCTGTGTTTATTGCTGGTACCCCAAAAGCCGGGATGACTTCCTGATATTCTTTAAAAGCCTTTCCACCCCCAAGAGCATTTGAAGGGTCAGGTATAACATTCAAAGGCCAAACAGCTTGAAAAGAAGACCATAAAAATTCGTGCGTACCATTAACTCCGCCCTGTCCTTCACCACTAAGCCATGGCAATGAAAATACTCTTGCGTAATACAAGGCCCCAAAAAAAGCTGCAAAGAACATAACCTCTGACAAGATGAACCATCCCATTCCCATACGAAAACTTACATCCACTTGCTTATTGTAGTTACCAGCTCTACTTTCAGAAATTACATCTGCAAACCATCCTACGAACATATATATAAGGGCAAGTATTCCAACAACAAATACATACTTTGCACCTGCTGAGTTATTAAATAGCATCGCTGAGCCAAGAAAGAAAATAAATACAGATAAACTTCCAACTATTGGCCACTTACTTCCATCAGGGACATAATAAAGATCTTTACTCGCCATAATACAATTACCTTTCCTTAAAATTAATTACGTATCAGATTTTACCTTAAAAAAGGTGTAAGAAAGCGTCAATGCATCCACGTTTTCAGGTAAATCTTTGTCAACTTCAAATCTTACCAACATCTCTTGTTTTTCTCCAGCTTTTAATAACTGATTTACAAAACAAAAACATTCGGACTTTTTAAAATAGAGTGACGCAACACTAGGAGATACACTTGGTACAGCCTGTCCTGTAATATCAGTATTGAATTTATTCTGAACGATATAGATTGCCTCATAAAATTTACCAGGCTGAACTCTCATCGTTTTTTCTTTAGGTTTTAAGCTCCATGGTAAATCTCCATTGATATTGGCGTCAAACCTAACTTTTACCCAACGATCAGCAGGATAATTTTTAGTATTTTGATTTTCAACAACCCTTTGTGTCTTTCCATTTAGGCCTGTTATCTGACAAAAAACATCGTAAAGAGGAACCATCGCATAACCAAAACCAAACATAAACACAGTAAAAAATACTAAGCTTATTGTTGTTTTTTTAATTTTGTTTTTATTAGCCATTAAAATGTTGAAGTAATACAAAGAATATATAAAAACAGCCAGCTACAATACCGAGTATTATAGCTAGCTTTTTGTTTTTAGAGCCCAGGTCTGGCTTATTAATATCTTTTTCAGCCATAACCACTTTTTAGTGTTCTAACATAGCTTTTGTAAGCTTTGGTGGTCTTTCGAAAGTATGGAATGGAGCAGGAGATGGAACTGTCCATTCAAGACCTTTTGCACCCTCCCAAGTAAGTGCTTTAGACTTTTTACCACCCAGAGCACATTTGATAACAATATAAACAAACAATAGTTGGGTAAGGCCATATGCAAAACCGCCAATACTAGAGATCATATTGAAATCTGCAAATTGAATATTGTAGTCAGGAATACGTCTTGGCATACCTGCTAATCCAAGAAAATGCTGTGGGAAAAATAAAACATTAGCTGTTATGGTAGATAACCAAAAATGTATCTTACCTAGACGCTCGTCATACATATATCCAGTCCATTTTGGCAGCCAATAGTAAACTGCAGCCATAAGCGCAAACACCGCACCTGTTAACAATACATAATGGAAGTGAGCAACCACAAAATATGTATCATGGTATTGGAAATCAACTGGAGTTAATCCAAGCATTAGCCCTGAAAAGCCACCAATTGTAAACAAAATAACGAATGCGATTGAGAAAAGCATGGGAGTTTCAAATGTCATTGCTCCCTTCCACATCGTCGCCATCCAATTAAACACTTTCACTCCAGTTGGCACCGCAATCATCATAGTTGCATACATGAAGAACAATTCACCTTTGAGCGGCAGGCCAACTGTAAACATGTGGTGGGCCCATACAAAGAAAGATAAAATTGCTATTGAAGCAGTTGCATAAACCATTGATGCATATCCAAACAACGGTTTTCTAGAGAATGCAGGAATAATTTGCGAGACTATGCCGAAAGCTGGTAACGCTAATATATATACTTCAGGATGTCCAAAGAACCAAAAAATATGCTGAAATAAAACAGGATCCCCACCACCAGCAGCGTTGAAGAAACTGGTTCCAAAGTATTTATCCGTTAATAACATCGTAACGCCTCCAGCAAGAACTGGAAGTGATGCAACAAGAAGGAAAGAGGTAATTACCCAAGTCCATACAAATAAAGGCATTTTCATAAGGGTCATACCAGGTGCACGCATATTAAATACAGTAACAATAATATTGATAGCACCCATAATTGAGGAGACTCCCAAAAAGTGTACTGCAAGTATTAAAAATGGAAATGCAGCACCGGTTTGTAAGACTAACGGTGGGTACATGGTCCAACCTCCAGCTGGTCCTCCACCCTCCATAAACAATGTGCTTATCAAAAGCGCGAATGCAAATGGTAATATCCAGAAACTCATATTATTCATTCTAGGAAGAGCCATATCAGGCGCTCCAATCATCAAGGGAATCATCCAGTTTGCCAGACCAACGCCAGCCGGCATAACTGCTCCAAAAATCATAATCAAGGCATGAACAGTAACCATTGAATTATAAAATTGTGGATCTACAAATTGTAATCCAGGTTGAAATAATTCTGCTCTAATAATCATTGCCATTGAACCACCAACAAAGAACATGGTTAACGCAAATATTAAATAAAGGGTACCAATATCTTTGTGATTAGTTGAAAAAAACCATCTTTTTAAACCAGTGGGTTTATGATCATGATCATGATCGGCGTCGTGGGTAATTGCACTCATAAAACATTCCTATTAAAAAAGTTAATATTAATTTATCTGACCTCTGCAAGATCTCCGATTGATTTTTTAAGCGAATCTTCGCTCGGTTTTGATTCTGCAGTATTCTCCCTTTTTTGACCACCAGCAGTAATAATGTTTGGTGTTTGTCTTGCCTCTGCAACTTCTTTTGGTTGAATAATATCCCCTGTATTATTTCCCCATGCATTTCTTGTATACGTAACTATTGAAGCAATATCAACATCTCCAAGCTGCTCTCCAAAAGCAGGCATTAAACCTTTACCGTAAATAATTTGATGTATATGTCTCAGTCTGTTGTCACTTTCAACAGCTACTGCACTTCCAGCAATAGCAGGAAACGCTCCTTTGAGTCCCTCACCATTCGCTTGGTGACACACTACGCATTGGGCTTTGTAAACAGTCTCTCCTTTTGTCATCAGTTCTTGCATAGTTAAAACCATATCGCTCTCATTATTTTTTGCATCTTGCGCAGCTTTCTGATCTGCAACCCACACCTTGTATTCATCCATCGGAACAGCATTAACAACGATAGGCATATAACCATGACCTTTACCACAAATTTCTGCGCATTGACCACGGTAAACTCCGGGCTCTTCAATATATGCCCAATTATCATTGATAAACCCAGGGATAGCATCTCTCTTCCATCCAAGATCTGGAACCCACCATGCATGAATTACATCATTAGCGGTAGTTAAAATTCTGATTTTAGTATTAGTTGGGAGGACAATTGGATTATCTACATCTAAAAGATAATTTTCTGAATCCATGGGGTTTAAGCCTGAATCTAAAGCACTAACTTCGGTACTCTTCGCGTCAAGAGCACTAAATATGGTTAGATCTTCGTCAAGATAATCATATTTCCATTTCCATTGATATCCCGTAGCTTTGACGGTGATTTCCGTATCAGATGTATCTTCCATCTTAATGAGAAGTTTTGTAGCTGGGACTGCAAGAGAAATAATAATTGCAAGAGGTATTATTGTCCAAATAATTTCAACAGTAGTGCTATGTGAAAATTGAGCTGGCTTTACTCCTTTAGATTTACGATGGTTAAATATTGACCAAAACATAATTCCAAAGACAACAATTCCAATTATTGTAACTACCCACAAAGACAACATATGAAGATCATATATTTCTTGACTAATGGGAGTAGCGCCTTTACGTAAATTTAAGCCCCATTCTGCTAAGGCTATTGAAGGGAATAACCCTAAAAGTAGAATGGTTTTTTGGATACATGATTTCAATTTGTATTTACCTTTCTTTAAAATAATCTTTTTAGATAAAAATCTTTGGAGATATTATCAGTAAGCCTAGAATTTTTCAATAAGATTTACGTATTAATGTAACAATTATGTTACATCTAAACAAGTGTTATATTAAATAATAAAATTCCCATTCTTAAATAAATCTTTCTAAATAATTATCTGTTGTTACAAAGACACGATTCTTATCATAAAGTTTTAAGTAATTTAAATAATGCCTTCCTGTCATCTTCATTAATTTTTTGTCCGATCAAAATTTTATTGCCACTACTTGCAATAGAAATCTCTGATGGTTGCAATTTAGTGGCATTTTTAAACTTAAATGAGGACCACTCTTTTATAAAATCAAATCTTGATATTTTCTTACCTTTTACAAAGGAAATAATAATTTCGTGTTCGTCTATTAATAGTTTTTCATAATGGCCGCTTTTGAGAGCTGTTATGTATAGTGCGTATCCAAGAAAAAGGACCTCGACACCATAAAAGGGTATGGCTAGATATAAATTAAACATACTTAAAACGATTGCAATAACTAAAATAAATAATGCAAATGCCAAGTAAATTCTTTTTATCAGATACCATGGCATAGAAGGATTAGGTCTCACAATAATCTCATGCTTTGTATCATTTAATTGTTTATGCTCGATCATATATATATAATTGCAAAAATTGAATTGGTGCCGAGAGTCGGAATCGAACCGACACGCTATTGCTAGCGCGGGATTTTGAATCCCGTGCGTCTACCAGTTCCGCCATCCCGGCATAAAAGACAGAACATTATAACTAACTAACACTACAATGAACATTGATGATTTTAATTATAATCTGCCAGAAAATTTAATTGCACAATCTCCACTAAAGGAAAGACGAGATAGTAGATTATTAATAATTAATCCGACAAAGCAAACATTGCAAGATTCCTTTTTTAAAAAATTCACATCACATTTAAGTAGCAACGATTTAGTAATTTTTAATGATACTAAAGTAATAAAGGCTAGACTATTTGGTAAAAAGTTAACTGGGGGAAAGGTGGAGCTTCTAATTGAGCGAATTTTAGATAATACGAACGCAACAGCATTAATAAAAACCTCCAAAACAATTAAAAGTGGGATGGAAGTAATGATTGATAAAGGAGTTTATCTTAAAATAATATCTAGAAAAAATAATTTATTTCATATACGACTGAATAAGGGCTCTTTTGAAAAATTACTTAAATCTTATGGACATATCACGCTCCCCCCTTACATCCAAAGGGAGGATGAAGAACAAGATATTATTCGCTATCAAACAATTTACGCA
>ERZ802830.2201-NODE-2201-length-17856-cov-24.8618_pt1 | contig 17856 bp, 19 predicted proteins | sample MGYA00345654_ERZ802830 | MGnify/ENA primary metagenome ERZ802830 (study PRJEB30503, sample SAMEA104212375) | marine metagenome | biome: Westerlies Biome; feature: [SRF] surface water layer (ENVO:00010504) within the epipelagic zone...; material: water...
TGGGAAATCATCATCTGGTAGTTCAGCTGGTGGTATAAGTCTTGCTGGAACAATTTTACCTCTACCATTTGCTGTTGGAAAAGACTCTCTAAATATGTATTCACTTCCACTGCTATCAGGTGCTTCACATGGATATGTGATTGCATTTTCGTTTTCTAATCTATCCCAAGTAATATTTTTTAAAGAATCCATAATTTGACACATTTCTCTAAACACATCTTTGGGGTGTAGGTAGCTCCAATCAAGTCCCATTCTTTGAGCTATAGCTTGAGTAATCCACCAATCCTGTCTTGCATCACCAGGTGGGGGAACCACCTGTCTTCCCATTTGAATTGTTCTATTGGTATTTGTATATGTTCCTGTTTTTTCAGCGTGAGCTGAAGAAGGTAAAATTACATCGGCAAACCAAGCAGTTTCAGTTAAAAAAATATCTTGGACAACTAAATGATCTAGTTTGGCTAATGCTTTTCTAGCATGTTGTTGATCTGGGTCTGACATAGCTGGATTTTCTCCCATGATATACATAGATTTGATTTGATCTGCATGGATTGCATTAATTATTTCAACAACAGTTAAACCTCTTTCAGGATCCATTTTTGTATTCCAAAATTTCTCGTAAGAATTTTGATTTACTTCACCATCAACAACTAAATAATCTGGATACATCCATGGGATTAAACCCGCATCAGAAGCTCCTTGAACATTATTTTGACCTCTTAGTGGATGTAATCCTGTACCCTCTCTTCCAACCTGACCAGTAGAAAGAGCAAGAGCTATTAAACATCTTGCGTTATCAGTTCCATGAACATGTTGCGAAACACCCATTCCCCAAAAGATAATAGATTTTTCAGAATTAGCATAAATTCTAGCCACTTCTTTTAAAGTTTCAGCTTCAATACCACAAATAGCTTCCATTTTCTCGGGAGAAAAATCTTTTATACTTTTTTTAAGTTCTTCAAATCCTTCAGTCTGTCCTTGAACATATTGTTCATCGTAGAGTTTTTCCTCAACAATTGTGTGTAACATTGCATTGAGCATAGCTACATCAGTTCCGGGTTTAAATTGTAAATGGTGTTCAGCATATTTTGATAGACCTTGTTTTCTTGGGTCCATAACTATTAATTTAGAACCTCTTTTAGCAGCTCTTTTTAAGTATGTAGCTGCAACAGGATGATTTTCAGTAGGTCTTGCTCCAATGACAATAATACAATCTGCAACAGTAGCAGCGTTAAACGGAGCGGATACAGCTCCGGACTTCAAACCCTCAAATAAAGCTGCAACAGATGATGCGTGACAAAGCCTTGTACAATGATCAACATTATTTGACCCGAAGCCCACTCTGACTAATTTTTGAAATAGATAGGCCTCCTCATTAGAACATTTCGCAGATCCAAAGCCAGCAAGACCTTTAGGGCCTTTTTCTTTTAAAGTTTTTGTTAAACCATTAGCGGATACTTCAAGAGCATTTTCCCAAGATGTTTCTTCAAAATAGTCATAGATGTTTTTGTCATCTATTTGAACATCCCATTGTTTTGGAGCATCTTTTTTTCTGATCAGTGGTTTTGTAATTCTTCCTTCATGATTAATATAGTCAAATCCAAATCTACCTTTTACGCACAATCTATTTTCGTTAGCCGGCCCATTTCTTCCATCAATTTGGATAATTTTATTATCTTTTACACTGACTTCAGTTTGACACCCCACTCCACAATAAGGACAAACACTATCTACTTTCTTATCAGCGATAAGTTCATTTCGTTTTCCAGAATCTTCAACTAAAGTTGATTCTAGAAGGGCACCAGTTGGACAAGCTTGTACACACTCACCACAGGCTACGCATGTACTTTCTCCCATACGATCATCTAAATCAAATATAACTTTAGCTGTTGAACCTCTAAAAGCCATCCCAATAACATCATTTACTTGAACTTCTCTACAAGCTCTGACACACAAACCACAATTAATACAGGCATCTAAGTTTACACTCATAGCCTTGTGACTTTTATCTAAAGATATTTTTTCTTTTGCAGGAAATCTACTTTCAGAAACACCTAGATCATCTGACCATTTCCAAAACTTAGAGTCAGGATCTGGAGATTCCTCTTTCTTTGGCTGATCAGCCACTAGTAATTCAAAAACCATTGATCGAGATTTTTCTGCTCTCTTTGAATTTACTGTAATCTCCATTCCTTCAGTTGGCTTTCTGATACAAGAAGCAGCTAAAGTTCTCTCTCCTTTAATTTCAACCATACAAGCTCTACAATTACCATCTGCTCTGTATCCTGGCTCATCTGAGTAACATAGATGAGGAATATCTATTCCATTTTTTTTAGCGACTTGCCATATGGTTTCATCTTTTTCCGCTTCATACTCTTTTCCATCAATCTTAAATAAAGTTATTTCAGACATAATTTAATTTGTTACCTCTGATGGAAAGTGTTTAATGACCGATAGAAGTGGATTGGGAGCTGCTTGTCCTAAGCCACAAATAGAGGCATCCATCATAGCGGATGATAATTCCTGAAGTAAATCTATATCCCATGAGTCCTTATTCATGAGTTTTAAAGCTTTGTCAGTTCCATTTCTACATGGAGTGCATTGGCCACAACTTTCGTCATGAAAAAAGAACATCAAATTTTTTGCTATGTCTTTCATATTATCTTTATCTGACAAAACAACTATAGCAGCAGAACCAATAAAACATCCGTATTCTTGAAGGGTATCAAAATCGAGTGGAATGGAATCTAAGTTAGCTGGCAATATTCCTCCTGATGCACCACCTGGAAGATAAGCTTTAAATTTATGACCTAATTCAATACCACCACAGTATTCATCAATTAATTGTCTAATTGTAATTCCAGCAGGAGCAAGTTTAACACCTGGATTTTTTACTCTTCCTGATACAGAAAATGTTCGTAAACCACTTCTTCCATTTAAACCATGACTGCTAAACCAAACAGATCCTTTTTCTAAAATTTCTCTTACCCAGTAAACAGACTCTATATTATGAATTAAAGTTGGTCTTCCAAAAAGGCCCACTTGAGATGGGAATGGAGGCTTATGTCTTGGCAAACCACGTTTACCCTCAATGCTTTCTAACATAGACGACTCTTCACCACAAATATAAGCACCAGCTCCACGTCTAAAATGAATTCTTGTTTTTATATTAGGAATATTTTCTTCTAATATCTTAATTTCTTTTTTTAAAAATTTTATTACATCTGGGTATTCATCTCGCATATAAATATAAACATCAGTTGCTTCAACTACCCAAGCTGCAATTAACATTCCCTCTAAAAACCTATGCGGATCTTTTGATAGATAATGATGGTCTTTAAAAGTACCTGGTTCACCTTCATCTCCATTGATTGCCATTAAACGTGGTTTTTTTTCTGCTCTAACAAATCTCCATTTTTTTCCTGTTGGGAAACCCGCACCACCTAGACCTCTTAGTCCAGATTTTTCCATTTCCTCAATTAATTTCATAGGGTCCCTTTTTTCTTCTATACACTCTTGAAGCATTTTATATCCACCTGTGCTTGTATATGTTTGGTAATTTATATAATTCGGTATTACAGGTTTAGTATCATTTTTTTCTAGTGCCTCTTTTACGATATTAAGATTAGCATTTCCAAAATGTTTTTTTCCAACTTCTACTACTGGGGCTTGGTGGCACCTTCCCATACATGGTGCTCTCACAACTCTGATATCATCTGGCAAATTTTCTTTTAGATTTTTTTCTAAAGATTTACATCCATTAATTTCACAAGTGATACTATCACAAACACGAATAGTGGTTTTAGGTGTTTGAATGTCATCTTCTTTATAAATATCAAAGTGTGCATAAAAAGATGCTACTTCATATACTTCAGTAAGAGGCAAGTTAGTTAACTCTGATAATGCAGTTAAGTGTTTTGGTTTAAGGCATTTAAAATTATCTTGAATTAAGTGAAGACTTTCAATTAACATGTCTCTTTGTCTAAAATAGTCATTGGGAATCAAATTTTTTAGGTCATTAATCGCATCATCGCTACTTTGCCTACCTTTATTGAATTCTGGTGCTTTTCGTCTTCCAGAACCAGGGTGAATTCTTTTTGATGAGTCTTTCATTATCAGTAATGTAGTAATTTATTATTAAGAATCAATGATCAATAAGTAATTATTTAATAAGGATTACTTATTAAAATTTTTTAAGAATTTTAAAAAGTTATTTTTGACAGGTGATGGCCCTGTATCCTTAATATGAACAATACCTACTTTATGAGATATTTCAGGAGATACTAATTTAATAAAGTTTGTTCCTTCATCATAGTTAAAGGATTGAGTAAAAATATAGGGCATGATTGTTGAAAAATTTGAACTATTTACATGAGAGTATATATGCGTCAGTGAGTTAGACTCAATAAGAACCTTCGGGTTAATATTATTTTCTTTAAAAACTGCATCTAAAATTCTTCTAAATTGATTTTCTTTAGAAATTAAACAAAGGTCAAGATCTCCACATTGATGCCAATTTATACTTTTTAAATCTCTAAGATCCTCTCTCTTTGAAATTAAGTAATATGTTTCTTTATATAAAGGGATTTTTTCAACACCAAGAATAGGCTCGTTTTCTAGATAGCTTATTCCTAAATCTATTTTAAAGTCGTGAAGATTTTTATCTATTTCATTCGACGGCATTGAAAAAACCTGAAGTTTAACATTATGGAATTTTTTAACAAAATTATTCAATAAGAAAGAAATGTCAATTAAAGCAGTGGGAATTACACCAATACTTAAATTACCAGTAAGATTATTTTTTAATTCGCTACTTAATTGTTTAATATTAGAGTACTCTTTTATAATTTTTTGAAACTTGTCTTTTAAGGCTTCTCCTTCAGGAGTAAGGCCAATATAATTTTTTCCTCGCCTTACTAGTTTAACACCAATTTCATTCTCAAGAGATTTTAGTTTCATAGATAAAGCTGGTTGAGATATGCTTAGCTTTTCTGCAGCTCTATTAAAATGTTTTTCACTATCTAAGGCTAAAATTATTTCTAAGTTCTTTATTTCCATTAAATAATAAAATAAATATATACATATATGGAATATTATCTAGACACTAAAGGTTTCGAATGCCCTATTCCTGTCCTTAAAGCAGCAAAATTTATTAGAAAATTAAAAAAAAATGATATTCTTTTAGTAGAAAGTGATGATCCTTTATCAAAATTTGATTTTAAAAACTACTGTGCTGACAACAATTATAATTTAATATCAATAGTCAAATTAAAAAATTTAATAAAAATTAAATTTCAAATTTAAAAAATTCGTAAATATTGCCCTTTTTAATACTTTTAACATTTTCATTTATAACCATTAAACCGTCAGACTCTGAAACTGATATGAGTTTAGCAGATCCTTTTGAATTATGAGGAAAAGCGATATTGTTCTTGATAATAACTCTGTAAAATTTAGTTATATTAGGGTTTTTAGTATCATTAAATCCAGATTTAATTTTTTGAGAAAGAGAAAACATTTCACCTGCTGATGGATTAATAAAAAAAGATACTAAAAATATTAAATTCACTAGAACCGCTAGAGGATTCCCCGGTAAAGAAAAAATATATTTTTGTTTATATTTAGAAAAAATTATAGGTCTGCCTGGCTGAATGCGAATATATTTAAAAATTGTTTTAGTATTCTTATTTAAAAATTTAGATATTAAATCACCTGAGCTAAAAGAAGATCCACCAGAGCTAATAATCAAATCATATTTTTGGATCCTTTTTTTATAAAAGTTTTCTATTTTTTTTTCATTATCTTTTAAAATACCTAAATCTTTAATTGAAACATTAAACTTTTTTAGAAAATTAATAATTTGCAACTTATTGGAGTCATACACCTGTTCTTTTTTTTTGATATTACCTATTTTTACTAATTCATCACCATTGGATACAATACCAATTTTTAAGGAACTAAAAATTTTGACATTTACTATGCCTGCTGAGGCAAGCAAAGATAACTTAAGAAAATTAATTTTTTCATTTTTTCTAATAAGGATCTTTCCTTTTTTTAAATCTTCTCCCTTTTTTTTAATATCCTTATTAGATATTTTTGATTGAGATATAAATAAACTTACATTATCGGTTTTTGAATTTTCAATAGATACAAAATTAGAAAGATTTTTTGGAATAATCGCCCCAGTATTAATTCTATAAGCGTAATTATGACTATGATTTTTAAAGATCTTACCAGGTGTAATAATTTTTTTTGATATGGGTAATTTTGATTTGTGAGAACTATTAAAAACAAAACCATCTAATCCTGCACAATCTAAAGATGGAAGGTTTATGGGAGATAGGATGTCCTCTGCCACTACTTTATTTAATGCTTTAGATAATTTAATTTTAGAAATCTTAAATAAATTTTTTTTTTCTTTATCAATTAATTGAATGGCTTTTTTTAATGATATTAAATTAGAGTTTGTCATTAAGAATCTCGCCTGCAATTAGATCAATTTGGTTATGATTTAATGTTTTAATTGGATGACTTTCATTATCATCAGTAATTAATAATTTAACATTCTTAATAGTATTGTATAAGGCCTGTTTATTATTTTGTTTAAGCCTAACTTCAATTTTTTTTAAACTATCTATTTTCTTAAAACCTTCAAAAATAAGAATATCGCATCCAGAATTTAAATTTATTAATTCATTGAAATTTATTTCATTATTTTTTTTTTCTTCAATATGGGCCAGTCTATTTTCAGAGATTATTGTTGTTTTATAGGCACCTGATTTTCTAATTTTATAACTATCGGTATTAGGATGATCTATATCGAAACTATGGTGAGCATGTTTTATTACCCCCACACTTATATCTTGAGAGTCAAAAAATTTAACTAAGTTAGAAACAAGTGTTGTCTTACCACTGTTTTTCCATCCAATTACTGCTATTGTCTTCACGACATCACCATAATACAATCTTAAAAAATATGACAGAATTTTTAATTAAACCTAGCATCAACAATAAGTCACTTTTCAAATATAAAAACACAATAAATGAAAAAGGTGAAAAAATTGATATTCCTATCATAGAGGAGAAACCTCTAACTCTATTTTTGAATAACCAAGAAATTGTAACGATGATGACTATTGGCGATTATCCTGAATACCTCTCTATAGGTTATTTATATAACCAAGGTATGGTTATGAATTACGAAGATATAAAAAAAATTGAATACCATAGAGACCTAAAAACAATAGTGGTTAGAACTCATGATAAAACAAATTTTGAAAAAAAACTTAAAAAAAAGGTTAATACTTCCGGCTGTGCCCAAGGTACTGTATTTGGAGATTTGTTTGAAGAAATTGAGTCTGTAAAACTTAATAAAAAAAATAAAATTACAAATAACCAACTATTGAATTTATCAAAAAAAATAAATTTAGAACCTAGCTTGTATTTAAAAGTTGGAGCCATTCATGGATGTGTCCTCTGTCAGGAAGACAGACCTCTTTATTATTTTGAAGATGTCGGAAGACATAATGCAGTTGATAAAATAGCAGGATTAATATTAGAAAAGAAATTAAAGACAGAAAATATGTCTTTTTACACATCTGGAAGGTTAACTAGTGAGATGGTTATTAAGTGTATCAAAATGAGGATACCAATATTGCTCTCAAGGTCTGGTTTTACTTCATGGGCAGTAGAAATTGCTAGAAAAAAAGATCTTACTATGATTGGAAGACTTAGAGGAAAAAGATTTAGTATTCTTTCAGGAAGTCATAGAATTTTAAGTGAATAAGAATTTAATTTCAGTAATTTTGACGGGAGGGAAATCCTCTAGAATGAATTTTCAAAATAAAAGTTTTTTAAAACTAGATAATAAATTTTTTATTGAAAATATAATAGCTAATTTAGAACAAAAAGTTTCAAAAATTATTATAAATGCAAATAATGATATAGATAAATATCAATATCTTAATTTAGAAATAGTTAGAGATAAGATTTCTGGATACAAGGGTCCGTTAGCAGGACTTCATAGTGCGATGTATAATTATCAAAACACTAAAGAAGATCTTTGGTTTGCAATTTTGCCTACAGATGCACCCATCATCAATAGCGATTATATAGACCTATTTAAAGTTCAAGACAAAATAAAAGAGATGGCATTTATATCAAAGATAAATGGTTCTGTAGAACCAATGTTCTCATTTTGGTCTATCAAATCTTTTTCCTACCTAGATCAAATTTTAAATAATAATGATGGTTATAAAATAATGAAATTTGCTGAAGAAATTGGTTTTAAATATCTTAATGTAAGTAAAAAATCAGAAGCAGAATTTTTTAATGTAAACAATCAGGAAGATTATGAAATACTATTAGATCTTCTTAAAATTAATTAACTTAGTTCCTTTATCATTTATTATTTCTTCCTGGCTTGAAAAACCTTGTTCTTTAAAAAATGGGATAATGTCTGAGAAATTTATATAGGAAAATGCTGGAACTCCTTCTTTAAAATTTAAAGGTTCAACTGTTATATACATGGAGTCTATGAGTTTAGAATATAAGAAAAAATCATGAACTTTTGTTCCACCTAAGATTAAGACGCTGTCTTTGCACAGTCTTTCAAAGTCCTCCCATTGGTGAAGATCAGGATTAAAATAATATTGATTCTTTATGTTGGGATTAATTAACTTAATTTCATCAGTACCCCGAGAAAATATAATTCTTTTTCTTGTTTCATTTGGATTTAATTCATGTGTTGTTCTACCCATAACTTGCCATTCATTATTTTTTATTAGATTTTGGAGGTGAATTTGGTCATCTTTTGAGGTCCATTCAAAGGGATTATCCCTTGAGTGTCTGGCTATAAAACCATCTTGAGAACAAGCAAAAGCCAAAGTGTAATTAATCATAAATTTAATATATAAAATATATTAAAAGTAAATCTACTCAATATATGAACTTCTACCTACCAATAGCTGAAATATCTATCAATATTTATCTATTAATATCGCTTGGGGTAGGAATAGGTTTTATTTCAGGTTTATTTGGAATTGGTGGAGGTTTTATATCATCCCCTTTGCTTATACTAGTTGGCATACCCCCTTCAGTTGCTGTTGGAACCACTACAGTTCAAGTTTTTGCATCTACCTCTACAGGTGTCATAAGTCACTATCAAAAAAAAAATATTGATTATCAAATGGGGATTACTTTGGTATCTGGGGGGCTCATTGGAACATTGTGCGGGGTATTACTTTTAAATAATTTAAAAAATATTGGCTTAATAGATAATTATTTAAACTCTATATATATAGTTTTACTATTAATCACTGCTATTTTTATTCTTTATGAATCAGCAAAAATTAATCTTATTTATAAAAATAAAAAACTAAAACTTCATCAACATTCATGGATACATGGATTACCTCTAAAATTTAAATATAGAAAATCAAAACTATATATTAGCGTTCTAGCTCCACTATCAATCGGTTTTTTTATTGGAATGCTTACAGGCCTAACTGGGATTGGAGGGGGATTTATTTTAATCCCATGTATGATTTATTTACTTGGAATGAAGACAATTAGTGTTATTGGAACTTCACTATTTAACATAACTCTAGTTTCATTTACATCTTTATTTCTTCAAATTTATATAAATCAAAATATTGATTTTATTTTAGCTATATTTTTAATTGTAAGTAGCTCTATTGGTGCTGCCATTGCCTCAAGAGTAATAGATAGATTTGATCAAGAAAACTTAAAAGTACTTTTTGGAATTCTATTAATAACAATAGCATCTTTCTTACTTTATGATTTATTCAAAACACCAATTAATCTTTATGAAATAAATTATGTATAAAATATTTATATTACTATTTCTTTATCCAAGTTTAGCAATTTCTTCAAACTTCACACTTGACAAATTTAAAATTGAAATTAATTCAAATTTTCTAGGTGAAGAAATAATGTTATTTGGTCAAAAAAATATAAATGATAAAGTTATAATAATTTTTGAGGGTGAAAAGAAAAATGCAAGACTTTATAGAAAAATAAAAGAGAATTTTTTTTGGATTAACAAAACTAAAGAACTAAGTGAAATACCAAGTTTCTTTGCAATTTTCTCCTCTCCAAAAATATCTTTAAGTGAAATTTTTTTAATACCGAGTATAACAAAAAAACATTATTTAATAAGCAATTATAGACAAGAACTTTACGAAATTAGAACAGCTCTTCAAAATAAAGGTTTATACCATGAAGAAGAACTAGAGAACGTTGATGGAAGTCTATTTCTCAAAAAATTTAAAATTCCAGATAATATACCAGCAGGTAATATTGCAATCACATTTTATGAAATAGAAGAAGGCGAAGTAATATCTGTTTCAAAAAAAAATCTTATTATTGAAAAGAGAGGTATCACAAACAAACTTGAGTTATTATTGACTCAACAGTCATTCTTTTATGTTTTTATATTAATTATCTTTTCTATAATTTTTAGCTTATTATCAAATTTAATTTTTAGAAAAAAATGAAAAAAAATACCAATAGAAATTATTTTATAGTTATTGATCAAAGTAAAGAAATGTGGACAGCAGTTAAATTTGCTCTTAAAAGAGCTAAATTAACTAAATCAGATGTTACAACTATAAGTTTTATAGAAAGTATAAGTGATGGAATGATGCTCACTACATCTGCAGAAAAAATTTTAGATAAAGATCAAATTAAAAATGAAAAACTTAAACATAAAGAGGTACATGAATTTATATTTGAAAATTCTAAGATTAAAGCTCAATCAGAAATATTTAAAATGAATGAAATTGATAACTTTATTACATTTCTTAATACCTACTCATCAAATTCAACTATTGTCTTAGCAACAAGTTCTGATATCGGAAAACCTGGTCCACTTATAGATAAGTTAATTTACGAGAAGTCTAATACTCTACTATGCCCCCTTGTTATAATAAATGGTAACTTACAAAACAAAGAAATTGAAAAAATAATTTAACTGAATAAAAATATCTTTAAAATTTGTATAGTTTGCAATAGACCATTTAATTGGAGAAAAAAATGGGAAAAGGTATGGAATGATGTTAAGTATTGTTCTGAGAAATGTCGAAGGTCAAAATCCAAAATTCTAGACAAAAAATAGCAGATATACTGCTTAAGATTGGCAGTGTAAATATTAATTTCAAAAACCAATTCACCCTAACATCAGGAAAGAAAAGCCCAGTATATGTCGATTGCAGAAAACTAATTTCTTTTCCCAAAGAGAGAGATGTAATTATTAGTGAAATGGCTAAGCAGATTAGAAAAAAATATAAGAAATCAGTGTTAGTAGCTGGAGGAGAAACAGCAGGAATTCCCTACTCTTCTTTTTTATGCCAGAAGTTAAAACTACCAATGATCTATATTAGAAAAAAACCTAAAGGATTTGGTAAGGGTAAGTTAATAGAGGGTGACTTTAAATCTAAATCCTCTTCTATTTTGATTGAAGATATGGCTACAGATGGTGGTAGTAAAATACATTTTATTAAGTCTATGAGAAAAAGCAAATTAAGTGTGAAAGATATATTTGTTATTTTTTTTTATGACATTTATCCTTCTGCTAAAAAAAATATAAAAAAAATGAATGTTAATTTAAACTATTTGACTAGCTGGAATGAAATTTTAGAGGTCTCACCAAATTATATTTCTAATAGTGATCAAATTAAACTTAAGGAATATTTACTATCTATAGCAAATGGAAAATAAGATAATTAGTATTGTTTCTGGTGGATTTGACCCCATTCATCCTGGGCATATAATGATGATGAAAGATTGTCGTAAATTTTCTGATTATTTAATAGTCGGAGTAAATTCAAATAATTGGCTTTGTAAAAAAAAAGGTAACTTTTTTATGGATATAAAACATAGAGTTTATGTCATAGAAAATTTAGGTGTTGTAAATGAAGTTATGGAATTCGATGATGATGAAAAAGGAAGTGCAAGTAATTTGTTAATAAAAGTAAGAAGAAAATTTAATAATAGTAAGATTATTTTTGCAAATGGAGGGGATAGATCTGATCCAACAAAAATATTAGAATTTGATACCTGCCAAAAGCATAAAATAGATTTAAAGTTTGGGATAGGTGGAAACCACAAAGAGTCCTCTAGTTCAGATTTATTAAAAAGATGGGGAGAGTATTTAAATAATAAAACTAGGGATTGAGGGTAAATCTACCCCATACTCCTCTTTGGTATTCGTAGACCTCTCTTCTATGTATTCTATGTGGCATATCCTGCCAAAACTCTATTTTTCTATGCCTAATTAAGAGACCTCCCCAATGTGGTGGTCTTGGTACTTTTTTTTCATCGGGATATTTTTCTTTATAAAATTCAATTTTTTCTTCTAATTCTTTTCTGTTATTCAAAGTTCTTGATTGGTCTGAAGCCCAAGCGCCGATTCTACTTAAGTAATGACGAGAATTATAATATTTATCTGAAATTTCTTCAGATAACTTCTCAATAGTACCCTCTATTCGAACTTGTCTTAAAAGAGATTTCCAGTGAAAATTAAGACAAACATTAGAATTAATACTTATATCATTGCCTTTGTTGCTTTCGTAATTAGTGTAAAAAACAAAACCTTCATCGTTATAATCTTTGAGAAGGACCATTCTAGAGTGAGGTTTATTGTCAGAACTGATTGTTGATAAACACATTGCATTTGGATCATTGATTTCTTTAGATATGGCAAGATTAAACCATTCTTTGAATTGAATAATAGGATTTAAATTTTTGTCTGACATGGTATGAGTATTATATAAACTTTAATTAAAAATGGATCTAAAAAATAAAAAAGGCCTGATTATGGGCGTAGCTAATGATAAATCAATTGCCTGGGGTATAGCTCAACAGTGTTCTAAATTTGGAGCTGATTTGGCATTTACATATCAAAATGATCTTTTATTGAAGAGAATTGAACCTTTAGCAAAGTCGGTAAATTCAGAATTTTTAATACAATGTGATGTAAGCAATGAAGGCTCTATTCAAAATACATTTAAAGAAATTGAACAGAAATGGGGTAAGCTAGATTTTTTTGTTCATGCTGTAGCCTTTGCAGATAAAAATGAATTAAGAGGAAAGTATGTTGACACTTCCAAAGAGAATTTTTTAAATAGTCTAAATATTTCTTGCTATTCTTTTACTGAGTCATGTAAATATTGTTATGATTTAATGAATGAAGGTGGAAGCATCATTACTTTAACATATTATGGTGCAGAACAGGTAATGCCTCACTACAATGTAATGGGTGTTGCTAAGTCTGCCTTAGAAGCATCAGTTAAGTATTTAGCTGTTGATATGGGTGACAAAAATATAAGAGTTAATGCCATTTCAGCCGGTCCAATTAAAACCTTAGCCGCCTCTGGAATTGGTGATTTTAGATTTATTCTTAAATGGAATGAACTTAATTCACCTTTGAAAAGAAATGTAACCCTAGAGGATGTTGGAAATACAGGCGCATATTTGTTGAGTGATCTTTCATCTGGAGTAACCGGAGAGATACATCATGTTGATTGTGGGTATCACACCGTAGGTATGGTTGCTGTTGATGAGGCTGAAGGAGTAGCTAATTTGTTAACTGAGTTCAGCAATAAATAAAAATAATGTCACACAATTCTTTTGGAAATTTATTAAAATTTACGACTTGGGGAGAAAGCCATGGGGAGGCTATTGGATGTGTAGTAGATGGTTTTCCTGCAAATATACCAGTTGATTTAAAATATATTCAGTCAAAATTAAACACAAGAAGACCGGGCCAATCAAAATTTACAACTCAAAGAAATGAAAAAGATATTGTTAAAATATTATCTGGTGTCTTTAATGGTAAAAGTACTGGATCCCCTATTTCATTTATAATTTATAATGAGGATCAAAGAAGCAAAGATTACTCTAATATTCAAAATAAGTTTAGACCAGGTCATGCTGATTATACTTATCATATGAAATATAAGAACTTTGACTACAGAGGTGGAGGTCGATCAAGTGCCAGAGAAACAGCTATGCGTGTTGCAGCTGGTGCTCTCTCAGAGATGCTTATATCAAAAATTACAAAACCAAAAATGAAGATTACAAGTGGAGTAATTCAAATTGGTAATGAAAAAATTAAAACTGATAAATGGAATGAAAATTTTATTAATAAAAATCCATTTTTTTCACCAAACAAAGGTATTGTCGAAAAATGGGAAGATTTAATTTTAACACATCGAAAGAATGGGTCTTCTCTTGGGGCTATTATAGAAGTAAGAGTTAAAAATTGCCCTATTGGTATTGGTGAACCTATCTATCAAAAGTTAGACTCAGAACTTTCAAAAGCTATCATGAGTATTAATGCAGTAAAGGGTATTGAATTTGGTACTGGTTTCAACTTAGTAGAATTAGATGGCACTAACTCATCTGATCAGATGAGTATAAAGAAAAATAAAATAAAATTTCATAGTAATCACGCCGGGGGGATCCTAGGTGGTATTTCATCGGGACAAGAGATCATTTTTAGATACGTAGTTAAACCTACTAGTTCTGTTCTATCAGAAAAAAGTACAGTTACAAAAAATATGAAAAATTCAAAAGTTAGAACTATTGGTCGTCATGATCCTTGCGTTGGAATAAGAGCTGTACCAGTTGGTATTGCAATGACTAACTTTGTAATAGCTGATCTTTTAATGATTAGTCGATCAAAACTATTTTAGTAATTTAGAAACTCGTTTTACAATTAGCTCAGGAGATATCCCAGATTGAAGATATTGATCCCCTATATCAGATTGATCTATGAATTCATCTTTCATAAAGAAATTTAATATTTTTGGAGTATTCCTAATTGAATTTAAAAGATAATCATTAACTTGACTTGAAAATCCACCAATGGAATTTTCTTCAATGGTTATAAAAATATCATGATTTTTTAATAGAGATTTAATTATTAATTTATCTATCGGTTTTGCAAATCTCATATCAACAATAGTACTTTCAATTTTAAATTGATCTTTGATTAGCTTGGATGTTTCAAAAACCTGCTTAAGCCTTGTTCCTAAATTTAGAAAAGCTATTTTTTTACCTTTTTTAACTATTTTACCTTTTCCTATTTTGATGATTTGAAAAGGTTTCTTGTTATCATAATCTCCAGCTAGATCTCTAGGATATCTGATTGCTGAAGGTCTATCCTTTATACTTAATGATAAATTAATCATATTTTTTAATTCTTCACCAGAGGATGGTGCCATAACAACAAAATTAGGTAAACAGCTTAGGTAAGTTAAGTCAAAAGATCCTGCATGTGTGGCTCCATCTGCCCCAACAAATCCAGATCGATCAATTAAGAAACGCACCGGCAAAGATTGTAAAGCAATATCATGGATTATTTGGTCATATGCTCGTTGAAGAAAAGTTGAATATATAGCAACAAAGGGCTTAATTGACTCTGTGGTCATACCGCCAGCAAATGTAACTGCATGCTGTTCGGCTATACCTACATCATAAAACCGATTTGGGTATATTTCTTGAAATTTATCTAAACCTGTTCCTGAAGGCATAGCTGCTGATATAGCTACGACCTTTTTATCTTTTTTAGCAATTTTTAATAACGTATCACTAACAACATTTGTATAGGTTTTATCTTTTGATTTATTTTGAATTCCAGTTTTTACATCGAAACTTGAAACTCCATGAAATTTATCTTTTGAATTTTCTGCAGGTGCGTAACCTTTACCTTTCTCAGTAATAACATGTAAGAAAACTGGGCCATGCAATTCTTTTTCTTTATATTTTTGAAATAATTGAACTAGCAATTCTAAATTATGACCGTCGATTGGTCCTATATAATTAAGTCCAAGTTCCTCAAATAGAGTATTTCCTGTCAAATAGCCTTTTAAATTTCTTTCAGTTTTTTTTGCAAAATTACTAACTTCATTAGGTAATTGTTTTGTGAAATTCTTTACAATATCTCGAAAGTTTTCATAAGTCTTGGAACTTAGTAAATTTACTAGATATTTACTCATAGCTCCAACAGGCTGAGCTATAGACATTTCGTTATCATTTAAAACAATTAAGGAATTTTTATTTAGGTGTCCTATGTTGTTTAAACCTTCAAATGCCATTCCAGCACTTATTGCACCATCTCCAATAACACTAACCACATCAAAATTTTTATTTAACAAATCTCTGGCAGCCGTTATACCTAGATTAGCAGAAACCGAGGTAGAACTATGCGCTGCACCAAAGGGATCATAAATACTCTCAGATCTTTTAGTAAAACCTGACAAACCATTTTTTTTTCTAAGAGTTAGGATTTTATTTTTTCTACCAGTTAATATTTTGTGGGGGTACGTTTGGTGTCCAACGTCCCATACTATTTTATCACTGGGTGTATTGAAAACATAATGAAGAGCTACTGTTAACTCAACTACACCTAAACTAGCGCCTAAGTGTCCTCCTGTTTTTGAAACAGCTTCAATAGTAAAAGTTCTTAATTCGTCATTTAAAACTTTGAGGTCACTAATAGATAGCTTCTTTAGATCTTTAGGAAATTTGATTTTATCTAATATCGACATACAATTATTATTAGATATTATTGAAACTCTTCACTTGAAAGTTCTTTATTTTTTTTAATTATTTTATCAATTTTTAGTTTAGCTGATTTTAATTTTTCTTCACAAAAGTCTTTTAACTCTATTCCCTCTTCAAAAAGCTTTATACTATCTTCCAAAGGAGTATTTTCATCTTCTAATAATTCAGAAATTTCTTCTAGTCTCTTTAAAGACTCTTCAAAATTTTTATTATTTTTTTTATTCATTAGAATACTTTTGTAATACTTTTAAATGATTATTTAAACTATTATATAGGCCCTTCATGTCATACCCTCCTTCAAGAACAGATATGATGGGTATGTTAGAGGCATATTTTTCTATAATAACTTCTGTAATCCATTTAAAATCATCATCTTCAAGATTTATTGAAGCTAAAGGATCTAATTTATGAGCATCAAAACCTGCTGAAAAATACAATAAGTCAAAATTATGATTAATTTTTTCTAATATATTTTCAGTAAATAATTTTCTAAATAAAATAGAGTCACAACCAGATGGCAATGGGCAATTAAAAATATTACCATTTCCTGTTTCAGATATATCACCTGTACCTGGATAGAAGGGAAATTGATGACTAGAGGCATAAAAAACATTGGGATTGCTCTCAAATATATGTTGAGTTCCATTTCCATGATGGACATCAAAATCTACAATTAATATCTTTGAGTAATTTTTTTTTGTATTGGCATATTGAGCAGAAACAGCAATATTATTAAATACACCAAAACCCATTGCTTTATTTTTTTCTGCATGGTGTCCGGGAGGTCTATGGGCACAAAAATATACATTTTTATCTTTTTGAGAGTCTCTTGAGTGGTCAACAGCATCCACAGATCCCCCAACTGCTGATAGATAGCTTTTTAGACTACTTGGGCTAGCGATTGTATCAGGGTCAAAATAATTAAATCCAGAAGTAGGAATATTTTCAAATATATTATCAATGTAATTGATATCGTGAACATTTGAAATTAATTCTTTTGTTGCTAATGAGGGCTCTATAAAATTATGACTTGCGTATTCTTTAAATAAGAGTTCTTTTACAACTTTTATTCTCTCAATAGATTCAGGATGTGATCCAGTATCATGATTAAAGTATTCATCAGAATAATAAAAATTAATCATTTAATAACTTATTAAGAATTCTTTTAATCCAAATAAGGTTAATTTTATTAAACTTATTATGATCTTTCAAAATAATATCTAATTTGTCTATCCCAATCTTTTTCATATTAAGATCTTTATACCAACT
>ERZ802830.2202-NODE-2202-length-17855-cov-12.5317_pt1 | contig 17855 bp, 18 predicted proteins | sample MGYA00345654_ERZ802830 | MGnify/ENA primary metagenome ERZ802830 (study PRJEB30503, sample SAMEA104212375) | marine metagenome | biome: Westerlies Biome; feature: [SRF] surface water layer (ENVO:00010504) within the epipelagic zone...; material: water...
CAAAGAAATTTCTTGAAAGAATAATCCCCATCTCTATGTAGAGGATAGAGACAATCACGGCTGTTAAAATCATTAAAGTGAAGGGTGAATATTGATAGATAAAGTAATTAAAAGTGAATAAAATCAGTCCAAATAAAATGATTAAAGAAAAGCCAAAGATATTTAATGGAATATCGAAGGGTATTAATATTTTCAATTTTTCTTTATAGGCTTTTTTAAGAGCGAGAATGGTAATAAAAATTAAAAGCTCTATGAAAGTAATAATAATTAGTTTTGAAGTGAGAAGATTAGGATTGAACAACTCTTCCATAAGATAATATTTGGAAAAAAAAAAGCAGGGTCCGAAGACCCTGCTTTAATAAAATTAATCTAATTAATTAAGCTTTAGATTCTACTGTTGCAACGTTCCAGATGATCACACCAAATGCAATCTTGTTTAGAACGTCAGCAAGGTTATAGATAACGTTTAGAGATTCCATGCTTGCTCCGCCTGTTAAATAACCAAAGAAATATCCTAAAGGATAAATAGCCCAACCAATTGTTACGATCCATCTCATTGTTGAGAAAGCTTGTTGAACTGAAGCAGGCGCTTTATCAGCAGCCATTTTTCCAGCTTCACCAGCAAATACCTCATATAAGATATATGCCCAACCAGCCATACCAACGATGAAACCTGCCCATTCGTTGATGTATCCAGCTTCACCCATATAACCACCAACTAGCATTACTAGTGTACCGATCATAAGTCTCCAGAAGATACCGCCAGAAGCACTTCCGACAGCTCTTAGGATGATGTAGAATTCAACCATCAATAATGGAACAGTGATTAGCCAGTCAATATATCTATAAACTGTTGGTGTATCTCCTGTTGAGATCCATACATCACGCATATAGAAATAGTGAACAGCAGCAACTAAAGTAACTAGACCAGATACTGTTAGTGAAGTTTTCCACTTAGCAGAAACTCTTTGAGTCTCTAAAAAGAAGAATGCTGTTGAAGCGACTAGGGCCATAGAAATAAGCCAAAATGAGATACCAACGAAATCGCTGGACTCTAGGTTCGCAGCATTTGCGAACTGGGGTAATACCAACAATAAGGATGCTGGTAATAGGGTTTTTTTAAACATAAGAGTACTACTCCTTTTTTTATTTTACGTACGTACTAGTACTTGTATGTGAATCTTTAACTAGTAGATGTCACATTGCGACGCAGTATAGAGATAAAAGTTAAAAAAAAAACCCTTTTTGAGATGTTTTTTCCACATATAATTCTATATATTAATTCCTAAAAATGGCGATATTTCAAGATTCTGTCCTTATGGGTGGTTTTTTCTTCTTCTTATCCACATATTTACTATATTTTTCAACGAAAAAAATTAGCCAATCTAAATTTCCTGGAAAAACCCGTAAAAAACTTAATATTCTTTGCTTTATCATCTTTATTATTATCGTCATTATTATATTTGCCTACCATTCATCTCATTATATGAGTAATTTAAATGGCTGATGAGACTTCGTAATAGTTTTCAAGAAAAGCACATCAAAGAATTTTCGAAAAAATTCGATCAAACCCTATTATCCCATATCTCAAAACAATCCTCCGTTGATAAAAGAATTAAACAATCCATGAATTATTTTGTTAAAACGGGCGGAAAGAGAATTCGTCCCTTTTTAATCACAACAATGGGATCGCTCATTGGTATCAAATCTCAGATTTTAAATGACTTTGCTCTCGCTGTAGAATGTGTGCATTTACATTCTTTAATTCACGATGACTTACCTGCTATGGACAATGATGATTATCGAAGAGGGAAACTAACCGTTCATAAAAAATTTGATGAGGCAACTGCTGTCTTAGCAGGAGATATGTTCCAAGTACTTTCCGTTAAAACACTCGTGGATTCAAAGCACCTTTCTGCAAACCAAAAAGTAGAGGCTATTCAAATGCTCTCTAAAGCAAATGGTTTGGAGGGGCTTATTGCTGGGCAATCGCTAGACATTTATATGAAAAAAAAATCAAGTGTCAAAGATATTGAAACCATGTACCTATTAAAGACAGGGGCCTTGTTTAGTTTATGCTTTAACCTTTTATTGACTGCTAAAAAACTGAATGCTCAAAAAAGCAAAGATCTCAAAATTATTGGTGATATGATTGGTAAAATTTTCCAAGTCACTGATGATATGTTAGATCGTTGGGGGGATGAAAAAAAAGTAGGAAAGAAAATCAACAAAGACTCAAAAAAAGCAAACATTGCCTATAAATTCAATCATCAAGATTGCTTGAAATACCTAAATCAGATACAAAATAAAAATTATCAGTCATTAAAAAAATTTTTTGCCAATAATCAACAAGGTTTAGTGTATATTTCTGGCTTGGTTGATTTTATTTCTAACCGTGTTAAATAAAATAAATTTAAATTGTTACAGATGACCATTACAGAAAAAGAACTTGCCGAAGCTCGTATTAACTGGGGAAAAGGTTTAATTGATATCTCTAGCACCTATGACCATGACAGTATTAACAAAGTTAATTCCTTAGCTAGTGGAATTTTAGATAATTTGTACGGTTTCGAATTTGGCCCTATTTTATTTAAACCTACTTTGAGTGGAGGAATTCAGACATTCCGCACAGATAAAGAGGGGACTTTGTCTTACTTTATAGGCCAAAACTCTAAATACTCATCCGATACAGGTTTTGCTTTAAAATCATGGCGGGAGTCAAATTCTGAGACGTCCTCAGTCTTTGTCGAAAATGATATTGCTATGTGGATGGGTTGGGTTTCATTGACAAATAAAGATGGCGATGTCGTAAAAGTTGACAAAAGTTGGGGATATAAAAGAAATAAAGATGGAATATTAAAAATTGTTTTACATCATTCCTCTTTGCCCTATCAAGCTACATAAAAAAAGATTTTATTTTGAAACTTTAATTTCGAATTCTATTGGTTGGTTATCAATAGTTAATTCATCATGAAGATTTGTAAATAGTTTTACTTTTATTGAATTTTCTTTTTGATTAAAAAACCTTTCAGGAGCATGGAACCAACTTGAATAAATTCTACTTATTTTGATATCATTAATGAATAGTTGTAGATAACCAGAATTACCATCGTTTTTAATTTCTATATCCTCAGGAGATAATCTAAAGTTTTGTAAATCAAAAAATAAATTATAACCCTCTAATTTATCACTAGAAACTTCTATATTAATTTTAGGATAGGGTATTTCTGCTTCAATTTTATTTCCTGGATGGTGAGCATTTAAGTTAGATAAAAAAGTAAAGTTTAAAAAAAATATAAAAAATAATTTTAAGAACATTTTTCTTCTTCATATTTTTCATAAACACTATTTGTTTCTAAATCATAAATTGTGATATGAATGATTAATTTATTAGAAGTATAATTCTGAATGAAAACTCGACAGCTTCCTACATTGTATCTATGAAACTCAAAAGTTTGTTCTAGTTTTGAAAAATTAAAATCACCATATTTTTCTTGAAGAGAAGAAACTTTTTTTCCTTCAAAAGATTTTATATTAGCAAAATCTTTTATTTTTCTTTCTTCTTCTTCAATGACCTGAACTTCTTCTTTTGGTTCATAAATTATCTTTTGTTCTGGTTCTGGGATAATTTCTGGTGAAGCAATAGGGGAGGTCGTTTCACAGCCAATGACAAGCACACCCAATAGAAAAAGTATAATAAATCTCATTAATTTTAAAAAAATTGCTGAGATCATAGGCTAAAAAATAACCTAAACAATTATAATCATTGTTTGACATATAAAACTAAATTCTATATAAAGAACATAATTAAAATAACAATAAATGAGGACAATATGACAACTACATCTAAACACCCAGAAACACTTGCCCTTCACGGGGGAAGTTATCGTAAAGATCCAGCTACTAATTCTGTAGCGGTTCCAATTTATCAAACAACATCTTATGAATTCAATTCTGTTGAACATGCGGGTAATTTGTTTTCCCTAAAAGATTTGGGAAATATTTACTCACGTATTATGAATCCAACTAACGCTGTGCTTGAAGAAAGATTAGCAGCTATTGAAGGAGGTGCTGTTGCTCTAGCACTCAGTTCAGGACAAGCGGCTTCCGCCTTTAGTATTCAAAACGTTGCTCAAGCCGGTGATAACATTGTTTGTTCGACAGATATTTATGGTGGAACATGGAATTTATTTAATAATACCTTAAGAGCCCAAGGTATTGATGTCAGGTTTGCTGACCCTTCTGATCCTGAAAATTTTAAAAAATTAACAGATGATAAAACTAGGGCTTATTATGCTGAAACATTACCTAATCCTAAATTAACTGTATTTCCAATAGAAGAAGTTGCAAACATAGGAAGATCTTTAGGAATACCTCTAATTGTCGACAACACAGCCGCTCCTTTAAGCTGTAGACCTTTTGACTATGGTGCCGCAGTCATTGTCCATTCTTTGACAAAATGGATAGGAGGACACGGAACTTCTGTTGGTGGTGCTATAATTGATGGTGCTAACTTTGATTGGACAAAATTTCCTGAACGTCAACCAAATTTCAATCAACCTGATCCAAGTTATTGGGGATGGGTTTTAGGCAAAGTTGTTCCAGAAGTACTTGGGGCAAATATAGCTTATGCTGTTAGAGCGAGATTCGTCTTACTCAGAGATTTAGGATCAGCAATTTCACCTAATAATGCATTTAATATTATTCAAGGATTAGAAACACTTCCTTTAAGAATAAAACAACATAATGCTAACGCATTAGAAGTTGCAAATTTTTTAAAAGGTCACGATCAAGTATCGAAAGTGGTATTTCCTAAATTTGCCGAGGGTCAAGCAAAAGAAAATGCTGATAAATATCTCAATGGTAATTATGGATCAATGATTGGTATTGAAGTGAAAAATGGCGTTGAGGGAGGAAAAGCATTTATTGATGCTCTTCAATTACACTATCACGTGGCCAATATCGGTGATTCTAGAAGCCTTGCAATTCACCCTGCATCAACTACGCATTCACAATTATCTGCAGAAGAACAATTAAAAGCAGGTGTTACTCCTGGCTATGTTCGACTCTGTGTGGGTATCGAACATGTGGAAGATATCATAGAAGATCTTAAGATCGGCCTTGAAGCAGCAAGTAAAGCAACTACAACAGCAGCTGCATAAATAAAAAGTTTAGGTAGTACCCTCATTTACCTAAGACCAAGGGCGCAACTCTTTAATGTTGCGCCCTTTTTTCATTTTAGTTTATAATATTTAGAGTGAGGATTAAGTACGTACAGCCTGAGGTCTGTCCGCAATCGTATAAAAGTATTTTGGGCCAACGTCCGATTTGGGATTGGCGCCACGATAAACTATTGTGGGTAGATATTTATGAAAATAAAATCATTGAGTCTGATCAAAATAATTCTCAAGAAAAACATTACATAGTATCCGAAGGGGTTACTAATATTTTGCTTCAAGATAATGAGAATTATCTGATGAGTTCTTACGACTCTTTGTTTTCTCTTCACTCTTCTATTTCAAAAAAAGATTTACTGACAAAAATTCCCTTAGAAAATTCTAATAATCGCATCAACGATGCTGATGTAGATCTCAATGGACAAGTTTGGATTTCTACAATGGATACACAACAAAAATCAGAAACGGGAAAAATTATTTGTCATGATAATACTCTACAGCCCATCTGTTATGACAATTCTTATATTATCTCCAATGGTCCTATTTTTGATTATGAGAGAAATGTGGGATACGTCACAGATTCAATTAAAAGAATTATTTATCGATTCTCAATGGCCGATATTGAAAATAATGGAATTCAAAAACAGGTATTTCTTTCTATGAATAATGTCGATGGAAATCCTGATGGTATGGTCGTTGATAAAAATGGCAACCTTTGGGTAGCTATGTGGGGCAGTGGAAAAGTATGTTGTTTTGATGCAGAGGGTAACATTAAATTAATCGTTCAACTTCCTGTTTCCAAAGTCACTAGCTGTACTTTTGGGGGCACTGACCTCAATGAACTCTATATCACTACGGCGTCAGTGGGGTTAAATGATATTGAGTTAGAACGACAACCTCATGCAGGGAAATTATTTAAATTAACCACTCAAGAACAGGGATACGCATCAAATTGTTATAGATCTGATCGCTCAGCAAACTTGTATCATTAGGTATTAATGAAATTTAGCGTCAGTGAAATTAGCGATATTATTGGTTTAGCATGGGATGATCAGACTGACTTCAGTCATATTACTAAACTTTATAATATCGATGAGGGTGAAGTAAAAAAAATTATGAAAAAAAATATTAAACGTAAAAGTTATGAGATATGGAGAAAACGCATTGCACAACGAAGCGCACAAAAAACACAATTAAAAGGAAGAACTCATGGCTAAAGCAGTATTTGGTGCCGGATGTTTTTGGGGAGTAGAAAAAAAATTCTCTGAAGTTAAAGGTGTAACGTCTACTGAGGTAGGATATTCCCAAGGTAAAAATTCTAAAACCAGTTATGAAGAGGTATGTACAGGAAAAACAGATCATGTTGAAGTCGTGCTAGTTGAATTCGAAGAAGATCAAGTCTCCTATGAAAACCTAGTTCATTTATTTTACGATCTTCATGATCCTACTACCCTTAATCAACAAGGACCAGATCGAGGTACCCAATACCGTTCTCTATTAGGATACTATGATGAAGGCCAAAAAGAAGTCGCAGTAACTACAACTGTTAAATTAAATAAAGAAAAATTTGATAATAAAATTACTACCACAATTGAAGAAGTAAAAAATTATTGTCCTGCTGAGGAATACCATCAAAAGTATATAGAAAAAAAATATTCTTTTTTAAATATCTAATTTAAACAGGAGAATAAGGATAAATGATTTTAGGAAATTTTCCTTGTGGTTTTTTTAGATACACATTGTTAACAAAATAGTTTGATTTTAATTCAATTGGGCCCATCAACTTCTTTTTAATAAAGCTATAATCTTTTAATTTTTTTAATTTTTCTATCCCATTTCCCATAAGAACATAATCGCCACTTAGAAGCTTAACTAATTGATCATCAATTAAATATGTTTTTGTTTTACCAATAAGTTTTCCTTGGGGGTTTAGCTTTTGAATAGCAAGATCTCGTCGATTAGTATCAATGATACAAAGAATATTTTTTTGATACGATTGCTTAATTCCTAGGAAATAGTGTTCAAAGATTTTATAGCTCAATATTTGAACTTGATGGCCAAAGAAAAAACCTTTCATAAGTGCATGACAATTGCGAATAGCGGTAAAACGAGCAGGCCCATTATTTAAATGTAAAAAACTAATATTTTTTGGGGTTATTTGAGTTTCGGTTAACATTTTTTGAAGCATCAAAGAGAGGTTTTTTTCATGACCAAAGTCATTTTTTTTGAAACCATCCCAAAAAATTTTTTTATTTTTAAATAAAGTGATTGAACAGTATGATAGCGAGCTATCAATGCCTAGCTCTAGATTATTTAGTTGTTTGCTCATTATAGTTGGTCTACTGCCATTCTCTTTCAATCTATCCTACGCAACATCGGTAGAGGATACAATTCCAAATAATATCATTATGTATCATCGCTTTGGTGAAACGAAATATCCTTCAACAAATATCACTGAAGAACAATTAGACAGTCATTTAAACTTTTTGATTGAACAAAATTATCGTTTTATTCAGGCAGGCGATTTGTTGGACCCTAACCAACTAAATGAAAAAACAATTACTGTTACTATTGATGATGCTTACCTGTCATTTTATGAAGTTGGACTTCCCATATTTGAAAAGTATCAAGTGCCCGTCACGTTATTTTTAAATACTGAAAATGTTGGAGGTTTTAATTATATGTCATGGGATCAATTAAGAGATGCTTTGAATAGGGGCGTAGAAATTCAAAACCATTCTCATACGCACAGTAGTTTTGCTACTTTAGATGACGAGACTATTATTAGTGAAATTGAAACTTCACAAAGCCTCATCCTTGCAAACTTAAATATTACTCCAAATTTATTTGCATTCCCTTTTGGTGAGAGTAGTGATGCGGCACAGAAAATTATTGAAACGTATTTTGATGCGGCTTTTGGACAACACTCTGGAGCTTTCTCAATGAATTATCGCTATTATATTCCTCGTTATCCTTTAAATGAAAATTATGGATCCATTGATCGATTGCGAGATATTTCTAAATCCCTACCTTTTCAATCAGCTCAATTGCAGCCATCAAATCCTACCCTCAATCCTCCATCAACGAGATTTGTGTTAGATATCGAAGAGGGGGTGAATGGAGTTAACTGTTTTATCAGTGACTTTCAGGGATCAATTGAAAAACAAATGACCGTTCTTGAAAATAAACTCTTAATTGAGCTATCAAGAATGCCAGTATCGGGACGGCTTCGCTTTAATTGTACTAAGGTTGATAATGGTATCTTCTGGTATGGTCACCAGTACTTTTTAAATTAATTAATAATCAAAACGATCAAACTCACGTAGCTTATTAGACTCGATAATGAGCTCTAATTTGTCCACATATTCTTGGCCAATCTCTGCGTAAGCAGCTAAAAACTTTACTTTGGCGCTGATGGGGTCGGTATATTGAACCCTTTCTGCAATTCTTCGAACCACTCGAAAACTGTAATAAGCGCGATGGGTGTTGATATTATGCATGTATGCTTGGACACTTTGTTTTAAGTTTTCAAACTTTCTGACAGCATGCGTTTTATCCTCATCACGATCTTCCGGGATAATTCCTTTTTGTTCATTAGTCGTCCACTGACCATAGAGTGCGTTGCCTTCTAGTGCGAAACGAGACTGACCCCAACCGCTTTCAACAATTGCTTGAGCCAAAGCAAGTGATACCGGAATAATATTAATGCGTTGTTTTAAATCTCTAAAAAGTTTTAGGTCAATTGTACTATAATCAAGTTTATACTTAACTGCTATGCGAACAGTTTCATTGACCTCATTTTCATTTAAATCTGCTCGAAGAAACTTCTTTTCAATATTAATGACCATTTCACGGTCATCTAATATAAGACGATTGGATTCATGAATAATGGGAAGTGTAATAAGATAAAATAATTTTTTTTTTAATTTTACATCTTGGAGTTGATCAAAATCAGAGGGAAGGCTGGATAAAATTGGCAGATAGTTTAATTCTTGTTCTGTAATAGTAAATGGATCAAAATTGTTTTTTTTAAAATAAATTTCTAACTGTTTCCAACTTTCAAAACCTTGTGCTGATAAAAAAAAAGGACTCAGAAAAAGTCCTAAGAAAAAAATAAAAAATTTAGGCTTCAACGGGGCGAACTTCACGAACTTCTGGAATATAATGTTTTAACATGTTTTCTATTCCCATCTTTAAAGTTGCTGTAGAGCTCGGGCATCCTTGACATGCTCCCTGCATTTGAAGGAAAACTATTCCTTCATTGTATTTGTCAAAAATAATATCGCCACCATCCATGGCTACTGCAGGGCGTACTTTTGTATCAAGAAGTTCTTTTATCTTTTTAACCACATCACTGTCGTTTTCATCATAGGTATGTTCTGTTCTGGGTGCCTGTTCAGAAATAACAGGTTTGTTCATCGTAAAGTGTTCGATGATGCATCCAAGAATAGCGGGCTTCATGAGCGTCCATTCGTTAGCTTCCGCTTTTGTAATCGTAATAAAGTCGGACCCAAAAAAGACACTTTCAACACCTTTGATATTAAATAGATTTTGAGCCAAGGGAGAATTTAAGGCTGAGTCTTGATTTTGAAAGAAAATAGTGCCTTCTTTCATTACTTCACGACCCGGAAGAAACTTTAAAGTGGCAGGATTTGGTGTGGGTTCAGTTTGTACAAACATTATAACTTAATATGTCGATTAATTACGAAAATTCAACTCAAACGGACTCACTTAAATCCGACGATTTTATAAACCTCTTCTATTATGGGGTTAGCGATAGCTGCGGCTTTTTCGGTTCCATCCGCTAAAATCGCATTCAACTCATCTCGGTTATTGAGTAAATTACTTATTTCTCCTCTTATGGGGCTGATCACTTGAATAAGACTATCAGCTAAATCTTTTTTTAAAGCAGAGTATTCTTTTCCTGCATAATTACTGAGAACTTGATCTGCTGATTGGTTAGTCGTTGCCGCTAAAATGTTAATCAAATTTAAACACTCAGGTTTATTTTGAAGATCACCATTCGAGCTTGGAATTAATTCAGAGTCAGATTTTGCTTTTCTGATTTTTGCAGAAATTGTGTCGTCATCATCAGTTAAAAGAATTCGTGAAAAGTTAGATGGATCTGATTTCGACATTTTTTTATTACCATCACGTAAGCTCATCACTCTGGTAGCACTTCCATAAATTAAAGGTTCTGGTTGAGGAAAAAACTCAACACCAAAATCATTATTAAATTTTTGCGCTATATCTCTGGATAATTCTAAGTGTTGTTTTTGATCATCTCCAACAGGAACGTGTGTTGCAAGATAAGCTAGAATGTCTGCGGCCATTAAATTGGGATAGACCATCAAACCCACACTAACATTTTCTCTATTCTTTCCAGCTTTGTCTTTAAACTGAGTCATGCGATTAAGCCAACCAATTCGACTAACACAATTAAAAACCCAGGCTAATTGAGAGTGAGCCGGAACACTTGATTGTTGAAAAATGATTTGTTTTTTGTAATCCACACCTGCCGCAATGAATGAGGCAAGTACCTCTAAAATATTGGAGCGCAATTCTTTTGGATCTTGATCCACAGTTATCGCATGTTGATCTACGACACAATAAACACAATTATATTTATCTTGGAGTTCGACAAAATTTTTAATCGCACCAAGGTAGTTGCCTAAGTGCAATGTTCCTGTGGGCTGTACACCTGAAAAAACACGTTCTTGAAATTTAGTCATAATGATTATTTAGAAATTGATATCAGAAATATCTTCTATTTTCGAGTGGGTTCATTGTCCATTCGCGCCCCAGTAATCGAGCGCATCTTTTGAAGAGGGAATTTCTTCTGACTCGTAATGACAAGTCAGCCCTTCACCCAAAACATCATATAAATCAATTGCTTTTTGATGAGCTGGGGAATAAACATAGTCCATCATCGCATCCCTCGACTTCCACGCGGTAATTGTATGATAATAGCCTTTATGAGTAAATCGCTCAGCGTGAGTATTTCCAGGACTTATTTGAGCTAATTGAAATAAAGGAACAGCGTGGGATAAAAACCGAAATTTTTTAAGAAGGTTTTTAGGTTTGAAGCCAGTGATTGCAATGATCATAATAAAATTTTGAGTAACTGATCTTCTAGGGTTTTGAGGATTTTCGTATCTTTGATTTTTTTGTTTTTTAAATCAGTAATTTGGAAAATATCAAAAACTTTTTCACCATAAGTAGAAATTTTTGCAGATTGAACACTCATATTTTGATCATGAAATATTTGAAGGATGTCCATTAACAAACCTTGACGATCACCCGATAGAATTTGAAAAGTAGTAGCCATCTTGCTCATTTGATTATCAATCGTGATGCGAGGCTGAACTTCCACTTTTATTTTGGTTGGAAATAATTGTTGATACGTCTCTAACTCTTCTTGATTGAGTGAGGCAGTAATATTTTGTATTACTCTTTCTTGCTCATTCTTCTCAACAATGGCTTTTTGTATACTGCTAGTGACCCAAAAGACATCAATGATATCATTATTATTCAGAGAGATAATTCGAGAACCAAGAATATTGATTTGTGATGAATTAAAACCCGCTACGATATCTTTTAAAACACCCGAACGATTAGGACATATAACAATGACTGCACCATATTCCTTATTATTGTAATTTAAAAATTTTACCGATAGTGCCTTTTTGCTTTTTTGATAATCATGATAAAAATCAAAAATATCTAAAATCATTTTTGAGGAAAAAGCCTCCCAGTATAGGTTGGGGAAATATCGTATTGATTTTTTAATAAATACTTTCATTTCTTTATCAGCTTGTTCTAAAACCATTTTTTTCAGAGACTCTTGAACAGAAGAAGAATAGTTTGCGGTATCAAGACCACGTTGCAAAAAATCCCTCGCATTAAATAAAAGACTTCGTAAAAGACTTATTCTCCATTCATTAAGAATATTGGGGCCTACGGCTGCAATATCACATAAGGTAAATAGGAAGAGAGAGTTCACTTTTTCTTGGGTGTTAGCGATAGCGGTAAAAGAAGCAATGACATCAGGATCTTGTGGATCATTTTTGAAAGCTATATCGCTCATCAATAAATGATTTTCAATTAACCATAGCGATAATTCTTGATCCTCTTGACTTAAAGGTAGCCTTTTAAAAATCTTTTGTGTTAATTCTTTTCCATAAATTGAATGGCTTTTCGGGCCTTTTTTACCTATATCGTGGAACAAAAGGGAAACATGCAAGGCCACTTTTTGATGAAGACGACTATAAATCTCCTTATAAAAAGACTTCTTTTTTAATTCGTGAAGGTGGTAGAGCGTTAGAAGTAAATGCTCATCAGTGGTGTAATGATGATAAATATCGAACTGCACTTGGCCCCAAACTCGACCAAACTCAGGAAAGAGCTCATTGAGAACTTTTGTATCATTTAAATTACGAAGGACCTGAATGGGATTTTTTTTCGATGAGATAATTTCGACTATTGTTTCATACTGATCATGAGTCATTGACTTTTTGATTTGCTTTCTTTTTTCTTCAATCACTTTGAGAAAACGAGGATGAACAAATAAATTATGCTTCAAAGAAGACTCGAAAACACCCAGCCAATTTTGAAGTAAATTTTTGGAATTATAATTTTGGATATGCACAAAACCTTTTTCAATAAAATATTTCTTATCTAAAGATTTTGTTTTTGCGGGTTTGCTTTTATGAATAGTTTTAATGATTAATTCTTCAGGAAGCTTTGAATAAAAAGTATTGAGCAAGGATTCTATTTTTGCAATATTCACAAAAAGATGTTTCATAAAACGCTCCACACCTTTTTCTTTCTGATTATTTCGATAGGATAATTTTTTGGAAATTTTTAATTGATTTTCGATGCTTAAACTATCTCCTTTGCTATCATTGAATAGGTGTATAAACGCCCGCACAGTTAATAAAAATTTCCATGCACTTCTTAATTCTTTAATTTCTTTAGAAGTAAAAATGTTAATTTGAATTAAATCTTCGAGCTTTAAAATATTAAACATGAATATAGATACCCATATAATTGTATGAATATCCCGCAATCCACCGATACCCTCTTTTATTTGGGGCTCTAGATTGCTTTTAATTCCTAAGTAATAATCATGACGTTCAACTAATTCGAGAAGTTTTTTTTCACTAAGTTTAAGTGAGTTTAATTTTCCAATTAAGATTTTAATTGATCGGACAAACTCCCCATAATAATCCTCATCACCAATTAAATGGCGTGACTCAGCAAATTTCGTGACTGTTTTAATATCTTTTTTTGAGTCGATAATTGCTTGTTTTAAAGTTAGATAAGATATTCCAACCTCTAGCCCTAAGTCCCAAAGTGAATTATTCAAAAGTGTTATAAAATCTCGAATATTTTTATTCGACTTTTGATAAAGAAATAATAAATCTACATCACTTTTGGGTGATAGGTCTTGTCTACCATAGCCCCCAACTGCAATTAATGTGAAATCTGATACAGGAAACTGATTTTGAATTTCCTCAACTAGCTCTTTGACGACTTGATCGACTAGGAGCGTATGGTTTTTATTAAACTGGACGCCGTCATTGTTACTGATAAGCGTATCAAATAGCTTTTCTCTTGCAATTTGGTACTTTTTCTTAAGTTCTAGGGCCTTTTTCATTAATAAATATTTAACACTTATTATATCTAATAAAATTCAGAATCACATTATGTCTACCATTACAGCTTCTGATATATTTAGTGTATTACGAAGAGGATTTAGAGATATTTATTTCTTAGTCTCTGGCTTTGATTATCACCACAAAGAGAAAAAAAAAATAATTTGCTATCCTCGACGTCCTTTTAACCCCTTATATATGATGTCAAAAATACGATGGGGCTCACCTGTAAAGTTTACCTCTTCCCCTCAAGAAGCTGACCTTGAGATTTATTTTGATGATCATACTAATAGCCATTTTTCCAAAATTCCTTTTTCTAAAAACAGAAAAAGTATTAATAAAAACTGTAATAATATTAGCAAGTCTTACGTAGACGATGTATTTACAAAAGTCTTTGGCTATTCCTTAACAGTTAATCCTTTAGAAAATAATGGTCTCATACTTGAGAAATCAGAGGAAAACGCAAAACACGATGGAAAAATTATTCAATCACCTATTCTTTCAGATTTTTTAGATAAGAGTAAAGTTTATCAAAAAGTAATTAATAATATTTATAATGATTTTGCTATCGACTATCGAGTTGTCTGGATTAAAGATGATATTGCATTAACTTATGTTAAATATGCTCTGAAAATTAATAGATTTAAATCAAAAACAGTTTATTCAAAAGTAGTGCCAGTAAAAAAATTATTTTCTAATCAGGAAATCAATTTAATTAAAAAGTTTTGTAAAAATTTCAAATTAGATTTTGGAGAATTAGATATTTTGAGAGATCGACATACCAAAAAGATCTATATTGTAGATGTCAACAAAACAGCTTGGGGGCCACCAGATAAGATTGTTTTAAAAGATGGAAAAAAAGCAATTCAATTAATCAATAAAAAATTTCAGGAAAGCTATTTAAATTAAAAACCCCCCTTTTAGTCAAAAGAGGGGTTCGTTTAGAGTAGTATGATTTTAATTATTGGATATTTGATAAACTGCCGTCGAGCCAGAAAGCTCATATGCTCCAATTAGTAATGGGCCATTATTTAAAGCTTTGTAGGCTGGCGGGGTTTTATCTGCAGGAATAAAGACAAGCGATTCAGGTGATATATCTCCTCCTGTCATCTTGGTGCCATCGCCAAAAAAGTTTCTACCGTTAAAGTATCCAACAAATTTTGGTTTAATAATGCCTGTAATGTCATACATCATTATTCCACCTTGTCTTTCTAGGCCAACAAATGCATATGTTTTTCCATCGATTTCTCCTACTGTAATTGCTTCAGGTTCAGCTCCTTTGTCATCACTTCTGTCATCAAAAGATCCCGCATCCTCATTCCAGTTAAAAAAACCAGTGAAAGCAGTTCTTACCGCTATGTCATTTCCACTATCGTAAATAATCTTTCCAGAGTTACCGTCCATAATAGCAAAAGACCTTCCACCGTAGCCATAGATTTCTTCATAAAGACCATCACCGTTTGAGTCGCCCATCGTAGTGGTAGTTTTCAAACGCCCAAGATTTTCACTTTGTTGAAGTTCTTTTGCATTGGGAAATGCAGAAGGATCAAGAGCTAGATCTTTTACTCGAACCTCTTCAGAAAAACCATCGTAGTCTTTTGCATCACCCTCATTAGCCATTAAAATGTAATCATACATCTCACCATTAATTTCTTTGGTTACAACTACAATAGTATCAGGCTGATACATTCCTTTTACTGGCCAAGGCTGAATGTTTACTCTGTTATCTTTATTAGATGCATCGAGTGCAGACTGTGACCAGTCTTTGTACCCAAGACCGAAGTAATCAGTAACAATGCCATATTCTAAGTTAATTTTTGCAATAACATTGTTTTCTTGAAGCGAAACATAAGCATGTTTGGAGTCCCCACTTACCGCGATATATTCCGGTTCCGCATCTTGTTCAAAGGTAGCACCAGGTTTTACAATTCTTCCACCCTCAGGAGCACCATTTCTGGTAAAATAAACATGACGAATACGATCCTCACTAGGACCCACAAACCAGTTATTAAGATCAATTATAGAAACCGAACCTTTGGGATCGATTGAATAATCATCATTAGGTTCACCCTCATTTGCGACAAGAGCATATTTACCATCAGGACTAAAAGCTACATTGTCTGGAAGGGCTCCTACGCTGTATCCAAAAGCTAATTTTAATGTTGCAAGATTATAGAATAAAACCATTCCATTTTCCTGTTTGTTTTCTGCTTCAATAGCTAGCGCTAAAAGACCAGCCTCCTCTGATACGGCTACACTGTTTATTCCACCAACTCCTGCACGAGGATTAATAGAAATTTCTTTTTTTGTGTATGGAAGGTTTGCGATGCTTAAAACATCAACAGTTTTAGTAAGATTATTTGTCACAAAAATTCTACTTCTACTGGGGTCATAGGCTGCAATTTCTGAACCGCCCTCATCCCAAGAGAATGTTGAATAACCTGTAATTTTATTCAGTTCTAGCGCTTGTGCGCTTGAAAAAAATAAACCAAGGATAATTATTAGGAATCTCATTATTTTTCTCCAATTATTATTTAAATGATTAGTAGAAAGGATGAAGATGTAACTTTAATTAAACTTATATTAACGAAATATTAAAAATTTCTGACTGTTTCAAATAATTTATAAACCTTATTGGCTTTGGTGATCATTTGATAATCTGATAAATCATTTTGATTTTGCAAATCAGCTTTTAAAGATAAATTTTTTAATGCAGCTGATGACCCTTTGCTCCAAGAATATAGAAAATGAATAATTAATCCAAATTCATATCCAAAAGATCTCTGCTCATCATTTAAATAATTAAGTACCTTTTCTATTTTTTTATTACAAACATCTTGTAAGAGAATATCTTTGCAATGGCGAAGGTACACTAAATAAGCAATTAAAATTCTTTCAGAGTAATCAATGCCAATTAAGGGAAGATTTAATATTGAGTTAAATGCATAATGAGCTCTATTTTTTGATCCTTGCTCCCAGCCAAAATCTGATATTTTACAGGCTAGTTGAAGGATCCTGAGCCTCTGATCAGATAATTTTTTTTCTTTATACTTTAAATACTTTTTTTCAATCCAACTAAATGACCTTTCATTAAACAAAAGAAATCGACATCTTTGTTTTGCTATAAGGTTTAAAGAAATTTCTGTTGGGTCTTGATTTTGATACTTTTTTGGTAATTTACTAAAAATATAGCCTTCTCTTATTCCATAGCGAGGGTAAACCAACTCTTCGCACTGCGTGAGGGTATAAATTTTTTCAAGAACCTTTAGGGCAATATGTAAATGTTTGACTCGATCAATTGATATCTTAGGAACTTTAGAAAGTTCATCAAAGTCAAGAATACTAATTTTAGATTGGAGTTTTTTAAATTCTTCCTTTGTAATCTTTAATTGATGAATTTCATTAAGGGGGAGTTCATTAAAATGGATAAAACATCTAGCGATTGATCGAAAAGTTCCTCCAATTAAATAAAACTTTTTTTGTCGTTTATGTTTGGTTGAAAGTTCTTTATGAAAATTTTTAATATCTTTGTCTTTATGATCAAAATTTAATATTCCCACAGGGAAAGAATTTATTTTACTTATCTTCTTTTGATGAATATGCGCAAGTTCAAGGCTTCCGCCACCCAAATCAATCATGGTTCCTGAGGCATCGGGAATAGCAGCTATTACTCCTTTGGCAGCAAGCTCAGACTCTTCAGATCCCTGAAGCGTTATAACTTTCCCTTTGAAAACTTTAGATATTTTATTGATGATTTGTTTGCGATTAGATGCATTTCTAATTGCTGCAGTACAAAGGGCTATATTTTGATTAGTTTTTATTTCCTCTAAAATTGAATTAAAAAAAATAATTGAATTGACACATTTTTTTTCTGCTTCTTTTGTGATTTCCTTAGTTCCGGGGTTATACTCACCCAAACCACAAAAAAATTTTTTGTTATATAAGACATCAGGATTCCTCATGTTTCCCTTGTAAATACAAAGTCGAACAGAGTTTGAGCCAATATCAATTAGACCAACAG
>ERZ802830.2204-NODE-2204-length-17839-cov-23.6822_pt1 | contig 17839 bp, 25 predicted proteins | sample MGYA00345654_ERZ802830 | MGnify/ENA primary metagenome ERZ802830 (study PRJEB30503, sample SAMEA104212375) | marine metagenome | biome: Westerlies Biome; feature: [SRF] surface water layer (ENVO:00010504) within the epipelagic zone...; material: water...
CTCCAGTATTTGATGGTGCTAAAGAATCTGAAGTTAAATCTATGCTCGAGCTTGCTGGCTTACCTTCTAGTGGACAAACACAACTGTATGACGGAAGAACTGGTGAGAAGTTCGATAGAAAAACTACGGTAGGTTACATGTACATCCTTAAATTAAATCATTTAATTGAAGACAAAATGCATGCTCGATCTACAGGTAGTTATAGTCTTGTTACTCAGCAACCTCTTGGAGGAAAGGCTCAGTTTGGTGGGCAGAGGTTTGGTGAAATGGAAGTTTGGGCTCTCGAGGCTTACGGAGCTGCTCATACGCTACAAGAAATGTTAACTGTTAAGTCAGATGATGTTGCGGGTAGAACTAAAGTTTATAAAAACTTAGTTGACGGAAATTTTGAAATGGAAACAGGCGTTCCTGAATCATTTAATGTTCTTACTAAAGAGATTAGATCTTTAGGAATTGATATTGATTTAGAACAGATTGACTAGGAGAATAATTTGAAAGATTTAGTAGATTTATTAAAAACACAAGGCCATGGAGTTGAATACAATTCAATAAGAGCTGGCTTGGCTTCACCTCAACAAATTAGATCTTGGTCTTACGGAGAAGTTAAGAAACCAGAAACTATTAATTACAGGACCTTCAAACCTGAAAGAGATGGTCTATTCTGCGCCAAAATTTTTGGACCTATCAAGGATTATGAATGCATCTGTGGTAAGTATAAAAGAATGAAGCACAGAGGAGTGGTGTGCGAGAAATGTGGTGTTGAGGTGACACTTTCAAAAGTAAGAAGAGAAAGAATGGGTCATATAGAATTAGCTGCTCCGGTAGCTCACATATGGTTTTTAAAGTCATTACCTTCTAGGCTTGCTTTAGCATTAGACTTAACACTCAAAGACTTAGAAAGAGTTTTGTACTTTGAATCATTCATAGTAACAGAACCGGGAATGACAGATTTAGAAGTAGGTCAGCTTCTTACAGATGAAGAATACTATGAAGCTTTAGAGACTTGGGGTGATGAGTTTGAGGCAGGAATGGGTGCGGAATCTATCCAAACTTTATTGAAAGAACTAGATCTAGAGGCTGCGATTAAAGACATCCAAGAGGAAATGCCTTTAACTAAGTCAGAAGCTAAGCTGAAGAAGTATGCTAAGAGACTAAAATTACTTAAATCATTTAATGAATCAGGTAATAGACCAGAGTGGATGATTTTAGAAGTTCTACCTATTTTGCCACCTGACTTGAGACCCCTAGTACCTTTAGAAGGAGGAAGATTTGCAACATCAGACTTAAATGATTTGTATAGAAGAGTAATAAATAGGAATAATCGATTGAAACGACTTCTTGATCTAAATGCTCCAGATATCATTACAAGAAATGAAAAAAGAATGCTGCAGGAATCAGTCGACGCACTATTGGATAACGGAAGAAGAGGAAGAGCAGTAACTGGTTCTAATAAAAGACCTTTAAAATCTCTTGCAGATATGATCAAAGGTAAGCAGGGAAGGTTCAGACAAAATCTCCTTGGAAAGAGAGTAGATTATTCAGGACGTTCAGTAATAGTAGTAGGGCCTACTCTTAAATTACATCAATGTGGATTGCCTAAGAAAATGGCTCTTGAGCTTTTTAAGCCATTTGTTTTTGGAAAACTTCAACAATTAGAATTAGCTAATACAATTAAACTTGCTAAACGTATGGTGGACAGAGAAGAGCCTGAAGTTTGGGATATTTTAGATGAAGTTATCAGAGAACATCCTGTCATGCTCAATCGAGCACCTACATTACACAGACTAGGTATTCAAGCTTTTGAACCAGTTCTAGTAGAAGGTAAGGCCATTCAACTTCACCCATTAGTTTGTAAGGCATATAACGCCGACTTTGATGGAGATCAGATGGCTGTGCATGTTCCTTTAACATTAGAGGCACAACTTGAATGTAGAGCTTTGATGATGGCTACAAACAACATACTTTCACCTTCAAATGGTAAGCCCATCATCGATCCTTCACAAGATGTAGTTTTAGGTCTCTATTATATGTCTAGAGAAAAGATCAATGATCTAGGTGAGGGAAGGATCATGTCTTCTCCAGATGAAGTAAATAGAGCTTATTATTCTGGAACTGTCGGTCTTCAGGCTAAGATCAAGGTTAGATTAAAACCAAATAAACTAGATGATGAACCTTCTCAGATAGTAGAAACAACTACTGGAAGAACTCTTCTATATGAACTTCTACCTGAAGGTATGTCCTTTGATCTTGTAAATAGAACATTGGACAGCAAACAGATTTCTTCACTTATCGATTTTGTTTATAGAAAAGCTGGTTTGAAAAGTACAGTTATTTTCGCCGATAGACTGATGTATATGGGCTATGAATTCTCAACTAAATCAGGTTCTTCTATCGGGATAGACGATTTCGTTATTCCAGATGACAAACAAAAAATAGTTAGCGAGGCCGAACAAGAAGTTAAAGATATTGAGTCGCAGTTTGCTTCGGGACTTGTCACAAAAGGCGAAAAATATAATAAAGCAATTGATATATGGACAAGAGCAAATGAAATGATTGCAAAGTCTATGATGGATAACATTTCTCAAGAGGAAGTTGAAGATTCAGAAGGTAATAAAATTCTTTCTGATTCATTTAACTCAGTCTTTATGTATGCAGATTCTGGATCTAGAGGGTCACCAGCGCAAATAAGACAATTAGCTGGCATGAGAGGTTTACTTGCTAAACCAGATGGATCGATAATTGAGACTCCTGTGACCTCTAACTTCAGAGAAGGTCTAACCGCTCAAGAATATTTTATTTCAACTCATGGTGCTAGAAAAGGTCTTGCTGATACGGCTCTCAAAACAGCTAACTCTGGATACTTAACCAGACGTTTAGTTGATGTAGCTCAAGATATGGTCGTAAGCGAAGAAGATTGTGGAACTGAGAATGGTATATTAATGAGACCTATAATCGACGGAGGTCAAGTTCTTGTACCTCTTGGGGACAGAGTTCTAGGAAGAACTGTTGCTCTAGATGTCATGTCACAAGATGGTAAAGACGTTCTTTTAAAGAAAGGAACTTTAATTGATGAAGATATCGTCGATAGTTTAGATGAAAAAAATATCTACGAGATTAAGGTAAGGTCTGCTATTCATTGTGAAACAATTCATGGTATTTGTGCGAAATGTTACGGACGAGATCTCGGAAGAGGTCACAAAGTTGATATTGGCGAGTCAGTTGGAATTGTTGCAGCGCAATCAATTGGAGAGCCAGGCACTCAGCTTACTATGAGAACATTTCATATAGGAGGAGCCGCCTCCGGAACTTCAGCTGAAGACAACATTGAAACTAATTTTCCTGGAAAAGTTGTGTACAGTACTAGAACTGTCAAGAAGAAGGATGGTACTTTCATTACTCTAGCTCAGTCTTCCCAAATAAATGTTATTGATGACAGAGGAATGGTAGTGGAAAGTCATAAAGTCCCCTATGGTACAGTTCTTAATTACTCCTCTGACAGTAAAGTCGAGGCTGGGGATGTACTAGCTAAATGGGATCCGCTTACAAGACCTGTTGTTGCAGAAGTTGCTGGTAAGGCAAAATTTGTCGATATTGAAGATGGTATAACTGCTAGAGTTAAACAAGATGATGTAACTGGATTGAGTAATATTGAAATTATAGACGTTACTGAAAGACCTAAAGGAGAAGCTCAGGATAAACGTCCTGCTATACACATAGTTGACGGTAGAGGCAAAGAAAAGACTCTCCCTGATTCTGAAGCTCCTGCTGTTTATACCTTACCTGGTAATGCATTTTTACAGCTTACAGATGGTCAAGACATTGAAGTTGGAGGAGTAATAGCAAGAATATCTCAGGCATCCACTAAAACAAAAGATATTACAGGTGGTCTTCCTAGAGTTGCAGATCTATTTGAAGCTAGAAAGCCTAAAGAGCAAGCAATTTTAGCCCAAGAGTCTGGAATCGTATCGTGGGGTAAACCAACCAAGGGTAAAGAGAGATTAATCATTACTGATGAAGATGGAAACGAAAATGCTACTCTTATACCTAAAACGAGGCATATAAATGTCTTTGAAGGTGAAAGGGTTGAAAAAGGAGATATAGTTTCTGATGGAGCAATGAGTCCACATGATATTCTAGCCTTAAGAGGACTTGAAGAGCTCACAGAATATATAGTAGATGGCATTCAAGAAGTTTATAGGCTTCAAGGTGTCAGTATCAACGATAAACATATTGAGGTGATATTAAATCAAATGCTTAGAAAAGTTGTGATAACAGATCCTGGCGACTCTGAATTAATCCTAGGAGAGCAAGCAGAATTTTCTAAAGTAAGTGAAATTAACCTATCGTTGCGAGAAGCAAAAAAAGCTGAAATAAAATTTGAAAGAATCCTTCTTGGAATTACAAAAGCTTCACTTGCTACTGAATCATTTATTTCTGCTGCATCTTTCCAAGAGACAACAAGAGTACTTACAGAAGCAGCCACTACAGGAAGAGTAGATCATTTAAGAGGCTTAAAAGAGAATGTTGTTGTAGGAAGATTAATTCCTGCTGGTTCTGGTCTAGCAAAACTGAACTCTGAAGTTGAAAATGTTGAAGAAGAATTCGAGATAGATCTTGAAAAGGCACTAAGCGATGCACTTAATGAAGCTGAGTAATACGTTGACGTGGAACATGCCTCTCTTTACAATTCGCGACCTTTAGAAAAATAAATATGGCAACAGTTAATCAATTAGTAAGAAAACCTCGTAAGAGAAAAGTCTCTAAAACAGATGTACCTGCATTGAAAGGTTCTCCTCAAAGGAGAGGTGTCTGCACCAGGGTTTATACAACAACTCCTAAAAAACCTAATTCTGCTTTAAGAAAGGTTTGCAAAGTAAGATTAACTTCAGGTTTTGAAGTGATTTCTTACATAGGTGGTGAAGGACATAACCTTCAAGAACACTCTGTCGTGCTTATTAGAGGTGGGAGGGTTAAAGATCTTCCAGGAGTTCGATACCACACAGTTAGAGGGACTTTAGATACTGCTGGCGTGGATGATAGAAAACAACGCCGTTCTAAGTATGGCGCAAAGAAACCTAAGTAGATATGTCTAGAAGAAAAGCAGCACCCAAAAGAAAAATTTTACCTGATCCCAAGTTCGGCAATTTAAAAGTTGCTAAGTTTATGAATCAAATCATGACGGATGGAAAAAAGTCTGTTGCTGAAAAAATTATCTATGGAGCATTTGACGAGATATCCAAGAAATCAGACAAAGAACCTGTAGAAGTTTTTGAAAAAGCTTTAGAGGAAGTTGGTCCTATGGTCGAAGTAAAAGCGAGAAGAGTCGGTGGTGCTACTTACCAAATACCCATGGAAGTTCGACCTGCAAGAAGAAGCGCACTAGCTATGCGTTGGATAGCAACCTATGCTAGATCTAGATCAGAAAAGAATATGACACTTAGGCTAGCTAATGAGCTCTTAGATGCCTGCGAAGGAAGAGGTGAAGCAGTCAAGAAGAAAGAAGATACACATCGAATGGCAGAGGCAAATAGAGCTTTTTCCCATTTTAGATTTTAATAATTACTTTTTAAAAAATTATGGCCAGAACTACTCCGCTAGAACTGTATAGAAATATTGGTATTTGCGCGCACGTTGATGCAGGAAAAACTACTACAACTGAAAGAGTTCTCTTTTATACAGGTATATCACACAAAATAGGTGAAGTTCATGATGGTGCTGCTGTCATGGATTGGATGGAGCAAGAACAAGAGAGAGGTATTACTATCACGTCTGCTGCAACTACTTGTTTTTGGGAAGGCACAGCTAAACAATTTAAGCAGCATAGATTCAACATAATCGACACACCTGGTCACGTCGATTTTACTATTGAAGTTGAACGTTCTCTCAGAGTTTTAGATGGTGCAGTAGTAGTTTTTTGCGGTAGCTCAGGGGTTGAGCCTCAATCTGAAACTGTTTGGAGACAGGCTAATAGATATGAGGTTCCAAGAATCGCATTTATCAATAAGATGGATAGAGCTGGAGCAGATTTCTTAAAAGTTATTGATCAAATGCAAACTAGATTAGGAGCTAATGCTGTTCCTATACAACTTGCAATAGGTGCTGAAGATGATTTTAAGGGAGTTGTCGATCTAATTAAAATGAAGGCCATTTACTGGAATGGTGATGATATGGGCACAACGTTCACGGAGGAAGACATACCGGATGATCTCAAATCTCTAGCTGAAGAATGGCGTGAAAAGATGGTCGAGTCAGCAGGTGAAGCCAACGAAGAGCTAATGGATAAGTATCTCGAAGAAGGAGATTTATCACCGGAAGATATAAAAACTGGTTTGAGAATCAGAACCCTAGAAAATGAAATCGTACCTTGTCTATGCGGTTCAGCCTTTAAAAATAAAGGTGTTCAAACAATGCTCGATGCAGTAGTAGACTTTCTTCCGGCGCCAAATGAAGTAAAAGCTGTTACTGGTGTTTTAGATAATGAGGAAGAAGGCAGCAGAGACTCTGACGATGAAGCTCCTTTTGCCGGTATAGCTTTCAAAATTGCTACCGATCCTTTTGTTGGTTCCCTTACCTTTGTAAGGGTCTACTCAGGTGTATTAAATACTGGAGATTCAGTATATCTTCCAATTAAGGGTAAGAAAGAGAGAATTGGTCGAATGCTTCAAATGCATTCAAACAAAAGAGATGAAATCTCTGAAGCAAGAGCTGGAGATATCTGTGCAGTAATAGGCTTAAAAGAAGCAATTACGGGTGAAACTTTATGTGATGAAAAGAACAAAATCACGCTTGAATCTATGAATTTTCCAGAACCTGTTATTTCTGTAGCAGTTGAACCTAAAACTAAAGAAGATCAAGAAAAAATGGGCGTTGCTTTAGGTAGATTAGCTCAAGAAGATCCATCTTTCAGACTAAGAACTGATGAAGAATCTGGACAAACAATTATGTCCGGAATGGGAGAACTTCACCTAGATGTTTTAGTGGATAGAATGAGAAGAGAATTTGGTGTAGAGGCAAATGTTGGAAAGCCTCAAGTGGCTTATAGAGAATCTATAAGGAAGTATGTAGAAGAAGAAGCTAAATTTGTCCGTCAATCAGGTGGAAGAGGACAATATGGTCACGTATACATCAAGATGGAGCCCTTAGAAGAACAAGATGATGATAAGGATGAAAACTATCAATTCGTAAATGAGATAGTTGGAGGAGCTATACCTCGGGAATTTATAGGAGCAGTTGATAAAGGCTGTCGCGAACAAATGGAAGCCGGTGTTATCGCCGGGTATCCTCTTGTGAAGGTAAAAGTAACACTATATGACGGTTCTTATCATGATGTTGATTCTAGTGAAGTTGCTTTTAAAGTAGCAGGTTCAATGGCTTTCAAAGGTGGCGCACAAAAAGCAGATCCTGTATTGCTTGAACCTATTATGAGCATTGAAATAGTCACTCCCGAGGAGTATATGGGAGATGTAGTCGGCGACTTAAGCAGAAGAAGAGGAGTCGTTCATGGAATGGAGGAAGGACCCTCTGGAAAGATAGTTTCAGGGGAAGTTCCCCTTGCTGAAATGTTTGGATATGCAACAGATATAAGGTCTGCATCTCAAGGTAGAGCAACCTTTACAATGGAACCCTTGAAGTATTCAGAAGTTCCTTCAAATGTTGCTGAAGCGATAATAAGTAAAAACGATTAGTATTTCTTGTTATAAAGCTAGTTAAAACCCCTTTTAATATAGGTTTTTTCTACTTTTTTAGTTGACACAAAGGGGTCACAAAACTAGAATCACCGCTCGTTTAGTTGGAGGGGCCTTAAACTAGGAATATTCCGGGGTTAAGGCGAATTAATTTAATAAATCAACCTACACTGTAGGGGGGTTTTTTTACGCTCTGTATTTTAGGGCTTGAAAGGAAAAATATGCAAAATCAAAGCATTAGAATTAGGCTAAAAGCTTTTGACCATAAGCTTATTGACCGTTCTGCTAAAGAGATAGTGGAAACGGTTAAACGTACTGGAGCAAAGGTCAAAGGTCCTATACCGATGCCAGTAAAGAAACATAAGACTACCATCCTAATATCCCCTCACAAAGACAAAGACGCCAGAGACCAGTACGAAATCAGAACTCACAAAAGAACGCTAGATATCCTAGAACCCTCAGAAAAAACACTAGATGCTTTAACAAAATTAGAACTATCTGCTGGAGTGGTTGTGCAAATTAGTTTAGACGAGAACAAATAAAATGAGCATAGGATTGATAGGAAAAAAACAAGGCATGACAAGGCTTTTTACACCTGAAGGTGATGCCTTTGCAGTTAGTGTTGTAAGTGTCAATCCAAATATTATTACTCAAATAAAGTCTGAAGAAGTTGATGGTTATTCTTCTATACAAGTGACAACAGGTCAAAAGAAAGACAAACATCTTTCTAAACCTCTATCGGGTCATTACAAGAAGGGATCAGTAAATCCTGGAGATGGACTTTGGGAATTTAGAGTAAATGTTGAAGATCTCGAGGACTTAAAAATTGGTAGTCAGTTGAATATTGATATGTTTGAAGAAGGTCAAAAGATAGATGTTCAGGGCAAGTCTAAAGGAAAAGGTTTTGCTGGAACTGTTAAAAGATGGAATTTCAAAATGCAAGATGCCACTCACGGAAATTCAATTTCTCATAGGGCACCTGGTTCAATAGGACAGTGTCAAACTCCAGGTAAAGTCTGGAAAGGAAAGAAAATGTCAGGCCACATGGGTGATGAGAAAAAGACAATACAAAATCTAAAAATTGCTTCTGTCGATATGGAGAACAACTTATTACTTATCAAAGGAGCTATACCAGGTCCCACAGGTTCTAATGTAATCCTTAAACCTGCAGTAAAATAATATGGAACTAGAAGTACTAAATCAGAATGGTTCCGGAGACTCGAAAGTTTCTCTTGCTGATAGTGTATTCAATCAAGAATTTAACCAAGATCTGGTTCATCAGCTAGTCAATACTTATATCCATAACAGTCACCAGAGAACTAAAGGACAAAAGAATAGATCGGCTGTTAGAGGAGGAGGTAAAAAGCCCTGGAAGCAAAAGGGTACTGGAAGAGCAAGAGCTGGAACAATAAGGTCTCCAATTTGGAGAGGCGGCGGTATGACATTTGCCCACACCTACAGTGATATCAAACCTAAAAAGATCAACAAAAAGATGTATAGATCAGCTATGAGATCAATTTGGTCTAAGCTAGCTGAAGAGAATAGGCTTGTAGCGGTTAATGATCTAAAAATAGATGAGCCAGTTAAATCTTCTCAAGTAAAAACTATACTTTCAGATTTAGGTCTAAATACGGCTCTAATTGTTTTGTCCAGTAGTAACGATAATTTGAATAAAGCTTCAAAAAATCTCACTCAATGCAAAGTTCAAACTATCAGTTCAATAGATCCATCAGCTCTGATTCAAGCTGAAAAGGTGGTTGTAACATCAGCAACATTAGAAAAATTAACAGAGGTGCTTTCATAATGGAAACTGAACTTTATTCAGTCATTAAGTCACCTTACTTAACAGAAAAGGTTTCTTCTCTAATGGGTGAGTCAAATCAATACGCTTTTAAAGTTGATATAAACGCAACCAAACTTCAAGTAAAAAAGGCTGTAGAAGGTTATTTTTCTGTCAATGTTGAAGATGTGAATATAATTAAAGTTAAAGGAAAAACCAAAAGGTCTAGATACAGAATCAGGAAGAAATCTGACTGGAAAAAAGCTTACGTCAGATTAGCTGACGGCCAATCTATAGAGGTTACTTCAGAATAATGGCTACTCAAATAAAAAAATCAAAACCTACTTCTCCTGGAAGGAGATTTAGATCTTGGGTTTCAAGAGATGACCTTCATAAAGGAGATCCTTATGCTCCTCTTTTAGAAGCGAAAAAACAGAAATCTGGCCGAAATAATCAAGGCCGAATAACTACAAGACACCGCGGGGGTGGGCATAAAAAACATTACAGAATTATTGATTTCAAAAGATTAAAAGACGGTATACCAGCCAAAGTAGAAACAGTTGAATACGATCCTAATAGATCTGCAAATATTGCATTATTACTGTACGCAGATGGAGAAAGAACTTACATAATCTCTCCTGACGGACTAAATGTCGGTGATACGCTCCTTTCCGGTAAAGATTCTCCAATTTCTCCAGGAAATTGCATGTCACTTAAAGATATGCCTCTCGGAACTGTCGTTCATGCTATTGAATTATTCCCAGGAAAAGGTGCGCAGATGGCAAGAAGTGCTGGCACATCTGCACAAATATTAGCAATAGAAGGTAGATATGTAACTTTAAGGCTTAGAAGCGGAGAAGTTAGAAGAGTTTTATCTGAATGTAGAGCCACTATAGGTAGCGTATCTAATTCTGAACACTCCCTTCGTTCCATAGGTAAAGCTGGCGCAAAAAGGTGGTTAGGAATTCGTCCTACAGTCAGGGGTGTTGCTATGAACCCTGTTGATCACCCACATGGTGGTGGAGAAGGTAAGACTTCGGGCGGAAGACATCCAGTTACTCCATGGGGTGTTCCCACAAAGGGATACAAAACTCGTAAGAAAAATAAATCCAGCAATCGAATGATTGTAAGAAGAAGAAACTAGAATTATGCCAAGATCATTGAAGAAAGGACCATTTGTTGATTTACATCTACTAAAAAAAGTAGATCAAGCTGTGGCGACTAATGATAAAAAGCCCATTAAAACTTGGTCTCGTAGATCAATGATAACTCCTGACATGGTCGGCCTAAATATTGCTGTGCATAACGGCAGACAACATGTTCCTATTTTCATACAAGAGGATATGGTGGGCCACAAACTTGGTGAATTTGTCTTAACAAGAACATTCAAAATGCACTCTGGAGATAGAAAGTAATAATGAGTCAAGCATCAGCAAAACTTAGAAGTGCGCGAGTCTCTAGCCAAAAAGCTAGACTGGTAGCTAATCAAATTAGAGGAAAACATATTGAAGAAGCTCTTGGTATTCTCTCGTTTGCTCCTCAAAAATCTGCTCATATTATTAAAAAAATTCTTGAATCAGCAATCGCTAATGCTGAGCATAATCAAGGACTAGATATTGATTCATTATTTGTTTCAACTATTGCTGTAGATGAGAGCTTTACCATGAAAAGGGTAAGAGCCAGAGCAAGGGGACGCGCTGATCGATTTTTTAAAAGAAGCTGCAATATAGCACTTACATTAGAGGAAAAAGGTAAATAATGGGACAGAAGGTACATCCAATAGGTTTTAGGTTAGGAATAACTACTCAACATACTTCTAATTGGTATGCAGAGAAATCTCAATATACTGAAAATCTACTTAAAGATATTGAAGTAAGAGAGCATCTAACTAAAAAACTTTCTCATGCCTCCGTGAGCAGAATAGATATAGAGAGAACAGCTGATAATGCAAGAGTTCTTATTCATACTGCAAGACCAGGCATAGTGATAGGAAAAAAAGGCGAAGATATCGATAAAATGAGAGAAGATATAACTAACAGGATGGGTATACCTGTAACTCTCAGTATTCAAGAAATTAGAAAACCAGATCTAGACGCTAAACTTTTGGCTGAGAGTGTCGCACAGCAACTTGAAAGACGAGTAATGTTTAGAAGGGCAATGAAAAGAGCAGTCCAAAATGCAATGAGACAAGGTGCAGAGGGTGTCAAGATAAGAGTTGCAGGAAGACTTGGTGGCGCTGAAATAGCTAGGGCAGAGATTCAGAAAGAAGGAAGAGTGCCTCTTCATACATTAAGAGCTGACGTAGATTATGGTCTAGCTGAAGCAAATACTACTTATGGTGTTATTGGTGTTAAAGCATGGGTTTTCAGAGGAGAGGTACTAGATACCTCTAATAAAGATTCTGACTAAAAGGTAAAAATAATGTTTCAACCTAAAAGAACAAAATATAGAAAACAGCAAAAAGGTAGAAATACTGGGAATGCTCAGAGAGGAGCTACCCTAAGTTTCGGCACCTTTGGTTTAAAAGCAACTCAAAGAGGACAATTAACCTCAAGACAAATAGAGGCTGCCAGGAGAGCAATGACTCGTCATGTTAAAAGAGGTGCAAAAATTTGGATAAGAGTTTTTCCTGATAAACCAATAACTAAAAAACCTTTGGAAGTTAGACAAGGTAAAGGCAAAGGAAATGTTGAATACTGGGTATGTCCAATAAAACCAGGAAAAATTCTATATGAAATGGAAGGTGTAGATGAAGAGCTAGCTAAAGAAGCATTTGCCTTAGCTTCAGCAAAAATGCCAATTTCAACAACTTTTATCAGGAGAGTCTAATGGCAAAAGAGAGCTTATTAGATAGATTAAGAAGTAAATCAACTGATGTGCTTGATGAAGAAGGAAAGCTTAGAAAAGAATTGCTAGAACTTAAAATTAAACATGCATCAGGACAACTGAAAGAAACTCATAAAATTAGAGAGATAAGAAGATCAATTGCACAACTTAAGACTCTAAATAAAGAACAAGAAGCACAAGAAAATAATGACGGATAAAAGAACAAGAACAGAAACAGGCAGAGTGATAAGTTCCTCTCGAGACAAGAGCATTACTGTTCTTGTTGAAAGAAAGGTCAAGCACCCTTTGTATAAAAAGATTATGCGTAGGTCTTCGAAGTTACAGGCACACGATCAAGACAATATCTGTAATGCTGGCGACCTTGTCACAATTCAAGAGTGTAGGCCTATATCCAAGACAAAATCTTGGAATTTATTGAAAGTAGAAGAGAAATCTCAAGAGATATAATTTAAAGATGATACAAGAGCTAAGCTATTTAGAAGTCGCAGATAACAGTGGTGCCAGGAAGCTCATGTGCATAAGAGTCCTTGGTGGATCAAAGAAGAAATTTGCTAAGGTTGGTGATGTAATAAAAGTTACCATTAAAGAAGCAATACCTACTGGAAGAGTAAAAAAAGGTGAAGTTGTTGATGCTGTAATTGTAAGAACAAAAAACAAACTTCGTAGGTCCGATGGATCTGCAATTAGGTTTGATGATAACGCAGCGGTATTAATTAATGCTCAAAAACAACCAATAGGAACTAGGGTTTTTGGACCTGTATCAAGAGAACTCCGTAGTGAAGAGTTCATGAGAATAGTTTCACTAGCTCCTGAGGTTTTATAGTCATGAATAAGATAAAGACAGGTGATCAAGTTATTGTCATAGCCGGTAAGGACAAAGGCAAACAAGGCTCAGTGACCAAGATACTTACAAACGGAAGATGCTTTGTTTCTGGAGTTCAAATGGTCAAAAGACATACTAAGCCAAATCCCAATGCAGGTATTGCCGGTGGTGTTGTTGAAAAGGAGGCCTCAATAGACATGTCAAATATATCTATTTTCAATCCATCAACAAAAAAAGCTGACAAGGTACTTATTCAATCTCAAGAAGATGGTTCAAGAAAAAGAGTCTATAAATCTTCAGGTAAGGAGATATAACTATGATGCCATTAAAAGAACATTATAAAACCAACGTGGTTTCTGAACTCAAAGGAAAATTAGGGCTTGAATCAATAATGGCTGTTCCAAAAGTTACAAAAGTAACTCTCAATATGGGTGTCGGGGAGGCTATGAATGACAAAAAACTTTTAGAACGGGCAGTTGAAGACATGACCCTAATCGCTGGTCAGAAACCATTAGTAACGAAAGCTAGAAAATCTGTAGCTAATTTCAAAATTAGAGACGGGATGCCTATCGGTTGCAAGGTCACTTTAAGGGGTGACAGAATGTATGAATTTTTGGACAGACTTATAGGAATCGCAATTCCTAGAGAAAGAGACTTCAGAGGCCTAGAGACAAAATCTTTCGATGGAAGAGGAAATTATTCTATGGGAATCAAAGAACACATAATCTTCCCAGAGATCGATTATGACAAGGTAGACAAAATTAGAGGAATGGATATATGTATATCTACTTCAGCAATAGATGATGAGTCGGGTGAGGCTCTTCTAAGGGCAATGAAGTTCCCTTTTAAAAGTTAAAGGATAAGTTATGGCTAAAGCATCAATGAAAGCAAGAGAAGAAAGAAGAAGAAAAACAGTTCTAAGGTATGCTGCAAAAAGAGCAGAGTTGAAAGAAATTATTCGTAGTCCAAAGTTCTCTCAAGAAGAGAAAGATGTAGCACAGATAAAACTACAAAAACTGCCTAGAGACGCAAGCCCTGTAAGAATGCAAAGAAGATGTGCTATTACAGGGAGACCACATGCTGTGTATAGAAAATTTGGCCTTGCACGTAATAAATTAAGAGAACTGGCTATGAAAGGAGATATTCCAGGATTAGTTAAATCAAGTTGGTAAAAATAATATGAGTATACAAGATCCAATCGCAAACCTATTCTCAAGCATAAATAATGCACAGGCTAGGAATAAGGAGTTTGTGAAAGTTCCATCCTCTTCTAAGAAGATGGCACTTTTATCTATGCTCAAGCAAGAAGGGTATATACATTCTTACTCTTCTTCTGAAGGCTCTAAACCAGAAATAGAGATTAAACTTAAATACTTTGAAGGCGCTCCTGTTATCAAGCAGTTGAAAAGGATTAGTAAACCGGGATTAAGAAGATATTCTAACTACAAAGAACTGCCTGAGATAAATGGCGGCCTCGGAATAGCAATTGTTTCAACAAATAAAGGACTAATGACTGATCAACAAGCCAGAGAAGAAAAGGTTGGTGGGGAATTAATTTGTTCAGTTTTTTAAAAATTATAAAATTATGGCAAGAACATCCTTAAAAGCTCTAGATATACCTGAAGGAGTTACTCTTGAAAATAATCAAGGTGTAATTACTTTTACAGGAAAATTAGGAAATTTATCTTTAGAAGTTCATCAAGATGTGGATATTAATAAAGATGAAGGCAGTATTAGTTTTAGTCCCAATAAGGAGACAAAAGAATCTCTGGCTATCACTGGAACTATGAGGGCTTTGACTGCTAATTGTATGGAAGGCGTGGATAAAGGGTTTGAAAAAAAATTAGAAATTAATGGAGTAGGTTACAGAGCTGCTCTTGAAGGTAATTCTATAAATTTGAGCTTGGGTTTTTCTCATCCAATAAAACATGACTTGCCAGAAGGAGTGACCGCAGAACTACCAAGTAATACAGAAATTATTCTCAAATCTATGGATAAGCAACTTGTTGGACAGGTTGCTGCAGAGATTAGGGATTACAGACCACCTGAACCCTATAAAGGTAAAGGCGTTAAGTATTCCGATGAGAGAATAATAAGAAAAGAATCTAAGAAAGCATAATAAAAGATGGCTATAAAAAATATAAAAAGACTGAAAAGAGCTAAAAAGAGTAGATCTAAGATTGAACTCTCTGAAAATAACAGACTTACTGTTTTTAGATCTAATACGCATATTTATGCACAAATCTTAAATTTTGATGGATCACAGGTAATTGCCAGCGCTTCTACAACTGAAGCTTCTTTGAAAGCCGGAAACAATGGGAATATAGAAGCTGCTACTAAAGTAGGTAAATTAATCGCAGAAAGGGCAATAGAAAAAGGTGTAAACAAAGTAGCTTTTGATAGATCAGGTTATAAATTTCATGGTCGAGTTAAAGCTCTAGCTGAATCGGCTCGCGAAGCTGGTCTCTCATTTTAGGAAAGAATATGGAAAATACTGCCGTAACAGAAAATCTTGGATCAGAAGTTTTAGAAGAAAAATTAGTCCAAGTAAATAGAGTGGCTAAGGTTGTCAAAGGAGGCCGAATTTTCGGATTTACTGCTGTAACGGTTGTTGGCGATGGAAATGGAAAAATTGGTTTTGGGAGAGGAAAGGCGAGAGAAGTACCTATAGCTATACAAAAAGCCTTAGACCATGCCAGAAGAAATATGGTTAGTATTGAGTTGAAAGGTGACACTATTCAGTATCCGATAAAAACAAAATTTGGTGCCTCCGTTGTTTATATGAAGCCTGCTGCTCCTGGAACGGGAATTATAGCTGGTGGTGCAATGAGAGCCGTTCTTGAATTAGCAGGTGTAAAAGATGTCCTCGCTAAGTGTTATGGCTCTACTACTCCAGTTAACGTTGTTAGGGCAACGCTGAAGGCTTTAAGGGAGATGGAATCTCCCGCAAGAGTTGCAAAAAGATTAGGTAGAGGTTAGGAATGGCTGATAAAGATATAACAGTTAAACTTAAAAAGAGCCTCATAGGCTCTAAAGATTATCAGAAACAATCTGTTAGAGGACTAGGCTTGTCTAAGTTAGGGCAAGTTGTATCAGTCCAAGATACTCCTGAAAATAGAGGAATGATCAATAAAGCTATTCATTTACTAGAAGTTAACTAAAGGTAGAGAAATGAAACTCAATGAATTAAAACCAAATCCGAAAAGAGTAAAGGATAGTAAACGTATCGGTAGAGGTCTCGGAAGTGGTTTTGGTAAAACAAGTGGTAAAGGTCACAAAGGTCTTAAATCTCGTTCAGGTGGAAGAGTAAGAATTGGCTTTGAAGGTGGTCAAATGCCGCTTCAAAAACGGGTTCCTAAGTTTGGTTTTACGTCTAGAAAGAATAGAAATACCGAGCAACTTCGTTTAAGCACTTTAGTTTCTTCTGGCATATTGGAAGTAAGTATAGAAACTTTAATCGAGGCCGACTTAATAAGAAATTCAACCAAAAAAGTAAAAGTATTTTTGGATACCGATTCGTCTACAAAGATGAATCTTAAGGGTATACATACAACAGCTTCAGTTAAGAAATTAATTGAAGAAGCAGGAGGCTCTGTAGAGGTCTAAATATGTCAGTCAATCCTTCAGCTATAGGACAAAATAAAGGTCTTTCCGAGTTGTGGAAAAGACTTCGTTTTGTTTTTATGGCTGTAATCATTTATAGAATAGGAACACATATCCCTATCCCTGGTATAGATCCTGATAAGTTAGCTAATATCTTCCAGCAAAATCAAGGAACTCTATTAGATCTATTCAATATGTTCTCAGGAGGTGCTTTAGAAAGAATGAGCATCATGGCATTAAATATAATGCCTTATATAACTGCTTCAATAATCATGAGTTTACTTGAAGGTACGACACCTTCATTGAAAAAAAGATTCAGAGAAGAAGGCGAAGAAGGCAGGCGATTAAGAACATCCTATGTTAGATATGGAACTGTTTTCTTGGCATTAATACAAGCAAGTGGTCTAGCACTAGGTTTACAGAATCAAGGGTTGGCATTAGAGCCAGGCTTAATGTTCCAAATCATTGCAGTGACATCTTTAGTTTCAGGGACTGTATTTTTAATGTGGCTTGGTGAACTAGTAACTGAAAAAGGAATCGGTAATGGAATTTCTATCATAATATTTTCAAGTATTGTTGCAGGTCTCCCAAGAGCTGTTGGACAAGCATTTGAAGGTGCAAGACAAGGTGATATAAATTTAATTATGCTTCTTTCAATTGCTTTAGTTGCTATTGCTGCTATTGCCTTTATTGTCTGGATAGAAAGAGGACAAAGAAGGATTACTGTCAATTATGCCAAGCGACAGCAAGGAAGAAAAATGGTTCAAGGGCAAGCATCTTATTTGCCTATGAAAATTAATCAGGCAGGGGTTATACCTGCTATTTTTGCCAGTAGTTTGCTACTCTTCCCTGCATCTGCTTCTACTTGGTTTGGTCAAGGGGAAGGTTTTGAGTGGTTGCAAGAAATCGCACTGGCTCTAGGTCCCGGACAACCTTTATATGTCATTCTATTTTCAGTTTTGATAGCTTTCTTTTGTTTCTTTTACACTGCTCTCCAGTTTGATCCAAAAGAAATTTCAGAGAACTTAAGGCGCTCTGGAGCTTATATGCCTGGAATAAGACCAGGAGATCAAACAGCCGATTATATTGATGGTGTCATGA
>ERZ802830.2205-NODE-2205-length-17833-cov-6.26381_pt1 | contig 17833 bp, 13 predicted proteins | sample MGYA00345654_ERZ802830 | MGnify/ENA primary metagenome ERZ802830 (study PRJEB30503, sample SAMEA104212375) | marine metagenome | biome: Westerlies Biome; feature: [SRF] surface water layer (ENVO:00010504) within the epipelagic zone...; material: water...
AAAATATTATCTGACCCCATTTTTTTCACCCCATGTTTTTCCATAATGATATACTCTTTCTTCTCTAAAAAACATAAAAATATGGTGGGCGTAGCTCAGTTGGTTAGAGCGCCGGTTTGTGGCACCGGAGGTCGAGGGTTCAACCCCCTTCGTCCACCCCATAACCTTTAAGTTTTTCACTTAGCACTTAAAGTTTTTAGCAATTCATATGAAGTTTTGTGTTTTTTTCTTGCGCTGTTGATTTATAAAAATACTCCACTATATTAAAAACATGATAGAAAATAACTTAGTACCAATGGTTGTTGAGCAATCTTCAAGAGGAGAAAGAGCTTATGACATTTACTCAAGACTTTTAAAAGACAGAATCATCTTTATTGTGGGAAAAATTGATGATTATGTTGCCAACCTAGTAGTTGCACAATTGTTATTCCTTGAATCGGAAGATCCTAAAAAAGATATTTATATGTACATTAATTCACCTGGTGGGGTAATTACGTCAGGCTTATCAATTTTGGATACTATGAATTATTTAAAGTGTGATGTCTCAACAGTTTGCTTTGGTCAAGCTGCAAGCATGGGCGCTGTTTTGTTAGCTGGTGGAGCAAAGGGCAAAAGATTTGCACTGCCAAACAGTAGGGTTATGATTCATCAGCCTTTAGGCGGTGTTCAAGGCCAAGCAACTGATATAGAAATCCATGCAAAAGAAATTAAAACCCTAAAAGAGAAGCTTAATAATATTTTGGCAACTGCTACGGGCCAGACACTTAAGAAAATTGAGAAGGACACAGAGCGTGATTTCTTTATGGATTCAAAAGAAGCTGCAAAATACGGGTTGATAGACGAAATATTAGAAAATAGAAAATAATGGAAGTTAAGAAGACAAAACTATCATGTTCTTTCTGTGGGAAGCAGCAATCAAAAGTTAAAAAACTTATTGCAGGACCTAACATATATATTTGTAATGAGTGCGTCGACCTTTGTAATGACATATTGGTTGAAGAGGAAAAATCTGAAGCAGATCAATCTTTCCAAATTGCAAAGCCTAAAGAGATTTATACCCTTTTAGATGAGATTGTAGTTGGACAAGACGAAGCTAAAAGAAAACTATCCGTTGCTGTTTATAATCATTACAAAAGAATCACAACCAAAGATACAGCTGATGCCGTTGAAATTCAAAAAAGCAATGTCCTGTTACTTGGACCAACAGGATCAGGGAAAACTCTGCTGGCTCAAACCTTAGCAAAAATTTTGAATGTTCCGTTTGCAATTGCTGATGCCACATCACTAACAGAAGCAGGCTATGTCGGAGAAGATGTCGAAAATATTATTCAAAAACTTTTAATGAATGCAGATTACGATGTTGAAAGGGCAGAGCAGGGAATTATCTATATTGATGAAATCGATAAGATCTCTAAAAAAGGTGAAAATGTTTCAATCACAAGAGATGTTTCAGGCGAAGGCGTTCAACAAGCTTTATTAAAAATTATCGAGGGAACTGTAGCCTCAATCCCTCCTAAAGGTGGTAGAAAGCACCCGCAACAAGAATTTATTAATGTAAATACCAAAAATATTTTATTTATTTGTGGTGGGGCATTCAATGGTTTGGAGGAACAGGTCCACAAAAGACTTTCTAATAGCTCAATTGGATTCAATCAAGAATTGGCATCATTGGATGAGAAAGTAAAAGGGTCAATCTTTAAAGATGTAAATACTGCAGATCTTATTAAGTTTGGAATCATTCCAGAGTTTATTGGAAGGTTCCCTGTAACTGCAGCTCTTGAAGAGCTTTCAGAGGAAGAGCTTATTAAGGTCATGTCGGAAACAAAAAACTCCATTGTCGATCAGTTTGTTTATCTATTTGAAATGGATGGTATTAAGCTTGAATTTACAAAGGATGCTTTTAAAGCTATTGCAAAAGAAGCAAAAACAAGCGCATCTGGTGCCAGAGCTATAAGATCGATTTTTGAAGACATACTGCAAGACTCAATGTTCAATCTTCCTTCTGAAAATGATGTTGAAAAAATAGTTATTGATAAAAATATTGTTGAAAAAAGAGAGCAACCTATCCAGCTTCTTAATAAGAAAGTGGCCAATTGATGGAACAAGAAGACCTTAAGTTAAAAATTAAAATGCCAATGATCCCTTTAAGGGATGTTGTGATATTTCCTAATACAGTTTCAACACTATTCGTCGGGCGTGAAAAATCAATTTTTTCTCTTGAAGATGCTTTAAGAAGCAATAAAAAAATCTTTTTAATTGCACAAAATTCACCAGCATCGGAAGAGCCAACAAAAGAAGATCTTCCAAAGATAGGAACATTATCAACTTTACTGCAGATGATTAAGCTCCCGGATGGCACTGTAAAAATACTTGTAGAGGGCATTCAAAGAGCTCGGCTTGAAAGCATTACAACAGATGAAGGTTATTTTGCAGAAATTGAAAAAATAGATGAGGTCATAGAGGATTCAAAGTACGAACAAGATTTACTTAATACAATAAAGAACCAATTTACTGAATTTGTCAGTGTGTCTCGTAAGGTTTCTCATGAAATTATTAATCAAGTTGAATCTATGGGTAGCTTGTCTAAAGCAGTCGATATTATTTCATCAAACATTCACTTATCTGTAAAAGACAAACAAGAAATTCTTGAAAAAATTAACATTGTTGAACGAGCAGAGTTTCTCTCAAGTTTATTAGAAGCTCAGATAGAACTCATTGAAGTTGAGCAAAGAATACGAGGTAGGGTCAGAAAGCAAATGGAAAAATCTCAAAAAGAGTATTTTTTAAATGAACAAATTAAAGCAGCACAAAAGGAACTTGGAGAAATTGGCGAAGAAAAGAATGAATTAGATGAGTTAAGCAAGCGAATTGAAGAAACAAAGCTTTCAAAAGAAGCACTAGAAAAGGTCAGTTCAGAGTTTTCAAAACTCAAGCAAATGTCACCAATGTCAGCAGAAGCAACAGTCATTAGAACGTATATTGAGACAATCCTTGATGTTCCATGGGAGAAGTCTACAAAAATTAACCTGGATCTTAACAAAGCAAAAAAAATATTAGATGAAGATCATTATGGTCTTAAAGAAGTTAAGGAGCGCATACTTGAGTATTTAGCTGTTCAAAAAAGGGTAGATAGGATGAAAGCTCCTGTGCTTTGTTTTGTAGGCCCTCCAGGAGTTGGTAAAACATCCTTGGGTGAATCGATTGCGAAAGCAGTCAATAGAAAATTTACTAGATTATCTTTGGGCGGGGTACGCGATGAGGCAGAAATAAGAGGCCATAGAAAAACTTATATTGGATCTATGCCAGGAAAAATCATTCAAAAACTTTCAAAAGGAAAAGTCAAAAACCCATTATTTCTATTAGATGAAATAGACAAAGTTGGCATGGATCACAGAGGTGACCCAAGTTCAGCTCTGCTTGAAGTTCTTGATCCAGAGCAAAACAATACATTCAATGATCATTATCTTGAAGTTGATTATGATCTATCAGGTGTGATGTTTATCTGTACGGCAAACTCTTTAAATATTCCACCACCACTTTTAGATAGAATGGAAATAATTAGGCTACCTGGATATATTGAAGATGAAAAGCTTAACATTGCAAAAAATTATTTAGTGCCACGCAACAGAGAGAAGAATGGTCTGTTAGAAAAAGAGATAAATTTTAGTGATAACGCCGTATTAAAAATCATTAGAAACTATACAAGAGAGGCAGGGGTGAGAAGCCTTGATAGAGAGATTAATAAAGTTTGTAGGAAAAAGGTAAAAGAGCTTTCTCTTGGAACAAAAACGGCAAGACTGGTTGATAATAGGGTTGTAAGGAATATTTTAGGACCTGAGCCATTTAAGTATGGTCAGCATGATGAAGAAAATTCCAAAGGGCAGGTTAATGGTTTGGCATGGACCTCTGTTGGTGGGGAATTGCTACAAATTGAAGCAGCTTTAACATCTGGAAAAGGAAGGATTATTAAAACAGGCTCATTGGGCGATGTCATGCAAGAGTCAATTCAAGCAGCTTTAACGGTTGCAAAAAACATAAAATCTAAAAAAAGCACAAAGGCAGATTTCTTTGAAAAACAGGATCTACATATTCATGTACCAGAAGGAGCTACACCAAAAGACGGGCCTAGTGCCGGTATTACCATGTGTACAGCCATAGCCTCACTTGTTTTTGATAAGAAGGTCAAAGCGAATCTAGCAATGACAGGAGAAATTACATTGGCTGGTAAAGTTTTAAAAATTGGTGGACTCAAAGAAAAGCTCATCGCAGCCAAAAGAAGCGGCATTACTAATATAATTATCCCTCATGAAAACAAGGGCGATCTTGAGGAAATAGAGAACAATATTTTGAAGGATTTAAATATACACCCTGTAAAAGCTATTGAAGAAGTTCTTGAAAAAGCACTCATTTAGCCCATAATCAGTCGTTTTGTCAAGAAAAACGAGTTTAATAAAAGTTCATTTATTTGATAACTAAATCTTGATTTATTGATTTTTAGGGTCTAATGTTAGTTAAACGCCTGAAACAAGGCATTTGAGGAGAACTTATGAATAAGGCTGATTTAATTGACGTAGTTGCCAGCGAGACTGGTAGCACTAAAGTTGATGCTGCTAAAGCATTGGATGCATTTGTAGATGCTGTAACAGGCGCACTTGCTAAGGGTGATTCTGTTTCACTTGTAGGATTTGGAACTTTTTCTGTAAGACACAGAGCTGCTAGAGAAGGTATCAACCCGCAAAACCCATCACAGAAAATTCAAATACCAGCAGCTAATGTACCTGGTTTTAAAGCCGGAAAAGCATTAAAAGCTGCAGTAAACTAAGATTAACTGAGTGATCAGTTTCTTACGGGGAAAGCTACAAGGAATTGTAGCTTTTTCTTTTCTAGTCATCGTTGCCCTGACCTTTGCGTTCCTGGGGCTACCCACTTTTACCCAAACATTTAGCGTAAACAACTATGCAAAACTTGGAGATTATGAAATATCTCAAAATGAATACTTCAGAGCAAAAGGACAAGTAGAACAGAATCTTAGAGATCAATTTGGACAGGATCTAGATTTATCAGACCCCTCTTTAATAGATGCTGTACAAAACCTTACCAATAACTCGTTAATAGAAAAATATACAATAATTAATTTTTTAGACGAGTTTGGAATAGTTGTTCCTGATACCTACGTAGAAACAGAATTATCAAAATCAGAAACATTTAGGGTAGATGGTGAATTTAACCAAGAGTTGTTCAAAAATTATTTAGTGAATTTTAACTTATCCAAAGAAGATTTGGTCAATGATTACAAAACCGATTTAAAAGTCAATCTTGCAGTATCTTTTCTGAGCGCTACAGCAAATTCGTATGCAAAATCTGTACAACAATATTTGGATTTACTAACCGAGAGAAGGACCGTTAAATTTGCAGAGATAACAACAGAAAATGTTGTTACAGATTTCGTTCCAACTAATGAAGAAATAGAATCCTTCTACAACTCCAATCTCAAAAACTATGCAATTCCTGAAAAAAGATCTTTCTTTATCGCCAAAGCAAACCTAAACGATATGAATCTAGCAGTATCAGATGAAGAATTGACCAGTGCCTACAACCTATATTTAGAAAATTTACCTGAACCAGAAAAAAGGGTCTCTCATATCATGTTAATTAGTGATAACTATGATAATGAAGAAGATTTTTTATCCCGAAGAGTAGAAATTGAAGGTCTCTTGACAGATACGAATTTTGATCAGCTTGTTGCAAGTTTTTCTGATGATTTGGGAACCAAAGATTTAAATGGTGACCTTGGTTTTACAAATGGAGATGTATTTCCTGCTGAGTTTGAGAGAGTCATAGCAGATTTAGATGTTGGAGATGTTTCAGGGGCAATTCCTCTTGAAGACAATATCCATTTTTTAAAAGTTACAGAGGTAGATGGGGTAGACATAGAAAGTTTTGAAGATAAAAGATTAGAACTTAAGGATGAGTTAAAGCAGATTGCATTTGAGACTAAAATTTTAGAGATTAGCAATGCGATAGGTGGACAGGCTTATAACTTTGAAGAGGTTGCTGATTTTGCTCAATCATTTTCACTTTCACTCCAGAGTTTTGAAAATCAGAATATATCTCAAACAAACTTTAATTTTGCAGACCCTCAGGCAATATTTAATACACAACTTGGAAACTGGTCTCAAGCTATAGAACTAAGCAATGATGAATACGCTTTTGCTTATGTTTATGATGTAATTGCTCAATCAACTGAGGAATTAGCAAGCGTTCAGAATTCAATAATAGATAGTTTAGTAGATTTAAACAAAGGCAGCTATATTGATGATTTATTTGCTAGTGAAGAGGAATTTGTACTTGAAGCTAATTCATTAGAAGAAGTATTCTCACTTTACAACGTTAAAGTTGATGAGCTTAAAAACATCAACAGATCAACATCATTACTTAATTCGGATTTAATAAATATTCTTTTTAATGAGTATGAAACTGGCGCTGCTTTGAAAGAACTAACAAATGATGGCATCTTGTTTTATACAGTTGTAAACAGATCGAAGGGAGACATTTCCAAAGTATCTGATGAAGATAAACTATTTATAAATGAAGAAACACAACGAAACCTGTTGCAAACAGTATTTAATAAATTACGAAAAGAATACGACCTAGATAATAAATTGAGTCTAAATAATCAATTTACTGCTCTGAATTCATAGCTTGGATGTTGTATCCGCCATCAACATATATTGTTTGGCCAGTAATTCCCCCAGCCATATCGCTTAAGAGAAATGTAGCTGTATCACCTACTTCTTTTGCAGTGATGTTGCGAGAAAGAGGGGTATTTGCACCATGTTGTTTGAGCATGGTTTTAAAGCCTTTGATTCCTGATGCCGCTAATGTTTTTATTGGTCCTGCAGATATTGAATTGACTCGTATGCCTTTAGACCCTAAGGTGGCTGCAAAATATCTTACACTCGCTTCTAAGCTTGCCTTTGCCATACCCATAACATTGTAGTTTGGTGTGGCCTGTTGCGAGCCAATGTACGTAAGTGTAATAATGGATGAATTTTCACTCATATTTGGATAAGCTTCTTTGACTAATCCCGCAAAACTATAAGCACTAACGTCATGTGTAATGGCAAAGCCTTCACGGGTGATGGAGTCTTCAATATTTCCAGATATTTGATCAGCAGGAGCAAAACCAACAGAATGAACAAGTCCATCTATTTCTCCCCACTCATCCACCGCTTTTTTAACCAATGATTTAATATCAGAGTCTCTTGCTACATCACAAATTTCTGTAAATGCACCATTGTTTTCTTTTGAAAATTCATCAATAAATTTTTCGAATCTCTCGTTTTGGTAGCTGAAGCCCAAAGTTGCACCATTTTCTGCAAGTGATTGTGAGATTGCTGCTGCTATTGAATATTTGTTGGCTAATCCAACAACTAGAATTTTTTTATTTTTAACCATTTTCGAATTATAGATCAATTTTAAATAAATTGGATACAGGACTAGAAAAAGTCTCTAAAAAGCCTTTATAAACAGGTTTTGTCCATTTATTTTAAATTTTTTAAAAAAAAAGGCATTTATGTGACAAAACTGTATCATTTTTTTGTCAAATTATTGTTAATGCTCTATTATTAAAAGATATAAACTATCTATTAAGGGTAAAATGAATAAATTCAAATATTTACTTAGTCTGGTTCTTTTAGTATCAGCTTCAGGGTTTACGTATGCTCAAGATGCAGAAGTTGCTGAAGAAACAGTCGAAGAGGTTGTTGTAACTGGTTCACGTATTAAAAGGAAATCACTAAACAGTGCTTCTTTAGTGTCCACTATAACAAGAGATGAGATTGACGAGAGTCAAGCTCTTTTAGCTGCTGATGTATTAAGGTTATCAACTTATAATTCATTCAGCTCAATTGAACCTACCGCAGGTGATAGTGCTCAATCTAATGCAACTATTAACCTTAGAGGTCTAGGATCAGCAAGAACTTTAGTGCTTCTTGACGGTAGAAGAATGCCTGGGTCGCCACATTTAGGCGGAGCTGGGGCAGCAAATATCAATTTGATTCCAACAGTTGCTGTTGAGAGAATTGAGATTCTTGCTGATGGTGCATCTTCTGTTTACGGATCAGACGCAATTGCAGGTGTTGTGAACGTTGTGACTAAAAAGCAATTTGATGGCATGCAGGTAGAGTTTAGAGACGGTACAAGAGATCGTGATGATGGTAAAGAGATGTCAATGTCATTTATTTACGGTGGAACCACCGATACTGGTTACTTCACACTTATGGCTGAACACGATCAAAGAGACGAAATTTATCTGAAAGATAGATGGTACTCACAGGCACGAGCTGTCGATGAAAATGGTGATGGTGTTATAGAGATGTATGGTGAAACATATGGTATTAGTTATTTTTCAAGAAATTTAGCTGACCCAGTTACTGGCGATATTTTTGCAGCTGGTGTAAACGGAGATGCATGTCCAGGTTCCATTGAAAATCCAGTTAACGGTTTCTGGGGACCAAATTTTGGTGGTGCTTTCTTAGGACAAGATCCAACAGTGACTCCTACCTATGATGGTGCACAGCCAACAGCACTTTGTGGTTTTGCATGGGCCGATATTATGGTTCAAAATGCTGAAATTACACGAGATACGGTTACTGCTAATTTAGAACATGCAATTGCCGATAATTTAAGCTTGTACTCAAGGTTGAGTGTTGTTAGAAATCAATCAACTGGTAGATTTGCTCCACCAGCTGCTAGGTATCCAGGCATTTTGGCAACAGATCCTGCAAACCCTTACGACGTTCCAGTATCAGGATACTGGAGATGGGATGAAATTGGTAACAGAGGTTCTGATTTTACGGATAATGCTTGGGATTTTGTAACAGCATTAACATATCAGTTAAATCGTAATGTTGAGGTTCAAACAAGTTTTCAATACAACAATTTTTATGGTGTAGATGTTGGTAGATATTTCCTTGATTATGCTGGATTAGATTCAAACCTATACAATGACGTGCCATTTGGATCAGAGGATGGACTTTATGCCTTAAGTGCCACAACGCTTGTTGAATATGGCAACGATTACAAGAAATTTGATGTAACAGCTCAAATAGATAACTTATACGCACTACCTGGCGGAACAATTTCTGCTTTAGTGGGTTATGAGTATTTTGAGAATGAGTACTCAGCTGACTACGATAAACACTCAGAAGGTGGTTTAGTTGGCGGCTCTGCAGGTAATTCCAGTGCAGGTTACAGAGATAATGGTGCTATGTTTGGTGAATTACTACTTCCAATCTTAGATAACTTAGAAGTTACAGCATCATTTAGATCTGACAGCTACTCAGATGTTGGTGATTCATCATCATATAAACTTGGTGCATTTTATGTTCCAAAATTTATTCCTAATACTGTAGTGAAAGTGAATATTGGTGAGGGTTTTAGAGCTCCAACGATGAGCACTTTATATGCTGTAACAACTTTCAGTGCTAACAGTGCATACGACTACAAGGCTTGTGCCTCACAAGGAATAAGCACTTTGGATTGCCCATCAAGACAGATATCAACGCTTGATGCAGCTAATAATGCTGTTGAAGCAGAAACATCAGAAAGCTTCACATTTAGCATAGAACATGATTTTGGCTGGATGCCTGCACTTGAAGGTCTTAGAGGAAGGTTTGATACATACGAAATTACTGTAAACAACGCAATTGTTAATGCTGGAACACAAAGCATTATGTGGAATGACTTCATAGGCGGAACATTGCTTACAGATAATTATGAGTATTATGACGCTGATGGTGTTTCAGGTGATGGAACAGCAGCTGGTAACCCGTTAGGCACAGGCACATCAGCTACCTGCCCAGAAGGTGCAACTTATGTTAAAAGGCTAGGTGTCTCAGAATCAATTTATGCGATTAGATCATGTCTAAATGGTAGAACTGATTACGTTGGGACATCGACAGTAAACATAGGTATGCTTCAACACATTGGGTATGACTTATTCCTGGACTACACTATGGAAGTTCCAAATTGGGGTGTAGGCGAGGGCACACTTGATTTCTTTATGGACTATTCAGACATGGGCGAAGCAAATAGTGATGCCTTCATAGGAAGTGTAAAACAAGTGAATAATATTGGTTTTTCTGGCTTCCCAGGTGTTAGGTATAATTATGGAGTAAATTATTCATTTGATAAGTATTATGTTTCATTAATTAATCGTGTTATTGGTGACTTTAAATTATCAGAAGAACCAGAGGTTGTAGATGGTGAGTTAACTGGTGGAATTGTTAAAGCAGGTAATTCTCAAGATGAATACTCAACACTTGATTTACAGCTTGGTGCTGATCTGGGATCATTGGGTAAGGTTACCTTTGGTATTCTTAATCTTGATGATGTAGACCCACTTCCTGACCAAACTGGAAACTATGAAACTTATATTGGTCTCTACGATAACAGAGGTATGACATCATACTTCAGATGGAGACTAAACTTCTAATTCAAATTTGAATTACTCAAAGGGCTGCTTCTGCAGCCCTTTTTTTAGAAATTGTCTTTAGCGATACGTAATTCGCGAAAACAATCCACTTGTGATAGTTTTTTTAGATTCTCAGGAATTTTTTGTAGTAAGAAAGGATTTATTTTTTTCTCAAGACCAATGCTTGATGGCAATGTTGGTTCATTTTTGCTGATTTTATTTTGTGAGGAATTGTAATAATTGTCTACATCATCATCGTCAATGATTGATCTAACAAACTCTAAATTATTTATTGTGTATTCGTGAGTACAGTAAACAAAAGTTTTGTCGGGTAAATTAGCTAATTTCTGTAATGAATTGCAAAGTTGATCATAGGTGCCTTCAAACATTCTTCCACAACCTCCTGAAAAAAGAGTATCACCACAAAACACTAAAGATTCTTCCTTGGAATGGAAAGCTATATGATCAAGTGTGTGGCCTGGAGTTTCAATTACCTTAAAACTAACGTCCAAAGTAGAGAATTTATCATTTTCTTTCAAAACAATATCTATGCCATCTATTCCAGGGCTATTAGGACCATAGACCTTTCCTTTACATATTGGTTTAAGCTGACTAATGCCACCAATATGATCCCAATGATGATGAGTAATAAGAATGTCTTGGAGGATTAAGTCATTTTCATGTAAGAATTTCATGACAGGAGCAGGATCACCAGGATCTACAATTGTAACCTGTGTTCCGTTATTAATAACCCAGATATAATTATCTGCAAAAGCATGTATGTGATCTATCTTCATTACTTTATAATTAAATCTCAATGTCTATTAAAGTATATACAGATGGTGCTTGTAAAGGTAATCCAGGTCCTGGTGGATGGGGTGTATACATTATTCAAGATTCAGAAGAGATAGAGCTTTTTGATGGAAATCCAAATACAACAAATAACCAAATGGAGATGCAGGCAGCCATAGAAGCTCTTAGATACCTCAGAAAAAAAAATCAGCCAATAGATCTTTATACTGACTCAAATTATTTAAGACAAGGCATAACTGAATGGATTTTTAATTGGAAAAAGAATAATTGGAGAACCGCATCAAAAAAACCAGTTGCCAACAAAGATTTGTGGATTGAAATTTCAGAACTCTCATCAGCTATGGATGTAAATTGGTATTGGGTAAAGGGGCATGATGGTGATCCAGGCAATGAGCGCGCAGACTACTTAGCTAATCTAGGAGTTAATAATGTCAGCTAGAATTATTTCTTTTGATACAGAGACAACAGGGCTAGATTTTGAAACAGGTGACCGTGTCATAGAGTTAGGTGCAGTTGAAATACTTGAAAGAAATAAAACAGGTGAAGAGTTTCAGACTTATTTAAACCCTGACGGCAAAGAAATAAGTGAAAAAGCTCAACAAATTACTGGTATCACCAACGAGCAATTAAAAGATAAGCCAAAATTTAAAGACATCGCTGATGATTTTTTAAATTTTGTGAGAGGTGCAGAACTAGTTATTCATAATGCAGAGTTTGATGTTGGTTTTATTAATAATGAACTTAAACTTGCCAATCATAAAGTAAAAGATATCCGAGATATCTGCACAATTTACGATACATTAACAACTGCTCAGACCATGTTTCCTGGGCAACGAAACAATTTAAATGCATTATCAGCTAGATTGGGAATTTCTGGTTATGATCGAACGTATCACGGAGCTCTGCTGGATGCGCAAATTCTTGCCGACACATATCTCAACTTGACTGGTGGACAAGTAACCTTTGATCTCAGTCAAAATAATTCAGCAAAACAGGATGTGCAAATAAATCAAGAAGACTTTAAAGAGATTAAGTTCAAAAAATTTATTGCTGGGGAAAAAGATATCCAGGAGCATGAAAAATTCATAAATAAACTTAATAAAAAAACAGATAAGGAAATTTCTTGGTAATGAGAAAGGTGGTAACAAGATTTGCACCAAGTCCAACTGGCTACCTTCACATTGGCGGCGTGCGAACTGCTTTGTTCAATTATATCTTTGCCAAGAAACACGCAGGAGAGTTTTTACTCCGTGTGGAAGATACTGATCAAGAAAGATCGAAAGGTGAATATACCGATGCAATTATTGAAGGTCTTAGATGGCTTGGATTAACATATGATGGCAACCCCACACACCAAAGCGAAAGATCAGTATTGTACCAAAATGAAACTGCAAGGCTTTTAGCTAATGGTAAGGCTTATCGATGTTCATGTAGTCCAGAGAGGCTAGATGCTTTGCGAAAAGAACAAGAATCAAAAGGTTTAAAGCCTATGTATGATGGTTTGTGCCGGGATAAAGGCATTACTGATGAAGATACAGTCGTGAGACTTAAGACACCAACAGAAGGATCAACTATCGTAGATGATGCAGTCTATGGGAAGATTGAGTTTCTTAATAAAGAACTTGATGATTTGATTATTCAGAGATCCAATAAAACACCAACCTATCATCTGTGTAATGTTGTTGATGATAATGCACAGGGCGTTACTCATATTATTAGAGGTGAGGATCATCTGCCAAATACACCCAGACAAATTCAAATTATAAAAGCACTAGGTTATGATGGTTTCAATTACGCACACCTACCGTTAGTCCTGGGCGAAGATAAAAAAAGACTCTCTAAAAGACATGCCGCAACAGACTTGATGGCGTACAAGAAACTGGGTTACTTGGCTGATGCAATATTGAACATGTTGGCTAGACTGGGTTGGTCAAAAACAGAAAAAGATATATTTTCAATGGATTTCCTGATGGAAAATCTAAAGCTCGAGGATATCCAAAGATCAGGCGCCGTTTTTGATATAGAAAGATTAAATTTTATTAATCAAAATCATATAAGCGAACTTAGTGATAAAAAACTTTTAGAAGAAATTAAGCCGTTTAATGATGAGAATGGTTATTCTCTTGATGCTCATCATGATCCAGAGAAATTAGTTAGGCTGTGTTGTGGCAGTGGCAATAATTTAACTGAAATTTCAGATTTCATTAAGCCTTTCATAAAAGATTTTCAAAAGTATGATGAAAAAGATTTTGAAAAACACCTGCTTGGAAGTCAAACAGTACTGAATTTCTTTATTTCAAATTTACCTAACCAAGAAGAATGGACAGTTGATAATATGACTAAACTTATTGAGCATGCTAAAGAAGAGTTGCAGCTGCCTATGCCAAAAATTGGCTTACCGTTAAGAGTAGCGTTACTTGGTCGAGCTAAATCACCAAACCTTGATGCAACGCTCTATCTGTTTAAAAAGGAATTAGTTTCTGAAAGACTTAAGAAAGCATTAAAGACTATTTCTGAATACTGACACTAGCATTTGGTCTCCTAAGATCAGCGTACCCAAATCTCACACCATCACTAATAGCTATGCTTTGAGTGCTACCCATAGTATCCAACAACTCTAAGTTGTGACCATAAGATTCTAGTATACGTTGTGTATCGCTGCTCATATGCTTTTCATAATTAAGCTCAGTACTTTGAGAGTCTTGATGAATACGTGGGAGCATAGAAGCTTCACCAATGTCTAAATCAAAATCAATGTAATTTACCAGAACTTGAAAAACAACACCTGGTATTTGTGATCCTCCTGGTGATCCTGTTATTAGTTCTAAACTGCCTTCGCTATCGAAAACCATGACTGGTGTCATTGTGCTCATTGGTCGTTTACTTGGTTCTAACTTATTCGCTGGAGAGGAACTTCTAAAATAAGAATCAATCAACCCATAGCTATGGGCAAAATTATTCATTTGGTTATTAGTTAGCATTCCTGTGCCTGGAATTGTTACACCAGAACCAAAGGAATAACCAAGAGTGTAGGTTACAGACACACCATTACCATCTTTATCCATTACAGAATAATGAGTTGTATCTTTTGATTCTTCATAAGTAGAGTTAATTCGATCTCCATTTTTATTGATAGTTTTAGGATTTGTTGCAGAAGTTAGACTAATTTTCTTTGCCTTTTCTTTTGCCAGTTTCTTTGATAACAACATATCGTAGGGAACATCAAAATACCCTGGATCGCCAACAAGTTTTGATCTATTTTGGTGACCATACTTTAATGCTTCTGAAAGAAGGTGATATGTTCTCGCTGAATTGGGAGCCAGTCCACTCAATTGAAAATTTTCCAACACATTCAAAGCTGTGAGTATTACCACTCCGCCACCAGATGGGGCTCCCATGGCAAAAATCTGTTTATCTCTATATGTTGTTTTGATGGGTTGAGTAATATTGACTTTATAGTTCTCTAAATCAGATTTTCTTATTAAACCATCGTTTTTAAGCATCTCCTTTTCAATTAGATCAGCTATTTCTCCACGATAAAAAACATCCTGCCCAAATTTTTGAAGCTTAATAAATGTTTGTTTTAGGTCCTCAATGAATAATGGTACATTAGGCTCTAAATTCTTTTTATAAATTTTATGCGATTCAGGATCATCACTAATATATTTTCCAATGTTAATAGCGTGGTACAGATCTTGTGTCATAGGGACACCTTCAGTTAAAAGATCAATGGTTGGTTGAAGCAATGTTTCCATTGGTAGTGATCCATAAAGTTCATGAGCTTTATAAAGGCCAGCAATTGTTCCTGGTACGGCAATTGCCTTGTAACCTTTTCTTGTAACATCATCATCTTGTGATTTAAGTTCTTGGTAGAATTCACCTGTTGCTAATGCCGGAGCAGTGGAGCGGAAATCTAACGATAAGATTGTCTTATCTTTTTCAATATAAATCTGCATAAAACCACCACCACCAATATTTCCTGCCCTTGGTAATGTAGCTGCAAGCGAGAAACCAACGGCAACTGCTGCATCTACAGCATTACCGCCTTGATCAAGTATTTCAACACCTATATCTGAGGAAAGGTAATTCTGTGAGACCACTATCCCTTTAGTGGTAAATGTTGAATGATATGGATGATCGTAATCTATTAAGCTAGCTTGAGCATGAACCATTGAAGTAAATAATAGTGTTAAAAAAATTCTCATTAGTTAAATATTAATGGTAATACATACGCTGAGAATATTGTGACAACAACAATGCCCACTACATTGAGGTAAAAGCCAGCTCTCATCATTTGAGCTATGGTAAATTTCTCAGATCCGTAAACTATGGCATTTGGAGGTGTTGCTACAGGCAACATAAATGCACAACTAGCGGCAAGTGCTACAGGAATTGAAAGTTGTGAAATTAAACCCAGATCTGAACCAGCAATAGCAATCATAATTGGTACAAATGTTGCTGTAGTGGCTTGATTGCTTGTTAATTCTGTTAAGAAGACTATCAAAGTCACTATGACGAATATTAATAAAATGGCATTTATGTCTGAAGTGAAAAAAGATCCGATCCAGTCACCAAGCATTGAGCTTTTAATAGCTCCAGCCATTGATAATCCGCCACCAAATAATAAAAGTATTCCCCAAGGTAGTTCTTTTGTTGTTTTCCAATCGATTAATCCAGTGCCTTTCTCGGAACGTGTGATGAAAATTGCTAATGCAGCAAACACAGCGATAGCATAATCAGTTAAACCCTCAAGGAAAGGAATTAAAACTAAAGCTTTGCTAGACATCCAAGCCAATGCCGTCAGTACAAAAATATAAAAGACTCTTCGTTCATCGGTGGATACTTTGCCAAGTGACTCATACATTTGCTCGAGTGACTTTGTTGTTTCATCAGAACCTTCTATTTTTAATGGAAAGATAACATTGGTTAATAATAACCAACCTACGAACAACATCACTGCGGAGATAGGTGTAGCTAATAACATCCAATCAAAGAAAAATACCTTAACACCTTCATCTTCAATAAAACTTTTTACCAATACATTGGGGCCAGTTCCTATTATGGTTGCCATGCCACCTATGGTTGCAGCATATGCTACCCCTAGCAGTAAAGATGTTTGAAAGTTATTGAATTGCTGCTCATCTAATGAAGTCGTTGTTTTTTTTACTACTGCAGCAATCGCTAAAGCAATTGGAAGGAGCATCAATGTAGTGGATGTATTCATAATCCACATACTAATTAAGGCACTGATTAACATAAAACCACCAATCAAATATTTCGCATTAGTGCCAACAATTAATAGCATTTTTAATGCGAGTCGCTTATGAAGATTTACCTTTTCAATTGCCAACGCAAGAATAAAACCACCAAGAAATAAATATATATTTGGATGCGCGTAGGGTTTAGCGGCGATAGTAAATGCTTCTTTTGGTGTAAAGTCGTCAACATAAGGCCCATACACTTGAAGTAAAGGGAATAAGGCAAGAGGAAGTAGGGCAGTTACTGGAAGTGGAATAGCCTCAGTTGCCCACCAAAAAGCCATCATAATAACAACACCTGCCACATGCCAAGCTTCAAAAGTAAGGCCAGCTGGAGGGGTTGTAAAAAGTGTTATAGAAAAGAGAAACAGACCAGTAAAAAAGCCTATTGATTTAGGGTTGATAAGGTCTGTCATTCAAAAAAAAAAGGCGCGAAATTATTCGCGCCTTAAGTAATGAGGTTTAGTATGTGAACCTTAGGTCAAGATAGAAGTTTCTTCTTAAATTGTTGTCTAAGTCTTCAAAATAACCCATTCGTGATGATGCAAGAGGAGCTCTTCTATCATCCCAGTTATTAACACCAAGCCTAATTCTAAGATCAGTATTTGGTGTTTCTGTGTAGTAGTCCACATATACATTTCTTGTTTTAAATGGAATAACAGCCCACATTTCACCAGCATCTTCGATAGTTCTGTCTTCGTATACAGTACTTCTTGCATTCTGATTCATGCCAAAGGCCCAATCACCATTTCTAAGTCTTAGAGATGTATAAGTTTTTCTCTTTGGTGCGCCATTCACAGCAAGAATATCTCCAAACCCAAGCAAAGCTGACATCGGAAGATTTCCATTACTCATTTCCGCATCAAGCAGAGCCAATGTAGATCCAAATTCTTGCTCTTTCATTGTAAGCTGGGAAATCTGGTGCTTGAAAGACAAGGTACCAAGTGTTGTCTCAGTATTGTAGTAGAACCCACTGTCCCAACCTTCAACAGTTCTGTTGTTCAGATTAGCATAGTTATCTTCCACTCTTTCTGCCAAACCTATTGGACATAGTCCTGCAGCCAAAAATGAATCTGGGTTATCAGCTGCTTGTCTCAGCACAGCTGGGTTTCCAACAACTGAAGAACAATCATTAACATTATTCTGTTGTAATCTTAGATAAAGATCCAATAGCATATGGTTTTCTTCACCAAACAACCCAATAGTATTTTCTGACTCAATACTCCATACATCGTACGTCAGAGTTATGCTGTCATTAGGTTCTAAAACAAAACCAACAGTGGTG
>ERZ802830.2206-NODE-2206-length-17832-cov-8.87782_pt1 | contig 17832 bp, 17 predicted proteins | sample MGYA00345654_ERZ802830 | MGnify/ENA primary metagenome ERZ802830 (study PRJEB30503, sample SAMEA104212375) | marine metagenome | biome: Westerlies Biome; feature: [SRF] surface water layer (ENVO:00010504) within the epipelagic zone...; material: water...
ATTAATTTATAAAACCCTTATGAAAATTGACTATCTGGGCGATGCATCAGAGGAGGATTTATCCCTTCTAGAGATCCCCTATTTTTTGAATACTGTTCGGGTAGGTTGGCCAAGTCCAGCTGATGATTATGTAGAAAGGCCTATAGATCTGAATGAATACTTAATTAAAAATTCAGCTGCCACATACTTTGTTCGCGTAAGTGGAGATTCAATGATAAATGCACATATAGGAGATGGAGCTATCCTTGTGGTAGATAGAAGCATAGAGCCAAGTCATAACAAAATTGTCATCGCATCAATCGATGGATCGTATGCATGCAAGCGGTTATTAATGAAACCAAAGATATGTCTCATGTCTGAAAATCCAAAATATCCGCCCATACTGATCAGTCAAGAAGAGGAGTTAGAGATAGCGGGTACAGTGATAGCCTCTATAAATCTTTACTAAGCTATGACTTTTGCTCTAGTTGACTGTAATAGCTTTTATGCATCCTGCGAAAGGATATTTAGACCAGATATAAAAAAACGACCTGTGGTGGTTTTATCAAATAATGATGGTTGTGTAGTTGCTTTATCTAAAGAAGCAAAGCAACTAGGAATAAAGATGTGTGAACCTTGGTTCAAAATAGAAAGGTCCTTTTTAAAGAAAGGAGGAGTAGCTTTCTCTTCAAATTATGAACTGTATGCAGATGTATCATCAAGGGTAATGCAAACCTTAGAATATCTAGCTCCAAAGGTAGAGGTTTACAGCATAGATGAAGCATTTTTAGATATTACAGGGCTAAGAAACTATGAAGAATTTGGTTATCAATGTAAGGAAACTATAGATCGCTGGGTCGGGATACCTGTTTGTGTTGGTATAGGCCCTACAAAGACTTTAGCAAAAGTAGCAAACTATGGTGCTAAACACTATCCTGCAACTAAAGGTGTAGTGGATCTAACAAGTGAGGATAGACGAAAAAAATTAATGGCTCTAATGCCGGTTAGAGAAGTATGGGGAGTTGGCAGCAGAATTAATAAAAAACTAAACAGTCTTGGAATAAAAACTGCCTTAGATCTAGCAGAGGTAGATACAAAATTAATAAAAAGAAAATTCAGTAGCGTCCTCGAGAGGACTGTAATGGAGTTAAAAGGATATCCATGCATAGGTTTAGAGCAGCAACCAAAGACAAAAAAACAAATAGTAGTGAGCAGAACTTTTAGTAAGAAGGTTAATGATCTTGATTCTATTAATGAAGCTGTCAGTGATTATGCATCTCGTGCATGTGAAAAGTTAAGAAGAGAAGATCAGTATTGCAAAATGGTCTCTGTTTTCATGAGAACTAACTACTTTCGAAAACAAGATCAGCAATACCATGGATTCAGAAGTTATAAATTATTCTCTCCAACGAATGACACCAGAGATGTTTTGAATGCTACAAGACAACTCACAAAACAAATATTTAGAACCAATATCAATTTTATAAAAGCAGGTGTGATGCTAAGTGATTTTTACGATGAGGGTGTGTATCAAGGTGACTTATTTAAAGCAAGAGACAAGAGAATTGATAGCAAAGAATTAATGACAACTATTGATAAAATAAATTCTTCTGGGGTTGGGAAAGTTACTTTTGCTTCTCAAGGAATTAGAAAATCATGGTCTATGAGGAGATTGTTAAAATCACCTCGATATCTTACAAACTGGGAAGAAATGCCTATCGTGAGATAGTCTTAACAGCCACTATGGAATCTAAAAAGGTCATCTTTCTTATTAATGAATTCGGCCTCAATTGAAGAGAAATATGCAAGTCTTTGAGACCAATCCTCATCATAAATCTTAGTGTAAAGATCTAAATAAAGATCGCAATGACGTGCCTCAGCTTCATACAACTTAGAGTAAAATTTTCTTAGTACTGGAGAAAGATGAGGTATCAGAGCATGAAATCTCTCGCAAGACCGAGCTTCGATCAATGAGCACACAATAAATGTATCTTTTAGTCTCTCAGGTTCTTTAGAAGAGCATGCATCATATAAAGTTCTTGCATATTTACCCGACTGTAAATTTTTGTATTTATAACCAAATTTATTAAGAATACGAATAACTTGCTCGAAGTGCAGCAACTCCTCTCTAGCAAGAGGAGAAAGAGTCTTTGCTAGGTTAAAATGTGGATATTTATGAATTAGTGAAATAGCTGTCGTAGCAGCTTTCTTTTCGCAATGGGCATGATCTATGAGAAGTAATTCTAATGAGTTTAAAGCTTTTTTAACCCATGCGTCAGGAGTAGGAGAACTAAGAATAGTTTCCCAAGTATTAGGCATTAAAGAAGGTTTCTGTTTTGAAGTATCTCTGATAATGAGCTTCAGATAACTGAAATAGCTCTTCTTCCATGACTTTTTTCAATTCTGATAGGTTTGGTACAGAACTATTTATAAGATCGAATCCAAATTCATTAGGGTCGGCGATAGATTGACTGCCAGACCGAAGCAGATCAAACACCCAACAAAGGGAATCACTATCTTCATCAAACTTAATCTTATAGTCATGAAGTTTCGATCTGAGTAAATCTTCATCTATAATCATAACCTTCGATTGCATAATCTGCACTTTCAAGAGCTCGAGTCTATTTAAAACAGACCTCTTCTCTATATCATCGTAAGCATTCCATTTGATTATTTCATGCTGGAATCGTTTACATCCTCTACAAACTTCATCTCCAAAGACCGTGGAGCAAACACCTATACAGGGAGTTTTAACTGACTTACTCATTTATTCTTATGATATATCTAAGTCATTTCAACGCAACTTTAAATTGCAGATTATGCTAATATGCCGCTCCAAATATAAACTGCGTTACAAATTATCATGCTAGAAAACTATAAAAATCATGTAGAAGAGAGATTAAAGCAAGGAATACCTCCCCTGCCTCTTAATGCCGAACAAGTTTCAGATCTAGTTGAACTCTTAAAATCACCACCAAGTGGAGAAGAGGACTACTTATTGGATCTAATCACAAACAGAACACCTGCTGGCGTAGATCCAGCAGCTTATGTGAAAGCTGCATTTCTAACAGCGCTTGCAAAAGATGAAACTTCTTCACCTTTGATAGACAAGCAGCATGCCACAAAATTATTAGGAACGATGTTGGGAGGCTATAATGTTGAATCTCTAATAAGCTTACTTGAAGATGATGAAGTCGGCTCACTTGCAGCTGATGGTTTAAGTAAAACCCTTTTAATGTTTAATGCTAAACATGATGTTATCGAACTGGCTAAAAATAATGATAATGCTAAAAGAGTTGTAGAGTCTTGGTCAGATGGAGAATGGTTTACAAGCAAACCAAAACTTCCAGAAGTAATAAAAGCAATAGTCTTTCGTGTAGATGGTGAAATTAATACTGATGATCTATCGCCTGCACCTGATGCCCCTTCTAGACCTGATATACCCCTTCATGCACTAGCAATGTTGAAAAAGACTATGCAAGATCCTATTAAAACTATTGAAAAATTAAAGGAATCTGGCCTTCCAGTAGTATTTGTTGGCGATGTAGTGGGAACAGGATCATCTAGAAAATCAGCAACTAATTCTTTGTTGTGGCATATAGGGGAAGATATACCTTTTATACCCAATAAAAAACAAGCCGGAATTTGTATAGGCGGAAAAATTGCACCTATTTTTTTTAATACCCTTGAAGATTCTGGAGCATTAGCCTTCGAATGTGATGTCAGCAATATGAATCTAGGTGATGTTATTGAAATTTATCCTTATGAACAAAAGGTTATTAAGTCAGACTCGCAAGAAGAACTGTGTAGTTTTGAATATAAATCAAATACCCTATTAGATGGAGTAAGAGCAGGAGGAAGAATCCCATTAATTATAGGCAGAAGCCTCACAGACGAAACAAGAGAGATTCTAAAACTAGAGTCTTCAAAAGTCTTTACTCGTCCAGAAGAAGCAAAACAAAGTCAAAAAGGTTTTACCCTGGCACAAAAGATGGTTGGCAAAGCTTGTGGTGTAGAAGGAATAAGACCTGGAATATATTGTGAACCTAGAATGTCGACAGTCGGTAGTCAAGATACTACAGGACCAATGACTAGAGATGAACTGAAAGAGCTTGCATGCTTGGGATTTAATTCAGACTTGGTTATGCAGTCTTTTTGTCATACGGCAGCCTACCCTCTTCCTAAAGATATAGAAATGCAACATACACTTCCCGAATTTATACAAACAAGAGGTGGAGTGGCCTTAAGACCAGGAGATGGGATTATCCATTCATGGTTAAATCGAATGTTGCTACCTGACATGGTGGGCACTGGCGGAGATTCCCATACGCGTTTCCCATTAGGCATTAGTTTTCCTGCGGGATCAGGTTTAGTGGCTTTTGGAGCAGCATTAGGGGTAATGCCATTAGATATGCCTGAATCTGTATTGGTGAAATTTAAGGGTGAGATACAACCCGGTATTACACTTAGAGATCTTGTAAACGCCATTCCTTATGCAGCTTTGCAGTCAGGGCAATTAACTCTCCCTAAAGAAGGAAAAATAAATATATTTTCTGGAAGATGCTTAGAGATAGAAGGCCTACCTGATTTAAAAGTTGAACAAGCTTTCGAATTATCTGATGCTTCAGCAGAAAGATCAGCTTCAGGGTGCACAATAAAACTTAATGAAGAACCGATTAGAGAATATTTAGAATCAAATATAACTCTCTTGAGATGGCTAATCTCCGAAGGTTACGAAGACAAGAAGACCCTAGAAAGAAGGGCGCAAGCTATGGAGGCTTGGTTAGAAAATCCTGTTCTAATGAAAGCTGATGATGATGCAGAGTATGCTGCTGTCATAGAAATTAATCTAAATGAGATAACAGAACCTCTACTTGCCTGTCCCAATGATCCAGATGACATAAAACCTTTATCAGAAGTAGCAAATACTCATATTGATGAAGTCTTTATTGGATCATGTATGACAAACATAGGTCATTTTAGGGCTGCAGGTAAATTATTGAAAAATCAGTCTGAATTACCTTCAAAGCTTTGGGTTTCCCCTCCAACAAAGATGGATAAACATCAACTTACAGAAGAAGGTTACTATGAAATTTTTGAAAATGCCGGAGTGCAATTAGAGATGCCTGGCTGCTCTTTATGCATGGGCAATCAGGCCAGAGTAGAAGCCGAAGCGACCGTAGTTTCCACTTCCACACGTAATTTTCCTAACAGATTAGGTGATGGTGCTAATGTATTTCTAGCTTCTGCTGAAGTTGCAGCGATCGCCGCTACATTGGGTTATATTCCTACAGCTGAAGAGTATTTAAAATATATGTCAGAAATAAATTCGATGGGCTCCGATGTTTATAGGTATCTTAACTTCGATGAAATAGCTTCTTACAAAGAAGCTGCTGATAATGCTATCTTGCCTTCAGTGACTATTGAAGAAGTAAAAATGTAGTTAGTTAACCTGTCTTGAAGATTTAGATTTATCATTCCTAACATCTTCTAAGTTTTTTAGGTATTTATCATCTATATCATCTGTAACGTATTTTCCATTGAATATAGAACATTCAAATTGTCTTATATCTTCATTACCTGCCTGCGCAGCCATCACTAGATCTTCTAAATCTTGATATATCAGCCAATCAGCTTTTATAAAGGCTTCAATTTCTGTTTCAGTTCTCTGATGAGCGACTAGCTCTGTAGAAGCAGCCATATCTATACCATAAACATTCTGATATCTAATTGGAGGTGCAGCTGAAGCAAAATAAACTTTTTTTGCTCCGGAAGATCGGGCCATTTCTATAATTTGCCTGCTGGTAGTACCCCGGACTATGGAATCATCAACCAATAAAACTACTTTATCTTTGAACTCCAGATCTATTGGATTTAATTTTTGCCTAACAGACTTTTCACGTTTTTCTTGAAAGGGCATAATAAAAGTTCTTCCGATATATCTATTTTTTACAAAGCCCTCTCGGTATTTAATACCTAAAGTAGTAGCGAGTTGAAGAGCTGAAGTTGTGCTGCTATCTGGTATGGGGATGACTACATCGATATCATGATCAGGTCTCTGTTCGATTATCTTTTTAGCTAAGAATTCTCCCATTCTTAATCGAGATTTATGAACAGAAATTTTATCTATCTTTGCATCAGGTCTTGCTAAATAAACATATTCGAAAATGCAAGGAGTTGGGATAGGGTTATTGATACATGATTCAGTTTCTATTTTTCCCTCTGAGCTGATAAACACTGCAGAACCTGCTTGAATATCGTCTATTGTTTTGTAACCCATAGAGTCCAGAACAGTGCTCTCTGAAGCTATCATAAAGTCTTTACCTATAAGGTCATTCTCCTTTGAGCCAACAATCAATGGCCTAATTCCAAATGGGTCTCTAAAACCGACTATGCCTATTCCATTAATCATAATAACTACTGAATACGCACCTCTTACTCTTTTATGAAGTGATTTTACTGCTGCAAATATTTCTTTGGAGCCTGGTTTAATTGAGCCTTGTTTTTGAAGTTCATGTGCAAACACATTTAGTAACACTTCACTGTCTGAATCAGTATTTAAATGCCTTAAATCATTATTAACTAAAGAGTCTCTTAACTCTTCATGATTTGTAAGGTTACCATTATGCGAAATGCTGATGCCAAAAGGAGAGTTAACATACATGGGTTGAGCAAGCTCTCTATCTTCACTACCTGCAGTAGGATACCTAACATGGCCTATTCCCATCTGCCCTCTTAAATTAACAATATGTTGATTTCTTATGACATCTCTTACCAGGCCAAGTTGTTTTCGAATAAAAAATCTATTGTTGGTAGAAGTGGCTATACCTGCTGCGTCTTGTCCTCTATGTTGAAGAATAGTTAGAGCATCATAAATAACAGGAGAAACTTCTGTTTGACTTACTACTCCGACTACTCCACACATAAGCTATATTCTATATCAAAGTGAAATCTTAGGACTCTCTTTCTGAAGAATAATATCTGCCCTATCAATCCATTTATCGAAAACAGGTTTCGAGTATTCATAAAACTCAATTGCGTATATTCGTGAATAAGACTCTAGCCACCATTGATTTTTATCTAAATAATTAAGATTAAAAATATAAACACTACTCAAGATAGCAAGTACCTTTAGAGAACCAAAAAACATACCCAACAATTTATCTAAACCTTTTAAACCTATGGCCGAAATTAATTTTGAAATAATGGAACCTAAAATTTTTAAACCCACAAAAGAAATAAGAAAAAGTAAAACAAAACTGACTATATTTTTAATTGATTCAGAATTGATGAAGTCCTTAACATAAGGAAATAAAAGAGGTCCATATAACCAAGCAATGGCTAAAGATAACACCCAAGCTGCTGCAGAGAATATCTCTTTGACGAACCCATTAAAAAACCCTGTAATACCAAAAACTAATATTAAAGTAATCGAAATCCAGTCAATTAAGGCTAAGCTTTCAATCATATTTTCTTATCTCTGGATCTAATCCTTCCATGTTATCTAATTCTTTGAGAACTCTTAAAGAGTCATTTCTTTTAAGAGTGGGTCCAATGTACAAGGCATATACATCTTCGCTGTTACTTTCGTATCTGGAATAAACTTTATAGCCAGAGGCTTTGAGCTTGGTGAGATCTATGTTTAATTTCTCTAAATTTTTATAAGTATTTATCTTCACAGTCCAAATATCTTGACTATTTTTCTTCAACATATTTTTAGGCTTGGTGCTATCTAAATTTATATCATCATCTATATAAACATCTTCATTCAAAGTGATATTTAAGTTTACTTCAGGAATATCATATGGAGGATCATTACTATAATCATTGTCAGATTCAAGAGGATCAATAGATACTGATAAAATGACAAATATAAAAATAAATACTATTAAAGAATAGTTAATTAATTTCACGATTTTTAATGTTAATTTTTTCCAAAGCCTTGTAGGCCTCACTCACTGTAATAAAAGACCCAAAAACAATTTGTGGTGTTCCTTTATGGTAACCTCTTTCAACTGCCGAATAAACTGTGTCTACTATATTTACTGTTTTATCAGTTAGAGATTGGGTCAATAACTTTAAGGAATTAGCATCAAACCTACTATCTTCTATGGAGCAAATATTCCATTCTGATATTAAGTGTGATATCTCTTTAATTATAGACAAGTTGTCTTTTTCACTCATCGTAGCAAAAATGGCATTAAAGCTTTTATTTTTGTAATTAGTATCCAGAAATGAAACTAAATGTTTTATAGATGCAGGATTGTGTGACACATCTAGTATAAAATTATCTTTAACGTCACATCTTCCCTTTAGAAAAGTGCCTTCCATAGATTTCCTAAAATCTATTTTTTCTTCACAGAGCAGTTTATATGCTGTGATGGCACATGAGGCAGAATCAATATTTAGATTTCCATAAGGAATTGTTTCAAGTAAGAAATTAAAGTCTGAAAAATTATAAGACCAGGAGGAATCTTCTTTACATACTTTAAAGTCTTTGTTCAGCTGGTAGATAGAAGAGCAAATCTCTTTAGCCTGTCTGGTAACTGATTTAGGCATCTTCTCAGAACCTAAAATCGCCACTTTGCCTGGTTTTAAGATAGCTGCTTTTTGAGATCCGATTTCTTCTAATGAAGACCCAAGCCATTTTTCATGATCCAATTCAATGTTTGTAATTACAGATACTTCAGAGTTAATTAGATTTACAGGATCATACTTTCCTCCAATGCCTATCTCTAGAATAGCGAAATCTAATTCTTCTTGTGAAAATATATCAAACGCCGCAAGTGTGGCGTAATCAAAATATGTTAGACGGGTTTCTTGCTTTAAATTATCAATAAGCTTAAAAGACCTTATTATTTTTTCATCGTCCACAGGGATATTATTTATCCTAATCCTTTCATTAAATTCGATTAAATGAGGAGAGGTATAAACACCTACTGAGTAACCCGCAGAAATTAAAAAACTTTGTAAATATTCAACAGTAGTGCCTTTCCCATTGGTTCCACCAACTAAAATAGTTTTTTGAGCTAAAGGCTTTTTTACTATTTCTGTAAAGATACTATGGAGCCTATCTAATCCAAATTCACCTTCATTAGGCCTATTGGAGTTAATATATTTAAGCCAATCAGATAGAAGATCGGGATTCATTAGAGATTATTTATTGGATATCAAACTAGATATCAATCTATGGACAGTGTCTTTTAAATCTTTTCTATGGACTATCATATCAATTGCTCCATGCTCAAGCAGAAACTCACTTCGCTGAAATCCTTCTGGCAATTGAACATTCAATGTATCCTCAATTACTCTTGGTCCAGTAAACCCCACTAGAGCTTTAGGTTCAGCAATATTGATATCTCCAAGCATTGCTAAACTAGCAGAAACTCCACCATAAATAGGATCTATCATTACTGAAATGTAGGGTAATTTTGCTTGTCTCATTTTCTCTATGGCGGCACTGGTTTTAGCCATTTGGTATAGAGAAACTAAGGATTCCTGCATTCTTGCTCCTCCGCTCGTTGAGAAGCAGACCATTGGAAGTTGGTTTTCTAAAGCAAAATTGACTGTATCAACAAACTTTTGACCAACAACAGATCCCATTGAGCCTCCCATGTATCTGAACTCAAAGGCAGCAGTAACGATAGGCATTTTCTTCAGGTATCCCTTCATAGCTATTAAGGCTTCTTTCTCGTTACTACTTTTTTCAGCAGAATCTATTCTTTCTTTATAAGACTTAGTATCCTTAAATTTCAGCCAATCTTTGGGAGTTTTATCTTCAGAGATTTCAGTCATCTCTGTTGGATCTAAAAAAAGTTCTAACCTTTTTCTAGCCCCGATCCTAATATGATGATCGCATTTAGGGCAAACAAATAAATTTGACTCAAGTTCTGGTACGTAGAGAATATTGCCGCACGAATTGCAGCTCTGCCAAAGACCTTCAGGAATAGTAGATTTTTTGGTGGTTTCCTTTCTTATAAAAGAAGGAAGTATTTTTTCAAACCAATTTGCCATTTTTAATTCAGCACTTCGGATAGCTCTTTAGTCTTCAAAGAAACTTTATCTATTATATTGTCAGCTTCTCCTATGAGATCAACAAAAACACTACCTACAACTATACCATCTGCAACATCTTTTACTGAAGATGCCGAAGCTGCATCCTTAATACCAAAACCTATAGCAATCGGTAGATCTGTATGTAATCTAAGCTCACTGACTTTATCTTTAACATCGTCAGCATCTAAGTTTGCTGCTCCTGTTATGCCTTTAACTGATATGTAATAAACATAACCAGAACATTGAGAACAAATCTTCTTAGCTCGAGAAGAACTGGTTGTAGGGGCTATTAACCTGATGATATCTATATTAGCTTTAGTTGCTTCTCTACTAAAATCAGAACTCTCTTCAGGAGGCATATCAACAATCAGTATTCCATCTAAATCTACAGCAACAGCCTTTTCCATAAATAACTTAGCTCCGAGAGATTCAAAAGTATTCATATAACCCATAAAGACAATAGGTGTCTTTTTATCACTTAACCTGAATTCTTTAACTAATTCAAAAGTATCATTCAAAGACGCTCCTTTTTCTAGAGCTCTTTCATGGCCTTTTTGGATAGAAACACCTTCAGCCATCGGATCAGAGAATGGTATACCAAGCTCTATGATGTCAGCTCCCTCTCCAACCATTGCATGCATAATATCAATTGTAGTTTTATGATCAGGATCACCGGAAACTATGTAAGTTATTAATGCCTTTCTATTTTGGGCATGAACTTTGGAAAAAACTTCTTTTATCTTAGAACTCAAAGTTCAATTCCTTCTATCGAAGCTACAGTATTAATATCCTTATCACCCCTACCTGAAACATTAACAACTATAGATTGATTTGGATCCATTGTAGGAGCAACTTTCTTTACATAAGCAATCCCATGGGCAGTTTCGAGTGCCGGCATTATGCCCTCTACTCTAGTTAACTCTTTAAATGCATCTAGAGCTTCTTGATCATCTGCAGATTCATATTCAGCTCTACCAATATCTTTCAACCAAGCATGTTCTGGACCAACGCCTGGGTAATCCAACCCGGCTGAAACAGAGTGAGTTTCTATCACCTGACCAGCATCATCCTGCATTAAATAAGTTCTCATCCCATGAAGAACACCTTCTTTTCCATCATTAAGGGGAGCTGCATGTTTTCCAGTACTTAAACCTAAGCCTCCAGCCTCTACACCAATCAACCTAACATTCTTCTTTTCGATGAAAGGATAGAATAATCCCATAGCATTAGACCCTCCTCCCACGCAGGCGACCAACATATCTGGATCTTTGCCAATGACTGATTTACTTTGTTCTAGAACCTCTTCGCCTACTACGGCATTGAAATCCCTGACTATCTGAGGATAAGGATGCGGGCCTGCAACACTACCAATAATATAATAAGTATCATCGACATTTGTGACCCAATCACGCATTGCTTCATTCATAGCATCTTTCAATGTAGAGGTCCCAGAGCTCACCCCAACAACTTTCGCTCCTAATAATTTAATACGAAAAACATTTAGTGACTGTCTTTTTATATCCTCTTCACCCATGTAGACAATACATTCCAAGCCATGTCTTGCTGCAACAGACGCAGTAGCAACTCCATGCTGCCCTGCTCCTGTCTCAGCTATAATTCTCTGCTTCCCCATATGCTTAGCTAATAGGATTTGCCCTACGGTATTATTAATCTTATGGGCTCCAGTATGATTTAAGTCTTCTCTTTTAAGATAGATCTGTGCTCCGCCAAGTAATTCAGTCCATCGTTTGGCAAAATATAGAGGGGAAGGTCTTCCGACATAGTGCGCTAAATCATCTTTGAATTCTTTTAGGAATTTATCTTCATTTTTTATTAATTCGTATTGTTCAGATAACTCTTCTAAGGCCGGTACAAGCGTTTCCGCAACATACCTTCCTCCATATATACCAAATCTACCATTTTTATCTGGCATTAATTCTTCAGACATTAAAACTCCTCACTTTTTCAACTAAATTTTTTACCTTTGAATGATTCTTTACTCCAGGCATTTCTTCAACACTTGAACAGACATCTATCCCTATACAATTTTCTAGAGAGAGAGCATCATGAAAATTTGATTCATCAATGCCTCCTGCTATAAGAAAAGGGATAGAAATTTTATCTTCTAGCAATCCAAAATCGAAGGTTTTTCCGGTCCCGCCGTATTCTTTTTCATCATAACTATCGAAAATTAGCATTTTAGCACTTTTATAGTCCTGGTTAATCTTTTCCAGATCAGTATCTGAATTTATTCTAATGGCTTTAATAAAATCAACCTCAAAACTTTCGCAAAATTCTTTAGTTTCATCCCCATGAAATTGAGGTATAGCTTTAGGTATTTCTTTTAGACATCGTGACACATATTCCTTAGGATGATTTACGAAAATTAAAATAATATCAAGATGTTCAGGTACATGTGCCACTAATTTTTTAGTATTTGACAAATCAATATATCTTTTGCTCTTATCATATAAGTTGAAACCAACTGCATCTGTTGATAATAAGCTTACAAACTTAAGATCACTTAAATTCGTAACGCCACATACTTTAATGAAATGACTCATATTTAAATTATAGAATATAAAACCTTAAGTGCTCTTAAATAAGATTATTCTTAAAGCCAGGTATCTTATATTTTTGAGGATATTTAGGGCCCAAGAAAAATAGACCAGAGGAACTAACAGTCTTTCCTGCTAACCTTCTATCTTGCTGTTTAAGAATATCTTCTACTTCCTTTGGTTTAATCTCTTTTTTTCCAACCATCAACAATGTTCCTATGATTATTCTGACCATATGCAATAAAAAGGCATTTGCACGCAACTCTACCCTAATAAATTTATCTTTTTTTGAAATCTCTATATTTTCGATATTTCTTAAAGATGTTTTCGATTGGCAACCCGAACCTCTAAATGAAGTGAAATCATGTTCTCCAATAAGATATTTGGATGCAGCCCTCATTGATCTTACATCTAATTTCTGTGTCACAAATAAGGACCTATCAGACCATAGGGCAGAAGGAGTTTGATTGTTGTAAATGTTGTATAAATAAGATCGACTCGTTGCAGAAAACCTAGCATGAAAACTTTCATCCATTTCTCTTGACCAGATGACCCTTATATCAGAAGGAAGAGAAGAATTTATACCTCGTAACCACTCACTTGAAGTCCTTGTTGCTTCAGTATCAAAATGTATGACTTGCATAAAGGCATGAACACCTGCATCTGTTCTTCCGCTGCAAAAAGTTTTTACTTTGTGATCAGCAACCCTAGAAGCCGATGCTTCAAGTAGGCCTTGTATAGTCTGATTAGTGCTTTTTTGTTTCTGAAATCCAAAATATTCTGACCCATCATATTCCACTCCTAAAGCTACCCTAAAGCTCATAACTCAATTACTAATCTTTGCCAGCATCTCAGTAGCTAGTACCCTTTCTTTTTGAGTAGGCTCATTATCTAATACTTCGGCTAATAAACGTTTTGCTTCATCGGACTGATCCATTTCTATCAAACTTCGTGATAGGTTTATCTTGGCAATTTTTTCATCACCAATTTCGTTAGCTATATCAATATTGTTGAGAATTGGATTTTGTTTTCTTTCGAACCTTATTAAATACATAACTAAGCTAAAGAAAAGAAGTCCAAATAATAAACCACTTACACCCTCTAAATAGACACCGGTAATGAAATAAAACTCTGTCTCAAGATTTAGTAAGAGATTATCCATTTATTGATTACTCGAATATTAATTCAGCAATTTGAATACTGTTTAAGGCAGCACCTTTTAAGAGATTATCTGCGACAACCCACATGTTCATTCTATTATTACTCCAAAGATCTTTTCTTAATCTTCCAACGTGGACTAAATAATCTCCGTTAGCATCTGTAGCGGCTGTTGGATAATCTTCTCCATTCGAACCATAATGCAGTTTAATGCCTGGGGCATTTTCAAGAATGTTTACAACTAAATCTTCGGTAAGAGGTTTTTTTGTTTGTATGTGTATTGATTCAGAGTGACCATTTAATACAGGCACTCTGACACAGGTTGCAGCAACTTGAATATTTGGGTCGAGTATTTTATGAGTTTCCTTTAACAACTTGTTCTCTTCTTTTGTATACCTATTTTCTTCAAATACATCACATTGAGGTAAAGCATTATTAGCAATTTGTTTCGGATAAATAATGGATTCCTGCAAGTTATTGCCATCGTAGGAGCTAATTTGCTTGCGCAACTCTTCCGTAGCATCTTTACCGGTACCTGAAACAGCTTGTAATGTTGTTATATCTATCCTTTGAATAACAAACTCATCATGAATGGGTTTTAAAGCCACTAACATCTGTATTGTTGAGCAATTTGGATTGGCAATAATGCCAGGTAATTCATAATCAAGCAGAACAGTTCCGTTAACTTCAGGAACTATGAGGGGTATATTTTCTTCGTATCTAAAACAAGAGGAGTTATCTACTACTACACAGCCTTGAGAAACTGCTTTTGGACCAAATTCTGCAGAAACTGAGGCACCAGCTGAGAAAAGAGCTAAATCTGTATGACTGAAGTCATATTCTTCAAGGGCTTGTACAGTATATTCTTTATTTCTAAAGGTTATTTTTTTACCTTTAGATTTCTTGCTGGCTAATAGATCTATTTCTACATCAGGATAAAATTCTTTTTGAAGTAAACTCAGGAAAGCTTGTCCCACCATGCCGGTTGCACCTGCAATAGCTATTCTTTTTGCTTGTCTCATATTTTATTTTAAATTTTCTATAATCTTATTACCCATCTCTGAAGTGGTAAGTTTTTTATTTTGAGCACCTTCAAGATCATGGGTTCTATAGCCTTCTGATAGAACTTCTTGTATGGACTTTTCTATGGACTTAGAAGCTTCGTTTAAATCAAAGCTATACTTTAACATCATTGCAACTGATGAAATTGCAGCTAGAGGATTAGCCAAACCTTTTCCTGATATATCAGGAGCAGAACCATGTACAGGTTCATACATTCCCTTATTATCAGAGTTCAATGAAGCTGATGGTAGCATGCCTATTGAGCCAGTTAGCATAGCCGCAATGTCAGATAAGATATCCCCAAATAAATTTCCAGTAACCATCACATCAAATTGCTTAGGGTTTCTAACTAACTGCATAGCTGCATTATCTACAAGCATATGTGATAGCTCTACATCAGGATATTCTTTAGAGAGGTTGGTTATTACCTCTCTCCATAATACGCTAACTTCTAGTACATTTGCTTTATCAACAGAGCATAGGGTTTTATTTCTCTTCTGAGCCGCTTCAAAAGCCACTCTTCCTATTCTTTCAATTTCTTTTTTACTATAAATCATAGTATTAAATGCTGAATTGCCTGAATCAGTTACCCCTCTTGGCTCTCCAAAATATATCCCACCTGTAAGTTCTCTTATGATTAATAAATCTAAGTCTTGAACCTTGTCTTTTTTAAGAGAAGATGAATCACTAAGATGCTTTGATAAGATTGCAGGTCTCAAATTTGCGAATAAATCTAATTCTGATCTAAGGCCCAGCAAAGCTCTTTCGGGTCTGAGTTCATATTCTAAATTATCCCAATTGGGGCCTCCTACGGCGCCTAGTAGAATAGCATCGGATTCAATAGCTGCAGTTAAAGTTTCATCTGGTAGAGGTTTTCCAAATTTTTCATAAGCGCTTCCTCCAACCAGGAGCTCTTCCATAGAAATGCCTAAATTGTAAAGTGAGTTGACGTGACCCAGGACCTTTTTTGCTTCATTACAAACTTCTGGCCCTATGCCGTCTCCCGGCAATATCAAAACTTTTTTATTACTAGTCATGATCAGTTTTTTTATTGAAAATCCAAGGAGATTCCATTTCTCTTTTCTTTTCAAACTCCTCTATTTCCTTAGAATGAATGAGACTCAGACCTATTTCGTCTAAACCCTCTAAAATACATTTTTTTCTAAAAGGATCAATTTCAAAGTGAGCTATTTCAGTATCTTCAGAGAAGATAATTTGATTCAGTAAGTCTATTTCTATTTCTTTTTGTTCAGCAGATAAGCTTAAAAGGGTTTTGATTTCTTCTGATGAAACACTAATAGGTAAAAGTCCATTATTAAAGCAATTATTATAAAAAATCTCTGCAAAGCTCTCTGCGATTACTACCTTAAATCCAAAATCCATTAAGGACCAAACTGCATGTTCTCGACTGGATCCACACCCAAAATTCTTTTTGCTTATTAATATATCTGAATCAATGAATTGCTTTTGATTCAAAATAAAATCTTTATTAATTTTTCTTTGGTTTATATCTTGCCCGGGAAAGCCTTCATCTTCATACCTCCAGGCATCAAAAAGATTAGGACCGAAGCCACTCTTTTTAATAGATTTTAAAAATTGTTTAGGAATGATTTGATCCGTATCAATGTTGTCTCTGTCAAAAGGGATTCCCTTTCCTTTATGGTATGTGGTTGTATTTTTCATACAAAGTACTCCCTTACATCAACAAAGTGACCTTCTATAGCCGAAGCGGCAGCAGTTGCTGGCGAAACAAGGTGTGTTCTGCCTCCATATCCTTGTCTTCCTTCAAAATTTCTATTGGATGTAGATGCGCAGTGTTCTCCATCACCTAGTTGATCTGGATTCATGGCTAAGCACATTGAGCATCCCGGAGCCCGCCATTCAAAACCAGAATTTATAAATATTTTATCCAGACCTTCTTTTTTTGCTTGAGAAGAAACTAAACCAGAGCCTGGAACGACTATAGCTCTTTTTATAGAATCAGAAATTTTATTTCCTTCTAAAATTTTAGCAGCCTCTCTTAAGTCTTCTATTCTAGAATTAGTACAAGATCCAATAAATACCTGATCTAACATAATATCCTTAATTCTTTTTCCAGGTGTAAGGTTCATGTAACTCAGGGCGTGTTTTATAGATTCATTCTCAGGTTGAGGAATCAGACCATCTATGTCACAAACCATTTCAGGTGAAGTACCCCATGTGACTTGCGGTGCAATTGTGGATCCATCAATCTCAATTTCTTTATCAAAATGTGCATCGGTATCGCTAATAAGATTTTCCCATTGTCCTTTAGCTACCATCCAGTGATCTCCTGAGGGAGTAAATGGTCTATTTTTTATGTAAGCCTCTGTTACATGATCATAAGCCACTAAACCTGCTCTTGCACCAGCCTCAATTGCCATATTGCAAACTGTCATTCTGCCTTCAATAGACATGTTCTCTATGACAGACCCAGCATATTCTATTGCGTAACCAGTACCTCCTGCTGTTCCAATCTTTCCTATAATTGCAAGGGTCACATCTTTCGGTGTCACTCCTTCTTGCAGATCTCCTGAAATGGTGACTCGCATGTTCTTAAGTTTTGAGGTTTTGAGACATTGAGTAGCAAGAACATGCTCTACCTCAGAAGTTCCTATGCCCATGGAAAGAGTGGCTAAAGCACCATGTGTAGAAGTATGAGAGTCCCCACATACAATTGTCATACCAGGCAATGTTAAACCTTGTTCAGGTCCTACAACATGAACAATTCCCTGACGTTTATCATGTATATCGAATTGTAAAATTTCATGCTCTTTACAATTATCATCTAAGGTGACTACTTGAAGCTTAGCAACTTCATCATGAATACCTTCTATACCTTGCGCACGGTCTGTTGTTGGCACATTGTGGTCCGGAGTGGCAATATTAGCTGAAATTCTCCAAGGCTTACGACCAGCTAATTTTAAGCCTTCAAAAGCTTGCGGTGATCTTCCTTCCTGCATTAGATGTCTCTCAATATATAGTAAATATGTGCCATCTT
>ERZ802830.2208-NODE-2208-length-17826-cov-6.02347_pt1 | contig 17826 bp, 17 predicted proteins | sample MGYA00345654_ERZ802830 | MGnify/ENA primary metagenome ERZ802830 (study PRJEB30503, sample SAMEA104212375) | marine metagenome | biome: Westerlies Biome; feature: [SRF] surface water layer (ENVO:00010504) within the epipelagic zone...; material: water...
ACCTATTGGTGTTATGTTCACGCCACCAATGGATACTTCTATGCTTTCCCTTTGAATGAAGATCTTTCGTTTGGTGAGTTCGTAGCTCACGAACAGCGAGGTTCGGTATCTCCAAAGATGGGTTATGCTAAGGCGGCTGCCTTTGGTCTAACCGCACTTGAGATGATCCACAATGGCCAGTTCGTCCGAGATACAAGCGAGTACCAAGATAATCGCTTCCCTAATGGACGGACAAAGATCAAGGGTAAGGGAAAGTCTAAAGGGGTAAGGTTCAAGCAAAAGTACCGTGAGTTTCGCACTACACACTTTCGCCATGTGGATAGCGAACCAAAAGAGACAGGTGCTAGGAACTACACCCCACCCGAGCACTACACTCCACGCAATGTGCGTAGCCACTACAAAGAGCGTTGGGTAACCCTAGCCTATGTAGAGAAGCACCAAGTAATCAATGAGGACATCATCGACATCGAAGATCGGGTACGGTCTTACAAAGCAGGTGAGGCGACAAAGACATGGGTCAAAATCAAGCTCTGGTATGAGTTCAATCAAGACCCAAACCTTGCCCCAACTCAAGAGATCGAAAGGTATCGGGTATGACTTACGACCAAGATGAATACCAAGACCAATGCTACCATATTAGTGCGTATGAGCCTAAACGCACTGCGTTCGGGCATGGTAAAGAGATAGGTTGGATTGAACCCAAAGACTTTATGGACACAATCAAGCGTCTACTGATCGAGTCCGATACTAAGTACATATGCTCTTGTCCTGTGGATGCAGATGAGTTTGGCGATACTGTGGTGTGGTCAAGAGGTGGTCGAGTCCACTTAGTCGAGGAATACTACTCCGATAATCAGTGGAGTGTTCCCTTCGATGAGTTTATCCATAGTAGTTTTGACTCACCAAGATATACGGATAAGTAATAGTTTATTTATAAGATTGCTTAAACCAGACGAATAGGAGTTTAGTATGAGTAATCTTAAATATAGAATCGCCTCACTAATGAAGCGAGTGTCAGAACTTGAACAGCCTCTGTCAGCTGAGTCTGCTTTCTTCGATAATCCGACTAAAAGATCGGTGAGAAACTTAGCAGAGTCAAAGGCAATCACCAACAGGGTAGACACTGCCGAAAAAGCAATACAATCTGGTGAGATGAAGAAGGACGACAAGCTCATTGAAAGCGAAGCTATCATCGCCCCTCCACCCCCAGAAGAGATTGTTAAGAAACCTGGAGGCAAAGAGTTTAGTACCCTCAATCAGTTCATCATTAGAACTGAAGAGTCTGTTGAAAATGTACCCAACTCTCGTGCTGAGATACCTAAATCCAATCCTCCTACCCCTAGAGAAAAGACTAAATCTGAGGTTAAAAAAGACCTCGTAAAGAAGGTTGTTGAGAGACACTTAAACAACAAAGAAAAAGCAAAGGCAGTTAAAACTGTATTGCAAGACAAGGTTGATAATGGAGGAAATAGATAATGTCTATAGACCTAAACCTAACTACCGATGACATTGATATTTTAAGACATGGAGACAGGAGTCCTTGTACTGCAGGTCCAATTATGCGCAGGACGGGTTGGAAGGGGGGTACTTGGGTTCACTATGTACCTAACGATGACAATGTATCTGAGTTCACAGTTGAAAAATCCAATGGTCAGTATCTAGCAGGTTTCGTTATGTACGGATCTGAAAATTATGCAGATGCCCGACAATCAACCTATAGGAACTTTACCTCATATCAAAATACAGGTGCGTTGGCTTCTGCTTCTGGAGCGGCTGTCCTTACTCTAGTTAATGGTGGTGCTAGGGTTCTGTTCAAAGAATTTGAAACGGTCGCTCTAGTTAATGGTGTTCGTAATGGAGGGCCAATCACTTATAACCTTAATGAACCACTCAAAATTAGTGAGAATGGATTGTTGTGTAATGATCCTGATGTTAATCTCAACGCTGCTCTCGGTGTAAACCCCACTGTCGTAGGTATCTGCTGCAAAGTACCAGGTACAGATGGCAAACTCGGAATAGATCTCAAATACTAAGGAGTATGACCCATGAGAAGATCATCTAGTGAAACCCTAAGAAATCTTGAGATGAGAATTGCTCGTCTTGAAAAACAAGCCATCACTAAGACAGAAGCATACGAAGCCCTTAGAGACTTCATGGTTCAACACCGAACTAACACGAGAATGATCGTTGAGATTGGTGGGTATCTACAAGTGCTTAAAGACGGGGGGGATCTTTCAGATCGTGACCTTAAAGTGATCCGAAAGATGATGCACAGAAACAATGCGTCCGACTTAGCAGATTCATTTAGATCTAACCCAACGGGTAGACAACCACCCTCTCGTGTTATTAAACCCCAAAGACCTCCCCAAAGACCTCCCCAAAGACCTCCCCAAACAACACCCCAAATACCACGATCCTTAAAATCTTTTGCTACTAAGTTAAGGAAAGAAATTAAGTCCTACTTCAAAAAACCTACAATGGTGTCTTTGACAAAAAAATTCGATAAAATTAGAAAGTGGCAACAAACAGGAGATAAAGAGTTTTATCAAACAATAATCCAGTTAAAGGGGCAACAATATAGCATTGTTGTGGTTGAACCTTTAGATGGTAATTATAGCAATATGCCCACCTTCGAGAATGTTTTCTTTAAAGGTAAAGAAGACCAGCTAAAAGCGTATTTAAAGAAGACATATGAGAAGTCTGGATTATTGATAGATTTCCCACCAACAATCAAAGAGATCATTCACTTCTTAAAAGAAGAAGCTAAGACTGCTACTGGTGGTGGTTTCCATAGTCTTCTTATGTATAGGGGGAACACTACTTACTGGGAATTCCAAATGGAACCAGGAGACAGACAAAGACAGGATCACTGGCACTTTACAATGTCTAACTATGACCATGAAGAAGATGATAGGCAGGATGCGTGGAGTGATTGGGAGTGGAGCTGGGCGAACCCTCTCCAAGAACAAACAACACAAGCACTTAGAGACAAGTTCCCTATTCTAGCAGATAATCGTGAATGGGGTGTTATGGTAGGTGAAAAGGGTCATGTTGAGTTCCAATTTCCTAAAGATCTTATCCCAGAAGATTAGATTTGTAATCTCTTTATAAGTGGCTATTTCCTAACAATAGAAAGGCTACCTATAATGAGAAGATTAGCAAAAGCAGATGTGAACCCAATACGACAGCGTTCACAGTTTAGTTGTGTATCTACATCCACCTGTATGGCACTCAATGCTGTAGGTGTGAAATGCAACGAAGATCAAGTCAATCAAGTGATTGGTGCGAAACCCATGCAAGGGGCTAGATGGGAAGAGGTATTAGCTTGTGCTCAATACTTTGGGTGTAGAGCTACACTCACTACACCTGCTACTCTCACTCAAGTAAAAGCATGGACTGATCAAGGTAAGCCTGTCCTCATCGCTTGGAATCCCGAAGGTAGGGATTGGAGTCATGCGAGTTTGATCTTTGATGTAACTGGTGAAAAGGGCAACTTTGTTGTCCATATAGCTGACCCCAATATGCCTAACCCCGACAAGACCACAAGAGAAGTCAATGAAGATGATTTCTATGCAAAGTGGTACGAGAAATGGCCTAACTATTTAGTACGCAGACCCGCTCTCATGATTGAGCGTGAAATTACAGAAGATGGAAGACAGATCATGGCGAATAATCAAACAGACTTTGTGAGTGCAGTTAAAGAAATCGTATCAAGCGTAAAGCATCTTGGTTTTTTGACCATGCTTGATAAGTGGTCATGTAAGTCAGACGCTAATGGTGTCTATCTCGTCTATAAAGTTGCAGTCCCTGGTGTTGGGAACTACTCCCTAGAGTTTGAAAAAAACGGTGAAGGAGAGGGTAATGCCTTTCTCTTTGAGGGTCGGGATCTCATAAGGACTTGCAGAGGTATCTCAACATTCCCAGAGATCATTAACCATCTCCCCTCAACCACATCTAAGATGGCGAATGTCCTACCTTGCTTGCAGTCGGAGGTAGATGTATCTGATGAGCAACTATCTCAAATCATCATGCTCGCTCAAGGAGGACTCTCTCGAAAAGAGCTTGCGATTGAGATCGCCAATATGCTCCCGAATGTAAAGCCAGATGCTCAACTGAGCATCATTGATCTTGTGTTAAGAGACATCAACAATCGGATGGCGAGTAAAAAGAAGAAAAACCAAGAGCCTTCAATACCTAAGTATCGTGACCCTAACGCTCAAGGGATGTTCGATGGAACAGGAGTCGGCAGTTCAGGTAAAGGCAAACACAAGAATAGAAATCAAGATGTCGCTAAAGGTCGATCTCGTAAGCGTAAACACAAGGAAGATTTACGAAGAGAGATGATGGCTGAGAAACTTGCTAGGGTTCATCTTGAGCGTAAAAAGTGGGTAGAATCACCCCCTAAACAGTTCGACCAAGAACAACAAGAACAACTGTGGACTATCTATGATCTATCTTATTCTAAGGTAGGTAAACATATTAGCTCAAAGTCAGCTCTTATGAACAACTATGATATCTTTTGGGTTGTTGATGTGGTGGGGGATGATGAGATAGACGCTTTCGTCAGCTACTCCACAACATCATTCGGAAAGAAGATTGGACTCATTGGGTCTGATGGAACAAGCGAGGGGAGAAACGCTATGTTGATGAAAGGTGCAGAATTGCTCTTAAAAAGAGGTTGGTACGCAGAAGTTGATTCTCGGTTTGCTCGACTCTTAAAGAAGAAACTTCGTGTCAACCATGTTCAAGATGAAGATCTTGTTAGGGTAATCATCAATAAACCTCTTGAGTGGGATGAAGATAAGAAATGTTACACCCGAAACCTAGAGGGTAAGGGTGATGTAGTTAAGTACCTCGTAGGAATACCTAACATTTAATAGTTTATCTATTGCTAGAGATTAGATGAACAATCTAAAGGAGATCTGAAATGTTTAAGAGACTCGCAAAAAAAATCGCACAGAAGCACATGGAGCTTCGTTACCCACAACAACCCCTTCGCCTACAACCCGACTATGGTGAAAGAAATGCCGCTGACTTCTTGGGTGAGAATGTCGTCCAAGTTAATACTGGGATCTCTCCATTAAGAGGTGGACCAGGTAATGCCAAAGATGAGGTTATCGCAGATGACTTTTTCGCAGATGACTTTGAGGCTGACTTTGAGGCTGACCTTGAAGCAGACTTCGAGGCTGACTTCGAGGCTGACGACATTGATGCAGAAGAGCTTGAAAGTTTTGAAATCGTTGACGACATTGGTCAGGATCGTATGGCTGAAGACCATGATCGTGGTTCATACATGAGCCGACAAAATCTTCGTGAGATGAGCGACATGGCTGATTTCATCGTTGATGACATTGGCATGGAAGGACTTGACGATTGGGTCGAGGACAAGATTTCTCAGTCTTACTCGGCTATGAATGATGTCGCTCGTTATCGTGGTTATCGTGATGACCACCCACATGGCGAAGAGAGCTTTAAGTTCGCAGATGACGAGATCATTGATGACCTTGACTCTATGGGTGACGAAATCGTTGATGATATGGGAATCATGGCTGACTTCGATAAAGAGTCTAAGGTCAAGAGCCACAAGCACCATAGCCCAAAAGATGTTAAAGACTCTTATGAAGAACAAAAAAAGAACTTTGGAAAAGAGTGGGAAAAATACGAGGGTGCTATGGGGCCAAATGGATTAAATCCAGCTCGCATAAAAAAGAATGAGGGTGGAGGATCAAAAAGTAAACCATCTGGTATGACTGCTCTTGATCGCCTTGCTCACTACGAGATCATTGATGACTTGGAGTGGTGATATGAGTAGGCACGAAGTATCCGAAAGTCTGATTGAAAGATCCTTAGAGATCCAATCTCAAATTGATCGGGCTGAAAAGTGTATTGATGACATGGACATCAAGGGTCTTTTCAATCTCGGCATGATTGACCGAAGGGTCTATCAAAACTGGATGAGAGCAGAACAAAATGAGCAAGATCTAGTAGATACTCATGGAGATGCTTTTGACCCTAGCTTTAGACATTATTATAATGCGATGGAGAAAGCAGACAAGAACATCAAACGACTCCAAAAAGAAGTTGATGATTTAGTAGGTAAGTCTAGGTCTACATTGCGTCAAGCAAGTAGAGTTGCTTCTGCATACATGAATAAGACTTCAAGTCATCAACCAGGTAGAAGAATGAATGATGACATTTTCACAGATATGGATGGCAGACCTGTTAAAGTGAATAGTCTTGATGATGTCGTTCATGTACCTAGTGGCTTTGAAGGATTTCCTTATGAAATGAGTGGGTATGGTTCAGACCTTATGGTTCTTATTTCAGATGAATATGGTGAGGAAAAGCTCTTCCCAGCTATTGAAGTAAGAAAAGTCAGAGACTTAAAGAAACTCAGATCTTTCAAAGACCGATACCGTAATGTAGGAAAAGTTGGTGATAAGGTAGTCCTCACTCCAAAAGGGGGATCAGGACTTAGAAAAGATGTTGTAGGTGTTGTAGAAATGATCTTCACAGAGGGCAACGACCCAGAAGTGATGATTAAATTAAGAAGCAGTCCGACAGAGTTCCCTGCTAAACATCTAACTATGTACGATAAATATGTAGAGTTCTATGGACAGCCAAAGAAAGCGTCCAAGACAGAAGGATCTGGTGCTGAGAACGCAAGGTATCTGAACAGCATATCTCCAGCAAAGAAAGCCAAGATCTTGAAACACATAGCGGATCACTATGGTGTTTCCGTTCGTGAAATCGAAGAAGAGTTGGTAGACCAAGACGCTGAAAAGTTGTTTGAGTATGCGGCCTCTAACAATGCGATGGCTATGGAAATCTACCGAGGCATGGGTCGAATGGCTACTTCCAAGACAGCAGCTAGTGGGAACTATGGATTCACCAAAGCGGTTCAAAAGGATGTAGAAGTTGCACTGCGTAAACTAGAGAAAAAGGTTAATAGCCTAGCTCGTCTAGTAGAGAACAAGCATCCAGAAGCAGGGGCTTATTTCAGCACACGCTGTCAAGGTTCAAACTGCAATGCGAGTAAAGCTCTTGGTGGTGCTTGTTTACTCAATCAGAAACCGAAGCGTATGTTAGCTGGACCTTTAGGGTTCAAACCTAACTGTGCAAGAGCTTCACATAAGGCGATTACTGACCTCATTCTATATTCAGGTGAAGTTGCTCACAGCCTCCACTCAAAGACTAGAAATCATGTGCCTTACTTAGAGACTCACGCAAAGAAGAAGCGTTGTCCTCTTACAAGACTCCTACTTGAAAACTATCCTGTAGAGATCCTGTAATGAGAGGCTTGCTTATCTTTATTGTGATGCTCCCCCTCATGGCTTGGGGGCAAGTGGTAAACATTGAGTCTGACCGAGGTGGCGATAAGCAAGGATTACATGGTTCAAGCGAGGTCGGGTTATCTCTGCAAAGAGGCAATGTACAAGTATTCCAATACCAAGCAGGTTTGAGATTAGATTACATTAGTGGTCTACACCATAACTTACTTATAGGGTCTATTTCCTATGGGGAAGAAGATGGTGAGCCTTTTAACAACACCGCTTATTCTCATTTCAGGTGGACTGCTATGTGGTTAGATCATGTGGGAACAGAAATATTTACCCAAAACCAAAAAGATGAGTTCAAACTCCTTCAATTTAGACAGCTAACTGGGCTAGGTCTAAGGTTTACTGCCTTTGAAGACCTTCTAGCTATAGGTCTAGGGGGTATGTCGGACTATGAAAAAATAGATGGTTATAAAGAGGGTAGGCTAGACGCTAGAGGTACTTCCTATATCCGTGTAGGCAAAAAATGGAGGGATAGGATAGAGGGGCAAATGATAACCTATTATCAACCCCTATTTACCAACCCCTCAGATTATCGCATTCTAATGACAGGCTCATTAGAATTCAAAACTAATAAAGTCTTCTCGATTCTCAATGAGTTCAACTATTCTTATGATACAAGACCTCCAGAGGAAGTGGTTAAAGAAGACATCCAACTACAATTCAAATTCAAGATTAAATGGTGAATAATATGAAAAGATATGCAAGCTATACACATTTAAGTAATTGTGAAATAGGCGAATGGCAAGGAGTCATAAGAGGTAGGGATTTTAATTTCCCTGTCCCTCGTGCGGTTGACATTCTTGAAAATAGCATAGTCTTTAATAGATGGAATCCAACTTCTGTTGTTATCTCCGTTCTTCTAGCCGATTTCTTATTCCATAAGATTAAGTTCCCCGAAAACAAATCGAGGAAAGTTCGAGCTATAAAAAACAAGCTCTCGGTACCTAGAAGAAGATTTGATTCTAACAAATGGGCAAGAACTAGAAAATCACATATTAATGATATGTTAGCTCTTCTAAGATATCCTGTAAGACAAGAAGGTGAAAACACAGTTAATGTTGGTCCCTTTACTTTACAGAACCCAATCAACCTCGACTCACAAAAAGTTGAGGAAATGGTAGAGGCTTGTACCCAAGCACTCTCTCGATGCACTAACTCACTAGCACCCAACTTTACTCAAGCACTTTATGGTGATGTTGTATTAGTTGAGAAGCTAGGTAGAGCAAATTGGTACGCATGGTATAGCAGTGCTAAAGATGAAATTACCATGAAGTACATGGATAGAGATAAAGAAGAGTTCATGAAGACATTCATACATGAGATTGGACACAGGTATTATCAAAAAACCTTAAGTGCAGAAAAAAATATAGGTTTGTATGCGGAAAAAAAACAAAGAGGATGGAGCTTATCCACCCAAGCTAAAGCAGGCAGTCTGAAAACCACCTTATTTATGGGATTAAATAACACCGCAATAATGCAAACAATTTTTGGTGGTGGGGGTGCAGATGGTCTGCCTCGTTTCAAGACTGAAAACGGAGATGTTATTGGACCATATCAAATCGCGGGTATTAAAAAACATATCAAAGCGAAAACAGGTCTTTACCCTACCAAATATGCAACTACTGATGTTGAAGAACACTTTTGTGAAGCTATTGCCTATAAAGCACTAGGTAAACTCCACCCTAAGTCTTTAGAAGCTTTTAATAGTATTATTCTAAATGGTGAAGCGTTTACTCCTGATGCTTCAAACTTTAAGGCTATATATGTCCCAGAAGACACACCGCCACCATCAAGGGTAATAGAGCCTCCAGCACCAGAAGAGCCACAAGCACCAGAAGAGCCTACGACATCTGAAGAGCCTACAGCACCTACTCCTGTAGTTGAAGAGACACCTCCTCCACAAAGAACACAAGTAGAACAAACACTGCCTACTAAACAAGAACTTGTTCGCAATTGTGAATCGTTAGCTTCTCAGTTGGGGTTAGGCTTTAAAAAAGGTCGGAAGTATGGCTTATTTATCTACACGAATGATGCAGTTGGCTCTACTCACGCATATATGTTTATTGACTATACTACTGGAAACTTGTTTACCCCGAAAGCAAAAGATGCCCCTAATCTTAGGGTAAATATTGGAAACATTACAGATAGTGGTGTAAATGATTGTGTAAACTTTGATCGTATGAATAATCTCCGCCCTCGTTGGAGAACGATGAATACAATCACACACGCTACTCAATCTGCGCCATCTACTGAGGTCATTGACCAAACACCTGAACCAAGTATACCAACAACACCTGAAGGTAACTTAGACTCTATTAGAGAAGCGGCAAAAGGTCTTTCAAGAAACTTACCCGTTCCGTTAGAGTATCAAGAAATGAGAAAGTACATAAGGTTGATCTATACAAACATAGAGCAAGGTACAAAACATTCATATTTGTTTATCAATAAGCAAAATGGTTCCGTTCACCCACCCAGAGGACATGACGAACCTAAAAAGAATGTGTCGCTTGGGTCGATCTTAGAACCAGGCATTATGTCTAAAGTAAATTTTGTGTCTATGACAAACTTAGATCGAAATTGGCGTAAGAAATATACAATTAAAGGAAGATAATCATGGATTTAGCAACGAAAATTTCTAGTCTTGTAGCGTGTGTAGATGATTCAAAGGAATTATTTGAATGGTGGGATACACTTTCGAGTACACCAAACATTCCTCGCTACTGGAAAAAGAAGGGTAATGTAGCAGTCTTGAAGTCATTCGGTTCTAATGGAACAGCAATTGATTTACAGCCATATACTGCTATTTTAGGTACGAAACGCACACTTAATATTACAGGTTGGGTTGCGAGTCAAAACATTATCGTACTTGTTGTAGACCCTAAAGATTTACCCTCAGATTTAGCAAACCCATATATAATCTTAGCTATGTCAAGTGATGTTATGGACTTTGAGTTAGTCATTAACCAAATCAAAAGAGGTCAGATTGTCCCAAGTCAATTTACAGTCCCTACAACGATTGGGTATCGAGATAAATATAGAAGAACTGTACGCTTCGATATACCCGAAGAGCTAGAGTAATAGTTGTTCTATTAACTATATTAGACCAAGATATAAGGAGAATAGTAATGAAAAAGAAATCATCTAGCCAAGCATCTTGGTCTATTTTATCGCAGGGGGTATCCTCAGCTAGAGTTGAAGCTCATATTGTACGCAGTCATGTAAACCAAATGATAGACGCAATCAAAGAACATCCACAACTAGCAGAAGAAATCTTCAAGCGTTGTGGAGATAACTTTGAAGCAATACCGAGACATTTATCCAAGTTAGAGCGTTCCTTAGATCGTACTAACTACGCATTGATCTCTATGGGTAGTGATTGGTACAGACAAAGACTGACTCACGAAGATCGTGAGATGGTCGATATGGCATCCAAATACAACCCAACCCCTTTCCCCTCAACAAGTAAACAAAGTGAGTTTGAAATGAGAAAACAAGCAGGATTTGGAATAATAATTGCAGACGCTATCGAAGAATTTCGAGAAGAGTTAGAAAAACTTGACGCAGAATATATTGATGGTGGAGATTCGTGGATTGCAGAAGATAAGCAAGAAGCACTACACGCTGGAGATTTTGAACTCGCTATGTCTTTAACAAGAAATCGTAGAGTTAAAGAAGTTATCATGGCGATCCAGCATCGAGTCGATAGCTACTCCACTAGAAGTGCTTCAAAGTCTGCTGCTCCTAGAAGAACTCCACCTGGTATCTGGGAAGATGCGGGAGATAACAGAAAGCTCATTGAAGTCCGAAGCGTTCCTTCGGCAACAAATAGAAACGACCAAGAAAAAGGCGGTTATAACTTCAAGGAACTCCTCTATGAGTTTGTAGATGCGATTGCTCCAAAAAGAAGTGATATTATGGGAATCCATAAACAACTCGACAGTGGAGAGATGGAGGTCTATCTTTTTAAGTTAAAGTCTAGTTATGAAGAAATTGTTGAAGTTTCAAGTGGACACCCAGATGGAGGAGCGAGCTATTATCTGTGGGAAGTATACTTTAGACCAACTAGGAGTAAAACGCTTCTTTTTAAAGCAAACTTGAGAGTAGAATCTCTACTCGTAGCTGGTGGTTCTTTTGTTGATGGAAAACTATTAACAGAGAGTCAAGCAAAAAACTTTATGTCTGCGGCTAAAAGAAATCGTGGTGAGGTATATTAAGACCTCCATAAGGTTGCTCTAAAGATAAGACATCAATAGAGCAGTAACTCCAAATAATGAATAAAAGGTTATGTTGTTTATACGCTCTCTAAGTGCTTTCTCGTCAAGGCTCTCAGAGGGCTGGCGATTAATGTATCTAGCATAAAGAAAACACGCTAGGCTAACAAGAGAGCAGAATAACTGTGTGTTCATAGGTCATATACTATCGGTTTATTTGTGATCTTGTAATGCTCATTACAACTAGAAGGATTAATTAACTTAATCCCCTCTAAGTCATATGTTCCATAACCCTCATGTATATGACCGTAAATATGAACTTTGGGCTTTATTCTTGATGTTATTTCATCAAGTAAATCTTTACAACCCACACGCTCTCCACAAGCTAACTTGTCTCCATACCCATAGGGTGGACCATGAGTTATTAGCACATCTGTGTCGTCTGGTATATTACCCCAAACAGCTCGGATAGGTAAACCTCTATCTACATTAAAAGCCCAACCACCAAATGAAGGCTGACATGGGCTACCATAAAACTTGACACCCTCGATTACCACTTCTGTGTCCTCAAGGTAATAAATGCCTTCCTCTCTCAACACATAACTATTTATGTCATGTGATCTGTGAGGTTGCTTCGGATGAAATCTAGGCCAGTTAATCTGATAGAAGGACTTATCGAGAGTCACTTCATGGTTTCCTGCAATCAAGAGTTTATGTTTATGAGGTTGATTCGCAAACCATCTTATAAATGAGATAACTTGCTTTTGAGTCCCTGTTCCAGTCCAATCCCCTGCGTGGATTAGAACATCCCCATCGGGCAAGTTAAGTTTATCATGCTGGTTGTGGGTGTCTGAAATACAAACAAGTCTCATAATCACCTCTGCTTTTTATTAGATAGGTAAATTATAAATATTCTATAAATAGATCAGATTTATAGTTTCTTTATATCTTCGCATAGGTGATCATTATAACCTTAACCAAATGGAGAACTCCTATGAGAAGATCCGCCTCAGAAATTATCCGTAATCTTGAGATGAGGATTGCAAAACTTGAAAGAGTGGGACGAGAAAAAAGTATGAAACTGTCATCTCGTGAAATCAGTCTTGTTGACCTAGCTAATAAGATAACAGTTAAGTTACAAAATCGAGTCTCTAAACAACATATTGAAGACGAACTACATGATTTTTTTGTAGATCACGATGAACTATTTGTTAATTGGGAAGAAAATGCCTGGGGCAATGTTTACGATATAACCTTTGATGTTCGTGATATTACGGAATCTCAAAGAGGAAACGATAATATAGTAACAGTGGAGAGTGTAGTTCAGGGTAGGAAACGGATGACTTTCCAAGTCATTGTTAGTAGGAGTGGTGTTGAAGTCAAAGAAAGTAAACAAGGAAGAACCGCTCAACAATCTAAATCTTTTGAGAAGGATTTATTACTAGCGCAGCTAATACAAAAGAATCTTAGAAGTCAAAATGTGAATATTACTGAACTTTTAAGAAATCCTGAATTGGTTGACCTCGAAGTTTTCTTGATTGGTAATCGTGAGATGATTTCGATTCTTGAAAACTGGGAAAAAAGAAAATTAGCGACTAGTCTTTCTGGAGAGGTCACAAAAAATTATGGTGGTATGCCATATGAGGAGGACTTTGATGCGACATATTTAACCAAAAAGGGTGTAAAATATGTTTATGATTTATTGTTTTTCCGTGAAAAATAAGTCTAATCCTCGACTTGTTCAAGATAAGAGATAGCCATTTCCTTAGCTCCATTTGAACCCATAGTCTGCATGACTCTCTCTTTAAGAGTAAGTTCAGACCAACCAGATGTGGACATTGCTTTCATCTTATCTACAATGTCCTCCATGCGTTGCTTATCTTCCTTCTCACGCACCGTTTCCTCAATCTTGAATACCTCATTGGCATCTCGTACAGGAACATCGTGTCTGATGAAGTTAAGCGACTCTTTGGTCGCTTGAACCTCGACCACACAAGGTCTGCGATCTAAGTCATCAAGGTGTAAAGATCCTCTAGTTAATGATCCCACATTAACGACTCTTGCACCATTAACGAGAGTGGAAATACCTTGATCTTTGTGCCAATGCCCAAAGAACCATCCGTCAACTTCTGTGTTTTCATTGAGGAAATCATATCCTACAATATCCTCATTCTCAAACATCGAACCCGTTTTGCCTTGTCTAGCTAATAAATGACAAGCGACTAATAGGTAATCCTCGTCTTTCTTCTTTATATTCTTGAGCCTATCAAAGTCATAAATGACACCATGATAAGGAACACCTACTATACGAACTTTGACTCCATCCTTTTCAAAGTTTATCTCAATGTCATCACCAAACTGCTTAAATACACCAGATGAGAATAAGACACCTAGAGGTTGTTCGGGTAGATAGTCTATATTGCCATATTTTACATCGTGGTTGCCTACTAGACCATAAGTAGGGCAAGGATACCCCTCATGTGCTTCACAAGCCTTACGAACTAAACTATGGCTATTCTTGGTGGGTGATTTAACATCAAAGAAGTCTCCACCATCAAGAACAGCGTCAATCTCTTTATCTTTGGCAAGATCACCAATCCATTTGAGTTTATTGACCACATCGTCAGTCCAATTTCCTGTGCGTCTTCGTGGGGTTTTATCTCCCATGTGGACATCTGTTCTCCATAGTAGCTTTATCATGTGCTAGTCCTCTCAATAGTTTATTTATCACTATACTTATATGAAAAAAGGATAAGATAATGATTACATTACAACCACTACCCTATAAATATGACGCTCTTGAACCTATCATCTCTGAGAAGGCTATGAGGCTACATCACTTGTCTCACCAACAAGGATATGTAGATAAGCTCAATAAGACTCTTGAGCAGTATCCAGAAATGCTCGGACAAGTAGGTAGCCTCTATCAACTCATCTCTAACCCAAAGTGGATACCACAAGAAATCAAGCAGTCTGTAATCGACTTTGGTGGTGGTGTCTGGAACCATGCTTTTTATTGGAACTGTATCTCTCCATCTCCTATTAGATATGAGAAGACCTCAAGATCTTTTCAAGACAAGGTGAACAGAACCTTTGGTAGCTATGAAGATCTAAGAGATGACCTTATCCTTGAAGGTACAGGTCATTTTGGTTCAGGTTGGGTTTGGTTAGCCGAGACTAATACAGGTGATCTTAGAGTTTATTCGACACTTAACCAAAATACACCTATGATGAGAGGTCATAAACCTATTTTAACAATTGATCTTTGGGAACACGCTTATTACCCCAACTATGAGAATGGTCGTAAAGAGTTCCTAGAGCAAGTAATCGACAATCTATTAAGTTGGGGCTATGCCTCTAAGGGTTAAATGCCACAAACCTAAAGTGTATTTTAATCTTTGTGCAAGTAATCGACAACCTATTAAGCTGGGGTTATGCCCCAAAAGGAAAATGAAATGAGAAAATCAGCAAGTGAAATTATTCGTGGGCTTGAACTACGAGTTGCACAACTTGAGAAGTCTGCAAGAACAATGGATTTTTTTAAATCCTACAAAGACAGGGCGATTGAAATTGCAGATAAATTCAACCAGTTAGTTGATCCTGTATACGCTACTCTTAGTGAACCCAAGGAAATTGGTACGCGGGGAAGGCAAACAGATGCTTCATTTATAGGGCATGATCTTTATAATAAGAGATTCAACTACAGAATCGTATTCTTATGTGACGAAGAGTATAACTCTCCTTTTGAAATGGGTCTAGGTGAGATGTATACTCAGAGTTCTTTTACTTTTTACCTAAATGGGAAAGCTATTGCTACAGCTAAAAATGGTGATATGGATAGAAAGTTTTTACGAGATATTAAGTCTGCTTTGGAGAGTGTACACTCCCCCAAGAGTTATAAAAGATCTCGATGATTAGTTGAATCCTTTAGTGTTAGACGCTATTTTTGCGATCAAGTCGAGATCATAACACCTAATCGCTTCCATCATTAGACGACATTCAAACCATAAATCTCCATCAACAAGGGGCATAAACAGGTCATGAATGTTGTCTACACCTAACATGACATCTACTCCACCTTCGATGAGTTCAATAACAGGAGCAATAGAGTTATGGATCGGTGCAAGTATATCGGACTGTTGTTTCATACTAAGTGCCGCACTTGGGCAAACAACAACACCGACCCCTGCTTCTTGTAACTTAGAAATCACACGCTTGCGATCTTCTTTTTGCTGACACGCAAGAGAGATCGCATGGACGAGTCTAACTTGGCCCTCAAGACCATGCTCAAAAGTCTTATCCACGACCATCTCAGATTCACGCTCTGAAGGGATGTTGTTTTGACCCACATGAACATCAACGGGCTTGTTCATGTCTTTGGCCAGGTTGAAGATAAAGTCCATGTGTTCGAGAGGATCTTCATCTCTGTCGGGGAGTCCACCGATGACATCTGCCATTTCACAGGCTTGTACGAACATCTTTTGAGCTTCGGGTTCAAGGACACCCTCAAGAGGTTGGACTGCGAGTTGGAGATCAAACCCTTTCTTTGCGTATTCTCTTTTAAGATTGACTGCGACTTGCATAGGTAGAAGTCCAACGATCTGATCTGCATCAATAAAAGTTCTACACTTAGAGACTCCTTGATAGATCAAGTGTTCAATACATCGAGCCATTCGAGAGTGGAGTGTGTACTCGGTGTATTCTTCTTTGAGCTTTCGATAAAGTTTCCATTTTTCTTGGAGGCTAGATTGAGAGAGCTTTAGACCTTCTTCGCTGATTAAATATGCTTTGTCAAAGTGTGCGTGGTGGCAAGCAAACCCTCCTAGGTCATCTACTTTGTCCAAAAAAAAACTCTCAATGTGCCAATAGTTCATGTGCAGACTCCTTTTGTTTTCTTTTTATACCCAACATTTAATAGATATAAAAATAAAGGAGTTTACCATGAGTTCATTTGGTTCGGGTTCAACCACCACAGCTGGTGCGTCTATCACTCTCAGAAACTTTACAGGTACAGATGGAAATCAAGCAGGCACTGATGGTCTTGTTCCAGGACCAGGCATTGCTCAAGCAGGTTATGTTCTTGGAGCACAAGGAGATTGGACGCTTACTATTTCAGCGATCAACGACCTTAATGATGCCACCAATAGGATTGCTACTACAGCCTTCGTTCAAAATCGTGTCGCACAAATTGTCGCAGGTGGTGGAGGTATCGCTCTAGGTGGTATTCAAGATGTAGACCTCGCAGGTTTAGTTGATAATCAACTCTTGCAATACAACTTAGGAGATGCTGAGTGGCAACCACTTACTTTAACAGTCGCTTCTATTTCAGATGTAGATCTCGCAGGAGTACAAGACGGAAATGCTCTCGTTTACTCAGCGGCTGCAAATAATAATGCTGGCGGTTGGGTTGCAGGGGAAGGTGGAGGAGGAGGTGCAGAAACCCTTAATGGTCTAGGTGATGTTACGATCAATGGTGGTGCTGATAAACACTTCTTAGTTCGGAACGCTCAAGGTCAATATGTAAACCGATTGATTGAAACTTCTGATCTTAGCGATGAGGCGAACATAGCTCTCACAACTAGAGCCACAACTTTTGGTGCTTTCGCCTATGACTTCACGGCTTCAACAATCACTGTTCCTGCACCTGCGAATGGAGCAGACGCAACCACTAAGACTTATGTAGATACCCAGGTAGCAACCAAACAAGCCCTTGATGCTACCCTTACAGCACTTGCAGGTGTAGTTACTGTCGCGGATAAACTCATATATGCGACAAATGCAGATACTTTTGCGACTACCGACCTCACAGGTTTTGGTCGTACTCTTATAGCCAACGCAAATGCCGAAGATACTCGAACTGATCTAGGATTAGGTACAGCCGCTGAAAGTGATGTGGGTGATTTCTTATCTTCCACCACAGCTTCGATTGGTGATTTATCAGATGTAAATCTTGCAGGTGTAGGGGCTAATCAAGGAGATGGTCGAGTCTTAATTTGGGAAGAAGATGAAAATAATGGAAATGGTGGGTTTATAACAGGAGTACCTGGAGCTTCCTACACAGATGAGGAAGCGAGAGATGCTTCGGGTACCGCCCTCGCAAATGGTAATCATACTGGTATTTCATTCGCAAACGATGATGCAAATGATCGCATTAACGCTACAGTAGACATCACAGGCTTTTCTGTTAGGGATTTAAGTGATGTCTCTAATGACGCTTTAGTTAATGGCAAGATCTTAAAAGTAGTTGCGGGTACTCTTACTCAAGTAGATGAGAC
>ERZ802830.2210-NODE-2210-length-17817-cov-9.7355_pt1 | contig 17817 bp, 11 predicted proteins | sample MGYA00345654_ERZ802830 | MGnify/ENA primary metagenome ERZ802830 (study PRJEB30503, sample SAMEA104212375) | marine metagenome | biome: Westerlies Biome; feature: [SRF] surface water layer (ENVO:00010504) within the epipelagic zone...; material: water...
ATGTGGACCATCTGCAAGTTGGATTTTCAAGAACTCTAACATAATAAAATGCTTTAACTCTTGGATCAAATTCAGGATCTATCCATATTGATTTTAATTCTGTTGCGCCTACATTTTGAGAAATTGAACAATCATTTATATTAACTCTTGCGCCATTATCAGGACATCTGTTAGTTATAGGATCAACACTCATTCCATCTGAACAAGCCACATCATAAACTTTTTCATATGGAGTTCCGCTATTCATATCTATCCAGCCCTTTATTATTTGAATACGTTGTAATGGAGCTCCATTCTTATCACCTTGAGCCCAAACTAAAAAATCAGGCGTTTTATTATCATCGTTCATAATATCCGAACCCATAGTCACACCTTTTTTATAAGCATCACTTACTAAGTTATCTGAATCTAAATCAAGTGTTTTAAGGTTATACCCTGCAAAAAATCTGACTGCAATTCGAGTTCCTGTTGTTGCAAATGTTTCCTTGCGTTTAAAGGCATTAAAAATAGATTCTCTAGTATTTTCTTCAGCCCATGCAACAGCCAATCCTGATGCACCCCATTGCGTAAATCCGGTATTTGCAAATGTTCCTGCTTCAAGTTCAACCAATGCATTTGGTTGATTAAATGCATTCATATAATCTATGAGTAATTGTTCTTGCTCTGGACTAACAGGAACACTACCTCTATTTACTCCATCACCATCTAACAAACCTACTTTAGACCAATAATTAGATTCATCAAACGCGCCACCTCCAGTGTGAGTATCACTTGAACCTATTAAGCCAAATTTATATGGATTTCCTTGATTAGCCCAATCTAGAGTTAAACCATTTTGATATGCCTCTCTAACATAACTTCCAGATGGTTTGCTATATGTTGGTGGCCTACTTCCAACTCTTTTATCCATAATTTCAAAATCAGCCCAATTATCATCTGGTGATAATAAAGGATGAGTTTCTGAAGTTCCCTTAACTTGAGTTATCTCAACTAATGGCTCATTTCTCATTCTTTGTTCTGCATATTTTCGGTTTATAGCATCACCTTTAAAGGTTTCCATTTCAAACATTTGTCCATTTGAACCATTGCTATTGTGCGGCATTGATACAGTATCTATACCTTTATCTCTAAGTCCATCTTGCCAGGTCCACAAATCTTCAGGATTTATTGAATCTATCCTAGTCCAAGGTCTGATAGGAGCTTTTGATGAATTAAAAATAACATTTCTATGAAGATTTCCACCTTCTGTATCAGTTGAAGTTGTAAATTCATAGCCAATAAAAGTTGTAAAATGACCTGGGTCATTATGCTCATTAGCAGATCTTGCTACATCAGCCCATGCTGACTTATGTATCTCATAATCAAATGATTCAAGAGCTAATTGCGTATTATTAGTAAACCAAGCTTTTAGAGTCCTTGGATGCCACCATGGCATAGGATTAATAATTGCTGCAGCTAAGACATTACTAAAAATATTTGAACGTTGACCAGCTGACTCAACAACAAGATTTTCAGGAGCATTTAAATTATGAAAAGGCTCAGCAAAATCATTTTGTGATATATCAGTGGTTGTATCAGCATAAGCTTGAATCATTCCCATATAAAAACCGTGATCTGTTACTGAGTAAAAATCTAATGGCTCCTGTAACTTCATTTCATAACCAAGTGGGTGCATTATGCCTTTACCTTTTGCAAAATCATAAGCATCGTCCGGTGATGCTGTTACACCAAATACATAAGCATCAAATGAATATTTTGTATGTACATGTAGATCTCCATAATATGGGTTTTTATTAGGATTTGGTGCGGGCTTAATCTTTTCAGATATAGGTTTATCAATAGAAAAATCAACAATTTCAAGTGCTGATTCAGAGTGTGTAATATTCTTAAAAAGGCCTATTATTGGTCGTTTATCATAAACATCTATATATAAAACGACATAAACGAACAATAATACAAAAGGTATTGATAACAATATTTTCTTCAAAAATTTATTCATGTACATTCCCCTATTAATGTAAAAACCATTTTATCAATTGGTAAATTTAATATTAATTATTTAAAGATTCCAATCATCTATAATCATATCTGATGCTTTTTCACCTATCATAATAGTAGGAGCATTAGTATTACCGCCAACTAGAGTTGGCATAATAGAAGCATCAACAACTCTTAAGTTATTCATATTGTGAACTTTTAATCTATTGTTAACAACACTCATATCATCATTTCCCATTTTACATGTGCCAACAGGATGATAAACAGTATCAGCGTCTTCTCTAATAGCTAGTTCAATATCAGCATCATCATTTATATCAACAGGTCTTTGGGTGTGTTCTTGTATATATTTAGTAAATGGCTGGGTATTTAAAACTTTCATCATAATTTTATATCCATCAATCATATCTTTAACATCATCTGGATGACTTAAAAATTTAGGATCTATTAATGGATCTGCAAATGGGTCTGCAGACTCAAGTGTTACTTCACCTCTTGATTTAGGTCTTAATAAACATGAATGACAGCTCATGCCAGTTCCCCAAACAGCTGTTCTTCCATGATCAACAACCATAGCAGGAGCATAATGATATTGAATATTTGGAGCTTCTAAATCATCACGAGTTTTTATAAAGGCGCCAGCTTCAGCGATAGTTGATGTAAATAAGCCAGTTTTTTTAAACCAATATTTAAGAATTTCTAGAGGATATTTAAAGAATATAGTTTTCAAGTTAAAACCTATTAAATTAATAGAGTTATATTTGTGAACTGTTAAGTAATCTATATGATCTTGCAGATTTTTCCCAACTCCAGGTAATTCAACTTTATGATCAATTCCATGTTTAGTAATTTCATTAGCAGGACCTACTCCTGATCTTAGTAAGATTTGAGGCGATCCAAATGCACCTGATGAAAGTATGACTTCTTTATTAGCAAATAATTGAATTGTATTATTATCTGAATCTATACATTCAACACCTTTTGCAGAATTATTTTCAATTAAAATTTTATTTACATTAGTATCTGTTAACACAGTAAGATTTTTTCTATCAAGAGCTGGAACTAAGTATGCTTTTGCAGCGCTACATCTTTTTCCATTAATTTGCGTAGTTTGATAATAACCAAACCCCTCTTGATCTTCACCATTGAAATCATCGTTATATTTATATAATGATGAGCCTGCTTTTACAAATGCATCACATGATTCTGGTTGGTGACGAATTTTACTAACATTTAATGGACCATTTTGACCATGATACTCATTATCATGCTCCTCATTATGTTCTGCTTTTTTAAAGTATGGTAATACTTCATCATAAGACCAACCGTCATTTCCAAGCTCTGACCAATGGTTATAGTCCCACTTATGACCCCTTACGTATAACATTGCGTTAATAGAACTCGATCCACCTAATGTCTTTCCTCGTGGCTGGAAACCTTTTCTATGTTCCATTGATTCACTAGGCATCTTATGAACGCCGCCAGCTGAATCAACTGCAACTGATTCAGGTTCAGCTACTGGTACTTTTTCAAATTCTTTTTGAGGAACCGTGTCGTATGACCAGCTGTATTTAGTCTTGTCGCCTAAAAAAGCAAAGCCAATTGGAATATGTAATCTAGGGTCATTGTCTTTGGAGCCAGCCTCAATTAAACATACATTAACATCAGGATTCTGACTCAACCTATTAGCGAGAACGCATCCGGCTGATCCAGCGCCTAAAATTATAAAATCATAACTATTCACAAAAACCCCCTCTTAATGAACTTATAGTACATTAAATATTATATAAAATTACATAAGCAAATAGGATAATTCTTTCCTGAAAACTCCTAAAAATTATACAATAGTAAAAAATTAATAGCGCCTGTAGCTCAGCTGGATAGAGTACTTGGCTTCGAACCAAGGGGTCGGGAGTTCGAATCTTCCCGGGCGCGCCAGTTATTTTGAATTATAAAAACGCATTGTTGAATCTTTCAATGAAAACAACCTAATATAAAAAATATCTAATAAATAATTTTGATAATTTCTCCAAGGTGACTTTTTGCCCTGTCGTGGAAGTCGATCAAGAGCTCTTTGAACATAGCCCGAAGTAAAATCTATATAATCATCATCAGCTTCAGCTAATGGATCTTCTTGTGGCATACAAATAGAAACTTTTTCTTTATCCATTCGATTCAATAATCTGCATACATATTCACAGGTTAGATCAGCTCTGAGTGTCCATGAAGCGTTGACATAACCGAATGAAAAAGCCAAATTTGGAACTCCACCTAACATCATGCCTTTGTAGGCAAGTCTATTATGTGGTTCTATATCCTCCCCATCTATATAAACTTTTACATCATTTAGAACATTAAGTTCAATCCCAGTAGCTGTAATAATAATGTCTGCTTCTAATTGCTCACCAGATTTAAGATTAATACCCTTCTCTGTAAAACTCTCAATATGATCTGTTACTACAGAAGCTTTGCCTGCTTTCATTGCATTAAAAAGATCACCATCAGGAACTAAGCACATCCTTTGATCCCAAGGCTTATAACTAGGTGTAAAATGTTTATCAACATCAAAATTATCACCTAATTCCTCTTTAACTTGATTTACTAATCTAGTTTTTGTTCTTTCAGGATATCTTCTAGAAAGTTTAAAAAATAGGCTTGTTAAAAGAATATTTTTCCATCTAGTTAAAAAATATGCAGTTCTTTTTGGTAAAATTTTCTTAAGTCTTTTATTTATTGCATCTTCTTCTGGTGCAGCAATTACATAGCTTGGTGATCTTTGTAGCATACAGACATGGTTAGCCTTTTGCGCTAAAGCTGGTACAAGCGTTACAGCAGTTGCTCCACTTCCAATAACAATAATTTTCTTATTAGTGTAATCAAGAGATTCATCCCAAAATTGTGGGTGTAAGGTTATGCCTTTAAAACTTTCCTCATTAGGAAATTTAGGTCTATAGGGATTGTCATAACTATAGTAACCACCACACATAAATAAAAAGTTGCATGTCATATTAAGCTTCTCATTATTATTAATAATCTCAAGACTCCAATGTGATTTATCTGTTATCCAATTTGCAGATAATATTTTATGATTGAACAATATATTTTCTCTTATATTAAATTCATCAACAGTCTCATTAAGGTAATTCATAATTGATGGACCATCAGCAATAGATTTTTTGTTAATCCATGGTTTAAATCTAAAGCCAAGAGTATGCATATCTGAATCAGATCTTATTCCTGGATATTTAAATAGATCCCAGGTTCCACCAATATTATCTCTACCTTCAAGAATACAGTAAGATTTAGATTTACAACTTTTTTGCAGATTGTATGCAGCTCCAATCCCAGAAATACCTGCACCAATTACTATTACGTCTTTATGCATATATAGAAATTAAAAAATTATTTATTGATATCATATTTAAATGTATTATAACTTTAGACATCATATATGTATGCAATTAATTCTGGGGGTGTGAAATTAATGAGATATTTATTGGCTCTTTTATTTATCTTTTTAGTGGGTTGTTCTGAAAAAGATAAAGTACTTACTGAAAAGATAAAGTTAACTCAGGGCGATCTTTATGGTTATGAATTGAATACTGTAAATGTTTTTGAAGGCATACCTTATGCTAAACCTCCGATAAATGACCTTAGATGGAGGCCTCCTGTTAAACATAATGGCTGGGATAAAGATCTTCTAGCTATTGAGATGCCTCATTCATGTATGCAACCTACAGAATATGGGTTAAATGCTTTTATTGGTTTGTGGATTGAAGGTTCAGGAATGAACTGGTTTTCTAAAAAATTAATTTATTTAGGTGCTGGTCTTATGCCATTTTTAAATGGTGAAGCTAATCAATCAGAAGATTGTCTATATCTCAATATAGTTACTCCAAAGATTATCAATCAAAAGCTACCCGTTATGATGTGGATACATGGTGGTGGTTACAGGTATGGTAATGGGTCTGGATCATATTTAAATAAAGACTTGGTTACTAATAATGTAATTCTTGTATCTATTAATTATAGATTAGGATCGATGGGATATTTTGCGCATCCATATCTTTCTGCTGAGTCAAAAAATAATTCCTCTGGTAACTATGGAACTCTAGATCAAATTCATGCACTTAAATGGATAAAAGATAATATAGAAGCCTTTGGTGGTGATCCTGATAATATTACTATATTTGGTGAATCTGCTGGTGGTCATTCTGTAAGACAATTAATGTCATCGCCTTTATCAAAAGGTTTGTTTCATAAAGCTATTGCTCAAAGCAGCTATGGCATTAGAAATTATATTAATTTAAAAACCTCGAATGGTTCAGTAAAATCAGCTGAAGATGCTGGTAGAGACTTTGTAAAAACTCTAGGTATTAGAGAAGATGAAAATCTCTTAAATAATCTTAGAAAAATATCAGCAGAAAATCTAATACAAGTTGGAAGCTTGTCTATTGGTGAAAATGTAACAAGTGAAGATGATTGGCAAATATCCAGTTACTGGATGCCAGTTATTGATGGGTGGGTTTTTGAAGATTCAGACTTAAATGTATCACGTTATGGTAAAACACATAATGTGCCATTATTAATAGGTTTTAATAGCTTTGAAGGTTCTAGTTTGCTGCCTTTATTTTATACCAAAGATCAAAATAAAAATGATTCTGATTGGACTAGCACCATATGGAATCTTGCTATTACAGACCAATATACCAAAATTCCTTCTGAATATATTGATTGGGCTAAAAATATAAAACTTGAAAAATATTTAGCATCTCAAAAACTATGGGGTGATTTAAATTTTGGTAGCTCAAGCTATTATTCTGCAATAAACCATAGCAAGGTTAATGCAGATACTTATTTTTATTATTTTAATCGAGCTCCCGCATCATCAAAACAAATTATAGGTGCAACTCATGGTGCTGAAATAATGTATTTATTTAATTCGTTTATACCTGGTTGGCCAAAAAATAATATCGATGATGATATAGGTAAGCAAATGAGATTAGATTGGACAAATTTTGCAAAAACTGGTGATTTGAGCAAGTTTGGTTGGCCAAGATTTTCTGATCAACAAACTATGCAAATGAATTATCAAACTGAAATGTCATATACCAAAATTTATGAAGAAAATTTATTTAAATCAATGAATGATTTTTATAATAATAACTTGAAGCCCTAGGGTTCTATAGCTCCGCCACTACTAACCCATTCAGATAATCCACCGAGGTTAAAAACATTTTCAAAACCTAGGTCTTGAAGAGTCTTTGCAGCTAAAGCAGCCCTAATTCCTGCGGCACAATATATAAGAATATCAGAGTCTTTTTTTATATTTAAAGGATTGGTAGTTGATTCAGCACTTAATTGAAATTCTATTAATCCTCTTGGAATATGAATAGCATCTTTAATTTTGCCTGATTGAGCAACCTCAGATTCTTCACGCACATCAACAATATATGCACCATTTAGAATCATTTCATTTGCAGTATCAAAATCAACACGAGTTACTGAATCATTTGCAATATCTAATAACTCATTTATTGTAGCCATAAAATCTCCATAGATAATATAAATATAGACTTTCCAATAAGCAATTACAACTCAGCAGACGGCTTATTAGAATTAGCTATAAAGATACCAATTAAAACTGTAATACAACCAAATATAATAATAAAAGTAATTGATTCATCTAAAAATAAATTACCCCAAATAATGCCAAATACGGGTAAAAAATATGCAACGGTTGAAGTCTTAACAGCACCAATTTTTTCAATTAAACGAATATACCCAATAAAAGCTAAGCCAGTTCCAACTGCTCCAGCCCATATAAGACTAAGAATTGCCTCTTTTGATGGTGTTACTTCTGGAAAAGAAATAATGGTGTATGGTAAAAAGATTAAACCACCAAAAATTAGTGACCAGCCTATTAAAACTAATTTATTAACATCTGTAGCAAATTTTTGAATAAATACATTAGCGGTTCCATATGATGATGCAGCTAATAGGCAAGCTAAACTAGCTATAAGAGTTGTTTGTGTATTAAACGGATTAACTATTATTAATATACCAATAAATCCTATAACTAAGCCCAATAATTGCTTTTTACTAACTGGTTCGTTTATCCATAAATAAGCAATTATCATTGTAAAGAGAGCTGCCGTTGAATTTAAAATTGCCAGCATATTTGAATTTGAGTACAAGGAAGCATATGAAAAAAGAGTAAAAGGAATAGCTGTATTAAATAAACTTAGAAATAAAATTTTATATATATGTCCATGAATTTGATTTAAATATTTCGGCATTAATAAAAATGGCAGAAATAATGAACCTGCAAGGAGCAGCCTTAATCCAACAAAAGGTACAGGACCAAATTCAGGAGTTGCAATTTTAATAAATATAAAAGAACTGCCCCAAACAGCACCAAGCAGAATTAATAATAACCAATACTTAATTTGCATATATAGAATATAAAAAAACCCTCAAAAGTTAATTTGAGGGTTTAAAAAATCTGTTTGTTACAAAATTTAGTAACTTACAGTCGAAAACTTATGATTTACCTCTTGTCAAAAGGTGAATCCTCCGTTTCCTGATTTAATATTAATACTAATAGGACCACCTCCTTCGTAGGGTAAAAATAAAAGTATTTATAAATCCCCATGTCAATCTATAAACACGACACCCAATAAAATTATATACAGAGATTTAAAAAAATACTACAAGGAATATATTATGATTTTATTTATTAAAAATTTCTAAAACGCCAGGATGTTTAGGTTGACCATTTTCACAATTTAGGCCATTTTTAATATGAGGATTCTTGTTTAAAGTTGTTTCAATTCCATTATTAGCAATTTCTAATATGTATGAGAGTGTAGCTTTGTTTAAGGCTAATGTAGCTGTAAGAGGTACTGCGCCTGGCATATTAGTTACACAATAATGTACAACATCATTAACTAAAAAAGTTGGTGCATCATGAGTTGTTGGATTACTAGTTTCAATACAACCCCCTTGATCAATTGATATGTCTACAATTACAGATCCTGGCTTCATATTACTTATCATTTCTGATGTAACTATTTGTGGAGCCTCTTTTCCAGGAATGTAGACTGCTCCAATAACTAAGTCAGACTCAGATACAGCATCTTTAATTGATTCTGGAGTTGATAATATATATTCCATGTTATTAGTTCCAAATTTCTCTTTGAGTTCGTCCAGCCTTTTTTGAGATAAATCTATTACTTTTACATGAGCTTTATTATCTAATGCTTTACTAAGAGCTTCAGTACCGGCAACACCTCCACCTATAATACTAATTGTTCTAGGTGCTATATCATTCATGCCACCAATGAGTACACCCTTCCCTTTATTGTGTTTTAGTAAGTGATAAGAGCCTACTATTATGCTTATTTGTCCTGCTATTGCGCTCATAGGGGCTAAAAGAGGCATCGAACCATCATCTGAGGTAACAGTTTCATAGGCTATACCTCTAACACCAGTTTCTATGAACTTCTTAGCCATATCTGAATCTGCAGCCAAATGCAGATAAGTGAATAAAGTTAGATCTTTGTGTAAATATTCATATTCTGATTCTACAGGCTCTTTCACTTTGATTATTAATTCAGATTTTTGGTAAACCTCTTTAGCAGAATTAATAATTAATGCACCGGAATTAGTATAATTCTCATCAGTAAAACCAATCCCTAAACCAGCACCTTTTTGAATGAATACTGTATGACCAGAATTAACTATTGATGAAACAGAATCAGGAGTTAATCCAACTCTATATTCATTATTTTTAATTTCTGTAGGGACGCCTATTAACATTTTTGTAATTTAACATAAAGTATCATTAATTAAAGAATAGTCTCTTCAGCTTTAGTTAATGCTATCTCAAACATATCAAACATTTCATCAATTTCTTTTTTTGTAATAATTAATGGTGGGCACATTGCTAAAACATCGCCAATAGCTCTAACAATTAGCCCCTCATCTTGACATGCTTTAGCAACTATACGTCCAGCAGAACCCATTGGATGAAAACCTTTTTTTGTTGTTTTATTGCTTACTAGTTCAATTCCACAGATTAATCCAACACCTCTAGCTTCTCCTACACTATCAAATGAATTTAATTTATTTACTCTAGTTTGAAAATAATCTCCCATAGAGGCAGCATGTTGAAAAATATTATCTCTTTCATATATTTCAAGTGTTTTTATTGCTACAGCACAAGCTACTGGATGACCAGAGTAAGTATAACCATGACCAAATATACCTATATCTCCACTTGCATCTCTAACAGGTTCATATATTTCATCTGGAATAATTACAGCACTAATTGGAAGATAACCAGAGGAAAGTGCTTTAGCAATAGTTATAGATGATGGTTTCATATCAAATGTTTCAGCTCCCCAAACATTTCCTGTTCTTCCGAATGCGCACACTACCTCATCGTCAATAAGAGGTATGGAGTATTTATCAAGAACAGACTGTATAGCAGGAAAATAACCTTGGGGGGGAATAATAACGCCACCTGCACCCATCAATGGCTCTGCTATCATTGCTGCTATATTCTCAGAACCCTCTTTAAGTATTAAAGAATCTAAATTATTAGCAAGACGTTGAACAAATTCACTTTCAGATTCATTATCTTTTGCTCCATGATAATAGTGTGGAGTATCGATATGTGAAAAACCTTCCGCTGGTAGATCGAAAAGTTTATGTTGTGCAGGAAGACCAGTCATACTTGCACTTGCAACAGTAACACCATGATATCCTTTTAATCTTGAAATAATTTTTTTCTTTTTAGTATTTCCTAAAGCATTATTGTAATAAGTAAATATTTTTAATTGAGTATCATTAGCATCTGAACCTGAGTTTCCAAAAAAAACTTTACCGTTAGTATATGGAGACATTTCAATTAACTTTTCAGATAATCTAATAGCTGGTTCATGACTTTTTGATGTAAATAAAGATGCATAACCGAGTTTTGCCATTTGTTCTGAAGCAGCATCAGCTAATTCTTGAACACCATAGCCTAATGACGTACACCAAAGACCAGCCAAACCCTCAAGATATTTTTTACCATTAGTATCATATACATATACTCCCTCTCCTTTATCAAGAATTAATATATCTTCATCTTCTGCATGAGATTTTAAATTTGTTATAGGATGAAATAGATTTGTTTGATCTATCTTAGCTAATTTTTTTAAACTCATTATTGATCCTTATTGATTTCCAGCTTACCTAGATTATCTAGGTAATTTTTATTAATTGTATTTTTATTATTGAAAGGTTTATCTCTATAGCTTTTAAGATTTTGGCCTAATCCCATAAAACCATTTCTTCTCGAATTATTTGCTTCGTTAAAATCTATATCTACAATAAAAATATCTTCGTCATTACCTGAATTATGCATGATATTTCCATGAGGGTCAGCAACTATTGATTTACCACAACCCTGGTCGCCACAGCTATTAACATCAATATAATATAGTTGTTGTTGTGCAGCTGTAGTTCTAACCATAAGTGTTTCAATATCTCTATCTTTAGTTGGTGTTAAGGTTGGATTAATTATTAGCTCTGCTCCAGCTAATGCTAATGCTCTGCTAGTTTCTGGAAACCAGAGGTCATAACAAATATGAACACCCACAAAGCCTTTATCAGGCATTTCAAAGACACAAATATTATCTGCATGCGCAACATCACATTCATAAGGAAGCCATGGGTATAGTTTTTGTGCTTTTGTAACGAGCTCGCCATTTGAATTAATAATTGGGGCTGTATTAAAAATTTGTCCATTATCATTTTCATAAAATGTTCCAGGAATTAACCAGACATTTAATTTTTGTGCTAATTTTTGGAAAGGCTCTAGGTATTTATTTAATTCATAATTTGTATTTTTTGCTCCAGCACCTCCAACCGCTAACTCACTTAGAACAATTAACTCAATACTTTTATCATCTTCAAAACACTTTTCTATGGCTTCAACAACATATTTAAAGTTATTGGTTTTTTTTAACTCAAGTTGTAATGAGGCTACTCTTAAAATACTCATCTAATTTTCTTTTTTCATACCTACATAAGCCCCAAATAATAAAGCAATTATTAAAGCTATAGTTGCTAAATTAATAATAAAACTAAAGCCTTGCGTCATTATAAAAAGTGCACCAATCAGTGGTCCTGATGCTAATCCTAATTTAGATATAAACCCTGCTAAAGCAGCCATTTGACCAAATTTATCAAAAGTTGCACATAATCCTAATAAATAAGGAATTGTAAAACCCCATGCTATTCCAGTCATAGTGTTTGCTATAAAGTAATTATTAACATTATCAGAATAGTGAAGTAAATACGTAAATACTGCAGCGGTGCATATTCCAAAACAAAGGGGAATTGTTCTACCAAATTTAATTCCTATTATATAAACTAGTACTCCACCTAAAATTGAAATAAAGTTAGCAATCGTTAATAGGTTTGATATCTCATTTTTATCCAATCCAATATCTTTACCTAACTCGAAAGCATAATCAGCAACACCCATATTTGCTGCTTGAAATAAGAATAGACAACATAAAGATAAGACCAGAAGTCCAGATAAGGGTATTTGATAAAAATTAGATTTAGTTGTTGATGTTTCGTTGTTTGAATCTACATCTGGAATAAAAGGCAAGATAATCAATGTCATTAAAGTAAAACATATTAATGTTGCAAATAAAGCGCCTTGACCATATGCATCAACAAGTCTAGGAACTGCAAGAATGCCAATACTGCCAAATGAATATTGAACAGCTAAGAGCATTCCAAATATTTTGTCAGGATTATATGTTCTTGCAATTATTGATAATCCTATTCCTACTGAAAGCCCACCAATTGTTCCATGGATAAAACGTACTAAAATTAATATATTTGGATTTGTAATCTGTGTTGAAATAAGATCAAAAACTATTAATCCGATAAATAATAATCTAACAGCTTTTCTCCATTCTACATTCTTAACTATAAAGGTTGCGATCAAGGCACCAAAAGCAGCTCCATATTTATTTGCACTCACAATAAAGCCTGCTGTATCTCTTTCAACACCTAAACCATCAACAAAAGCAGACAAAAATGCTCCACCCAGATTTACATAAAATAAACCTGCAGTTGCTAAAATACTATAGAAAATTGCTGCTATAAAACTTGATTGATCAAAGGTTGTTGATAATGATGAATTACTCATAGTTTATTTAACAAAAAGGTTTAATAGAATGTGATGAAAATATAGCTGATTCCCAAGCAAATTCATACCCATCACTAAAATAGTAGTAACTCATACCATTAGGAAAAAATGCAAAAGTTATTCCGCCAAAACCTGACATAAATGGAATCCAAACATCCTCAGAACAATTAAAGATATCCTTATCAAATTTACGAGACCAGAAACCATTATTGTAATAGATATTAACAGAGGGAATTGCCAGTAACGAATTATTATCATTTGGATTTAATGCATCATATAAATAGGTTAATTGAGTGGATGAATTATTTTTTATGTTATGAATAATTGTTGATAGGCGATCTAAATCAGATCTTAAAAAAAACATACCCCATCCAGTATAAGACTGTTTAATGTTGTCATTGGTTGCCAAAACTGATTGAGAAGTTTGACTTAAATTATTTGATTCAAGAAATGGTATTAAGACATCATTAAAATAATCTTTTCTATTTGAATTAGATTGCAAGTAGTTGTTTAAAGCAACTCCTAAAATGTAAGTATCCGAAGTGTGATAAACAAAACGGGTTCCAGGTTTTGTTTTTTTTGGAAAAGCCGAACAAGCTTTCTTGATTTTATCTTTATGTTCTTCAAACATGAAAATAACTTCTGATGAAGCAACACTACTCTCGTCAAAGTCATGAGTAGAGTTAAAATATTGACCGGTAGACATATCAGATAGATTATTAAGTGTTACATTCTTCCATTTACGTCCATAACATTCTGGAACTAAATCAGATACGTATAAATTTGAAATTGAGCCATATTGTGATTCTAAAAGAGATAAAGAAAAAGTACCTGCTATTGATTTAGCTAAAGAATAAGATGGTAATAAAATTTGGTCACAAAATGGATAATTGCCTAATCTTGTCATGCAAGAACTAACATAGTGATTATTACTGTCTATAAGACCAAATATAGTGACATTAGAAGGATCAATATAGTCTGAATTTAAAAAAGATTTATTGGTTAAGTTATATCGGTTGTATAAATTTTCTATAGAAATTATATTTTTACCACTATTATTAGATAAATTTGGAACCGTGTTTATGAATTGAAAGTTGGCAGAATATAAACCTACATAATCAAACTTATAATATGCACAAGTTTCACTAGCTATTTCAAAAATTATATTAGATATTTGGTTCTCATTTGAAATAGAAAATACCCCAATACCATTATGTATACAATTAGCTGATTTATGAATAAGACTAAAAGGTAGAGTAATTAATGTATTTGAAGAAGAGGTTTCAAGTTTAGAGGAGCCAATTCCAAATTGTATATTCCAAAATAAATGATTTGTTTCAATGATTTTTGTATTTTTTGGATAAACTTTGCCGTCTAGGGAAGATATTTCTATTTCAAATTTTGGAATATTTTTATGATTATCTTGATAAATTTTTCTACTATCGATTATTACATTGTAACCAATGCCAACTGCTGGCTGATCAACTTTTAAAATACCAGAAAATGATTTTCCATTATTTGGAAGATCTATAGCTGCTTTAGATATATCAGCGTAATGAAATGTATTTGATAGTTGTGCTTTACTCCACAATACATCCGCTAACTCTTGTGAAGTCAGCGGAATACAAAGTAGAAGTAATAAATATTTTTTCAAATACTTTTAAAAAGCTCTGTTAAGAGAAATACCTACAGTTCTTGGAAGTGCAAAGAATTCTCTATTATTGCTTCCATAAAAACCCTGGGAGGGTTGTGGTCCAAAGGCTGGGTTTAAAAATGCCCCTGTAACGCCTCTTTCATTTCCTAGATTTTTTATAAAAATAGATAAATAAGTATTATCTTTAAAAAAAGTTGAGGACATATTTGTTATTCTAAATCCATCAAACTTAGCATCATATAAAGAGCTATCCCCAATATAATTTCTAGTATCAGACTGAGAGTAAAAATCTAGTCTCTGAGCTAGACCTATACCAGAGTTAAAATAATGAGTATAGGCGAGTCCAATATTTAACATATGCTCAGGACTGCCTGGAAGCTTTGCTCCTTTGCTTGCATAGAGAACAGGAATAGATGCTGGAGTATAGAGATCTTTTGTAAGATTTGTATCATTAAAAGCATATCCAATATTCCAATCTAATGAACCAACTGTTCCCTGCATTTCAAGATCTAATCCTTTAGTCTCAGCCTCTTCACCATTAATTACCGCATAGTAACCATATACAGGTGTTGCTGTATTAAGCTGGGGATTATCCCAAGTTACGTTATACAAACTCATATTGTAATAAGTATCTCCCACAAAACCTTTTACTCCAATCTCAAGATTGGTGACTGTATCTGATTGAAATGGAACCCATCCTGCCTCTTCAATAAAAGTTCCCTCTGTAGGCACAGCATTTACACCACCGCGTCTAAAGCCTTCAGATAAAGTAGCAAAATAAGTAACATTATCTGCAGGTTTGTATGCCAAATTAGCTTTAAGTAAAGTATCTGAGTCTGAATTAGTTGATGTGTCTGTTGCTGGACCAATATTGTAAAGTTTAAATGACATATTCATATTAGCGTCAGCATCTGAAGTAAAATCTCTAAAGCCTAAAGTTAAATCATATTCATCATTAAGATGGAAAGTAAATTCACCATATATGGCTTCATGATCTATTGTTTCATTAACCAGATAATCAAAATCTTGTTCATTGGGATCAATTACATAATCAACACCCCAATAATAACCTTTCCAGGCATTAACACCTTTAATATAAGTTTGTTGTGCCCTAGACATGTCTTCTGATTGATTAAAATAGCCAATAATGTAATCAAATGTCTCAGACACTTCTGAGATATATTTTATTTCTAAAGTATCGGCTGAATTGCTATATTGTCTATGAGCTGGTGAATATGGTCTCGCTGGCGTACTCCATATTCCTCCAGCTGTCTGATTATAATAACCAGCTAGAGCTGAGGTATAAACTCCAGTACCTGCAAAATAACCAGTATTATCTGTAATACTTGAACCAGTTTTTTCGTATGTAGATAACGAAACAATTAAATCAAAGTTATCTGCGTCGTAAGTTAACTCTGAAGCAAAAACTTCAACTTCTCTCTCAGAAGGTTCTAGCATTAAAGCGCCATTTTCATATTTACCGTAAGTGCCTGTTGAATAGCAATTTGCATCCATTAATGAAACACATGATTCATTTAACATGTACTTAGTACCTGTGGATGCCTGTCTTCTTCCGCCAACATCATCTTCTTGTGTTGTTGCAGTAACAACTAATTCAATATTTTCATTAATATCAAATAATAATTTATGTCTAAAAAAATCTATGCCAACAGTATCGGCATCTTGGACTGTTTTAATAGATGGTGGTGAAGTTATAAAATCTGGATAACTAGTTCCCGCTCTTGGAGTTGGGACGCCATAAGATGGATCAACTGGACCAAACCATGAATCAAAACCTGGAATATCTGAAACTCTGAAAACATTTACATAATCTGTAATTCCAGGATAGTCAGCATGTGAATAAGCTAATCGATAAGCTACATTGTCAGCTAAAGGGACATTTAGTACTAAATCTAATGCGAAACCTTGTGAATTAGAACCTGTAACATCAGAAGTTGTTACGTTAACACTTCCGCTCATCTCATCCATAACTGGATCATTAGTTATATATCTTATAGTTCCACCTAAAGCCCCTGAGCCATACAGAGTTCCCTGAGGACCTCTTAAGACTTCTACACGCTTTAGATCTTTTAAAAGAAAATTAGCAAAAATAGGAGTTTTATCCACATAAGTTGAAACTGAGGCAACGGAGCTTACAGGATAATCTTGAAGAGCTGATGAATCTACATTTAAACCCCTAATTCTTGCACTATTAGTAGTTCCTGCATTTCTATAACCCCTGTCAATTGTACTTATTCCAGCAAAGCTTCTAAGTAATTCGCTAGTATCCTGAACAGCTCTTTCTTCTAAATCAGCTCCTGATATGGTTGAAATATTATATGGAACATCTAGAAGTGATGACTCTCTTGACGTTGCTGTTACTACTATTTCCTCTAGTTCCGTAACTCCATCATTAGCATCTTGTTCATTATCTTGAGCAACGAGCAAAATAGTAAAAAATGAAAAAAATAAAAGTGTAAAATTTTTATTAAGATTATGCATAGAAACCTCCACGTTTTTTTGCATTAATTAATATTAGTATATAACAATAACCTATAAAATAAGATCTGCTTTTAATCTAGAACTTTTTTAACTGTACATTATATTTATATGATTAATAATAAATAAAATGAAAATTTCAAATACCTATATTGCTGGTAACTTAATTGAAGAACCAACTGGTAAAAATTTTAATTTAATTAATCCTGCTAATGAGAATCAATATGGAACTCTTGTATGCTCATCAGTTGATCAAGTAAATCATGCTGTTCAATCAGCTAAAGAAAATGAAAAAGTTGCAGCTAATATAAGTATTGATAAAAGAATTGATATTTTGCAGTCTATAAATGATCAAATAAAAACAAAAAGTAAAGAATTTGCTGAAGCCATGACCCTTGAAATGGGAGCACCAATTACCTTAACCAGCAATGCGCATATTCAAATGGGA
>ERZ802830.2212-NODE-2212-length-17812-cov-7.35254_pt1 | contig 17812 bp, 11 predicted proteins | sample MGYA00345654_ERZ802830 | MGnify/ENA primary metagenome ERZ802830 (study PRJEB30503, sample SAMEA104212375) | marine metagenome | biome: Westerlies Biome; feature: [SRF] surface water layer (ENVO:00010504) within the epipelagic zone...; material: water...
AGAAGTTCTTTTTGCCCAAACACAAGATGGTTTCGAAGCTGACTTTAAGGGTAAACTCCCCTTTTCATGGCCTAAAGATATAAACCAAGCCACTTTAAATTTTTGGGAACCTTCTTATAAGCCTTTATTCAAGTATGGATATGGACTTACGTTGAAAGATAATATTTTTATAGACTTATTAGAAGAAGATACACAGTTTGTAAAAGACTCAAGATTAGGGGATGTATTACTGCAGGGTTGGCCAACAAAAGGGTATCAGGTTATTGTCGGATCACCTTCGGGGGAGTCTATTTTTAACAAAAAAATAATGATTAGTAAGAATAATGAAGTTTCTGTCAGGATAATAGACGGCAAACTTCAAGAAGATGCTTATAGAGTATCTTTTAATAAAGGGCCTTCCAATTGGTCTTTACAAAATACTACTGGCTTAAATTTACAAACAGAAGAACAAGCTAGCGGTATTCTTACTTTTGATTTTAGATTATTAAAAGAAGATCTTGATAATCCTCTTTTTTATAGACTTGATTGCGGTACAAATTGTGATTTAGAGATAGATATAAGACCTTTTATTTTAAGCTTAGAAGAGAAAAAATGGCAGACTATAGGATTGCCATTAAAGTGCCTTAAGAATAAGGGCGCTGATTTAAGGAGTATAGATTCTTTAATAGGATTCTCCAGTATGGGTAAATGGAAATTTGATATTGGTAAAATTTATTTAGAAGGCGGAGAAGGTGGAAAGTCTATCTTTCCATGTAATTAGGAGTTAGTAATGAAGTTTGCAGTTTTAGATTTATGGATTATCGGCATTTATTGTCTTGGCTTAATAGGACTCGCAACATGGGTGTCTAGAGATAAAGGTAAAGAGAAAACGTCTGAGGACTATTTCCTGGCAGGTAGGTCACTTCCTTGGTGGGCAATAGGTGCCTCTCTCATAGCAGCTAATATTTCTGCTGAACAGATTATTGGAATGTCGGGACAAGGATATGTAGTAGGCATGGCTATAGCTACGTATGAATTGACTGCCGCTATAGCATTAATTGTCATGGCTAAATATTTTTTACCTATTTTCTTGGAAAAGAAAATTTATACGATGCCCCAATTTTTAGAACAGAGATTTGATAAATGGGTCTGTCTTGTCTTGTCTTTATTTTGGGTTGCAGTCTATATTTTTATTAATTTAACTTCCGTACTATGGTTAGGTTCTCTGGCTATAAACACCCTTACGGGGCTTGATATTGTTTATGGATTATGGGCTTTAGTAATTTTTTCGTTAGCTTATTCGCTCAAAGGAGGATTGAAGGCAGTCGCTTTAACAGATGCGATTCAAGTGGCTCTTCTGATATTTGGAGGGTTAACTGTTTCATTTATAGCTCTAGATAAAATTAGTAATAATCAAGGTTTTTTAGAAGGGTTTCAGATATTGATTAATTCTGTTCCTGAAAAGTTTGACATGATTTTATCCAAAGATAATCCTAGTTATTCAGATCTTCCTGGTGTTTGGGTATTAATCGGTGGTTTATGGGTGGCGCATTTCGCTTATTGGGGTTTTAACCAATACATTACTCAACGCGCTCTAGGTGCAAAATCGCTACCTGAAGCTCAAAAAGGTGTCATGTTTGCTGCTTACTTAAAATTATTAATGCCATTTGTGGTAGTCCTTCCTGGAATATGTGCTGTTATTCTCATTCCTCAGCTAGATACACCCGATACGGCATATCCTGCAATGATGAGTTTGTTACCAGCTGGTCTTTTGGGGCTAACTTTTGCAGCACTTATTGCAGCTATTGTGTCTTCTTTAGCTTCTATGACAAACAGTGTGAGTACAATTTTTACTATGGATATTTATAAGCAATTTCTTACTCAAGAAGTAAATGAAAGAAAATTAGTTGTAGTTGGTAGGAACGTAGCCCTAATATCAATAGTAATTGCAGCATTATGCGCTCAACCACTTCTTGGAAATTTAGAATCTGCCTTTCAATATATTCAAAACTTTACAGGTTTCTTTACTCCAGGAATTTTAGTTATATTTTTAGTTGCTTTGTTTTGGAAAAAGGCAACTAGTCTTTCTGTTTTAGTCGCAGCTCTAGCTTCATTAATCCTATCTATTGGGATGTTTTTTTTAGCACCTGATGATTTTCCTTTTCAGCACAGAATGGGAATAGTATTTTTGGTAACAGGATTTTTATGTTACATGACCGCTCTGGTTCAAGGTTACAGTGATCAAGAAAAAGCCATCAATCTTAGTTCAATTAATTTCAAAACTTCGCGCGGCTTTAATATTTCAACCGGAGTAATCTTAATTGTCTTGATTGCTGTTTATACATTGTGGTGGTAAAAAAAGATAAAACTTTAATCTTTTCTTCATACCTATAAACTTAGCTTTAATGACTGAAGCTCTAGTTAAAAAATTAAACCTTAAAACTCGTTTAGGTTACGGAATAGGGGATATAGCAATCTGCCTGTATTGGAGTGGCGTCGGGTTATACCTTTTATATTTTTATACAGATGTTGTGGGTATTTCACCTTCCCTTGCAGGTTTAATTTACGGTATTGGAATGTTTTGGGATGCCATAACTGATCCTTTCATGGGTTATATGGCTGAACGAACTAGAACTAAATGGGGTGTTTATAGACCTTACCTACTCTTTGGAAATATACCATTAGCTTTATCTTTTATACTTTTGTTTTGGGTTCCACCGTTGGAAGGCGGAGCTCTTTTCTTTTTCTTGTTATTTGCAAATCTTCTACATAGAACCTGCTTCACTCTTGTTAGTGTTCCATTTTCTTCTCTAACCCCCAGGATTACTTCAGATAGTCAGGAAAGAACAAATTTAACTGGCTTTAGGATGCTTGGAGCGCAAACTGGTACGAATCTCATGGCATTACTTGCGTTTCCAATTATTTTTTGGGTTGGAGGTGAAGATGAAAGTTTGGGATTTGTTGTTTTGGCAACTATCGCTGGCTTAACGGCATTAGGGATCCATGCTATTACCTTTTTGACTGTAAAAGAACCTTCCAATGATCAGGGTATAGAGCGAGTAGGCGGTAGTTTATCTGAGGCAGCAAAAGCGATTGGAAAAAATGGACCTTTCTGGCTAGTTTTTTCAGCTACTTTAATAGTAGGGATTACCACTATCTTTTTTGGAAACAACCTAATTTATTACACCAAATATGCGTTGAACCTTCATGAACACCAAGGGACTATATTATTTACAAGTGGTATTGTTGCTTTTTTGAGTATTCCTATCTGGTGGTTAATATCAAACAATATAGGAAAAAAATTAACTTGGCTCATATCAAGTTCTATAACCCTTATTGCTTTATTGGTTTTTTATCTTTACGAAATTGATACATTGTCAGAATTATTATTCTTGGTTGCATTCATTGGTTTTGGCTCTGGTGCAGGAGGTATTTTATTCTGGTCTATGCTACCTGATACCATTGAATACGGAGAAGTGCATACTGGAGTAAGAAGTGAATCTTCCTTATATGGATTTATGACTTTTGCTCAAAAAGGCTCAATAGCCTTTGCCATAATAATACTTGGACTTGTACTAGACTTTATTGGTTTTCAAGCAAATGAAGTTCAATCAGATACTACGATCTCAAATATGAAAGCAATAATGACTTTAATCCCTTCTATAGGTGTAGCGCTAAGTTTAGTCATTATTTATTTCTATCCAATTGATGCAAAAATGCATAAGGATCTATTAAGACAACTTAAAGAAGGGCAATCATGACAACAGTTAGATGGGGAATATTGGGCACTGGATCAATCGCAAAGGCATTTGCTGAAGCACTGCTTGAGACTGAAGGTGAGTTAGTTGCAGTGGCAAGTAATACTGCTTCCAGAGCTGAAGAATTTTCAAATCCATATAACTGTAGACCAATAGAAGGTTATGAAAATCTTATTTCTCTTTCTGAAGTTGATGCAATATATGTTGCAACACCTCACACCAGCCATTTTGAACTTACTGCTGAATGTCTTAGGCAAAGAAAAGCTGTTCTTTGCGAAAAGCCTATGACAATTAATGCTACCGAAACAATGGCTTTAATTGATCTATCAAGAAAGAATAACACTCTTTTGATGGAAGCCTTTATGTACAAAATACATCCGCAAACAGAAAAGATAATGGCGATAATTCAAGAGAAATTAAGAAGCCCTCTAAGAATTAGATCCGAGTTTTGTTTTTCTGTAGATGTACCTGAAACTCACAGGTTGGTTAATAAGGAATTAGGTGGAGGTTCTATTTTAGACATTGGTTGTTATCCGCTTTCAATTGCTAGGCACGCGGTCGGAGTAGTAAATGGTAAGAATTTTATGAATCCAATTTTGGAAGATTGTTCAGGTGAATTAAATTCTCAAAGTGTCGATTTAAATGCTTATGCAAAATTAAAGTTTGAAGATGGTTCGAGTGCAGAAGTGAAGTCTGCTACTAACCTTAGCTCAGAGAGTGATGTTGAAATAACTGATGGCAATACAACAATTATAGTAAACCAACCATGGCACTGTGGTGAATTTACCGACAGGAAATCTCAAATTAAAATTATAGATTCCAATAATAATGAGGAGATAGTGGACATATCTACAGATAAAGGTATCTATGCACTAGAGATTGATCATTTTTCAGAATGTTTTAAAAAACAGATCATTGAGTCTTCTTTGATTCCTCATAATGACTCTCACGGTAATATGATTGCCTTAGATGCATGGCGAAGAGAATTAAAAGTTGTTTATGATGAAGATAGGGGTGAGAGAAGAAAAATTTCTATTGTTCCTCAAAGCACACAAAGAGAAGATCTTCCTGTTTTAGTTATCCCAGGTATAAATAAGAAATTGTCGAGAGTTGTTTTTGGGTGCGACAACCAATCTGATACAAATCATGCTTTTGCTATGTTTGATCATTTCTATAAGAAAGGGGGCAATGTATTTGATACTGCGTATATTTATAACAATGGAAAAAGTGATTATTACTTAGGAAGTTGGATTAAATCTAGGGGATTAAGAGAGGAAGTGGTAGTACTAGGAAAGGGTGCTCACACTCCCGACTGTTTGCCAAAAAAAATTAGACCTCAATTAGAAGAAACTTTATCTCGTATGTCTTCTTCGTATTTAGATATTTATTGTTTGCATAGAGATAATGAATCGATACCAGTCGAAGACTTTATAGATACTTTAAATGAACTGAAAGACGAAGGACTCATAAAAGTTTTTGGGGCTTCTAATTGGACTCTAGAGAGGTTTAAAGAAGCAAATGAGTATGCAGAATCATCAGGTAAGGAACCTTTTACAGTATTGAGTAATAACTTTAGTCTAGCTTATATGAATAATCCGGTTTGGCCTGGTTGTTTTAGTTGCTCAGAAGATGATTATGTGAGTTACTTAAAAGAGAAACAAGTTGCAATCTTTCCTTGGTCGAGTCAAGCAAGAGGCTTTTTTCTTGATTCGCAGGAATTTACTGGATTGGCGCACGTAGCCGATCCAAATCAAGAGGAACAGAAAAGAGTCTGGGGGAGTGAGGATAATCTAGAAAGACGAAGAAGATGCTTTGAGTTAGCTTCAAAAAAATCAGTAGATCCTATTCAAATGGCTCTAGCATTTGTACTTAATCAACAATTTCCCTCTTTTCCCTTAATTGGACCTAGAAACTTTTTCGAAACAGAGAGCTCATTAGAGGCAACAGAGATACATTTAACAGAAGAAGAAACTGCTTGGCTAAATTTAAAGTTATAAAGTAAGAAAATAATTCTTTTCTCAAAATAACTTTATTGATATTCTTTCAATAGGCGTCCCACATTCAATTTAACACGAGGGGAATTGAATTCGTGGATCTTTATTACCCTCTACAGGAGGTGATCACTATTAGTATTTATTTTAGAAGAGGAACAACAGGAGTATCCTTCTGACACGGGTTACCCCCGGTTCCGGCTAACAGTATTAACGGTTAGTTGAAAAGTAGTTGAGATACGCTTTTCGGAATCCCCGCTCTAGAGTGGGGATTTTTTTTATGAGCGAGCGCCTTCGCTATCAAAGATCCTGAGATAGGCAAGTTGCTCTTGGTCTGAAGAATTTTTAACTTTAATGTAATCTCCTTCTTCAGCTAAAACTATATCTCCGGAGACAATAGGTAATTCTGCTTTATGCTCAATCCCGAAACTTGGATTAGTTCCATGGCCACCTTCATGATTAGAATATTCAATCACTTCCATTTGTCCTATACCTGATAAAAAAACATAAACTACTTCAGACTCTATAAGTCTATGTCCTCCGGTAGATTCTCCTGGTTGTATAACAGTTTTTCCTGCAACAAGTTTCCTTAAGAGGTCATTTGTCCACGCCGAATAGGCATTACTTGTTTTAGAGAGATTATCTCCTACTGAATAATTTTCGTATTTTTTTGCCATATCTATTTAATTTAAAAATCCTATTCTAACATTAGTTCTTCTTTGCTGTTTACTAAGTTGCAATATAAGATTCATTTTCAGGAGATATTAAATGAGAACAAGAAAATTTTGGGGATGGGGATATGAAGACGAGCTACTCACTGATGAAGAAGAAAATAATATAGATAGACGAATAGCCAGTACTTTTAATCTTGATTCAGTAAACAGAATTAAAGTACCAAACCTTGGGGAGATTGATTTACCTGAACCTAGAATAAAAACTCCTAAGAGCTTAGAAAGCCTTTTCTCTGATGATAAATTAGAAAGATTAAATCATTCTTATGGTAAATCTTTTCCTGACTCTGCTAGGTCTATTTTGGGTATATTTACATCTCCTCCCGATTTAGTTGCTTTTCCAAATGCGGAAGAAGACATATCAAGTATTTTAGATTGGGCATCATCAAATGATGTTGCAGTTATACCTTATGGAGGAGGTTCCAGCGTGTGTGGTGGCGTAGAAACTGCAGTTAGTGAAGATTACAAAGGAGTTATTTCGCTAGATATGAAAAATCTTAATTCCATTGTTGAAATTGATAAAGAGAGTAGATCAGCTTTAATTCAAGGTGGAATTTTTGGACCTGATCTTGAATCTCAACTTAAGGAACATGATCTAACTATGCGTCATTATCCCCAGAGTTTTGAATTCTCTACTCTTGGCGGATGGATAGCTACTAGATCAGGTGGGCATTACGCAACGCTTTATACCCATATAGATGATTTTGTAGAGTCTTTAAAAATGATTACACCCTCTGGCTCTTACGAAACCAGAAGACTTCCAGGTTCAGGAGCCGGTCCTAGCCCAGATAGATTTGCTATAGGTTCTGAAGGTATTATGGGCATTATCACGGAAGCTTCAATGCGCTTACAAGACAGACCCATATATAGATCTTCTTGCACTGTTGAGTTTGAAGGTTATAAAGATGCCTTAAATGCACTAAGGCAAATCAGTCAGGCTGCTTTATTTCCATCTAATTGTAGATTGCTAGATTCAAATGAAGCTCTTTTCAATGGAGCCGGTGATGGATCCAAGCATTTATTAATACTTGCATTTGAATCTGCAGATCATGATAAAACCCATTCTCTCAATAGAGCCCTAGAAATATGTCGAGAAAATAAAGGAATATTTGAAGTATCAAAAGAGTCTTCAGACTCTCACAGATCGGGTTCGTCAGGCAATTGGCGCAATAGTTTTATCAAAGCACCTTACTTAAGAGAAAGTTTTACTAGAAGAGGAATAATACAAGATACGTTTGAAACAGCTATAACATGGGATAGAAGTTTCAATTTCATAAATGATATTAAAGAACAAACTGCTAATGCAATTTTAAAAATTACCGGTAAACCATCTTTAGTAACATGCAGAATAACCCATAGCTATCCTGATGGTCTCGCACCTTATTTTACTTTCGGAGCTTTCGCTACACCTGAAACAATGTTGGAAGTCTGGAAAGAAATAAAATTAGCCACTAATGAGATTTGCATATCCAACCAGGGCACTGTTACTCATCATCATGCCGTAGGAAGAGATCATCGCCCCAAAGGATATGACAGCCAAAGGCCAGATTTATTTCATAACGTACTTGTTGCGGCCAAAGCTTCTCTTGACCCTAAAGGAATAATGAATCCAGGCGTTCTAATAGATCCTGAGAATAAAAGCATAAGGAACTGGATTGGTTGAGTATATGCAAAATATTCATATTACGGCATAATTAATAAGCAAAAGGGAGGGTATATGCCAAAACAAGCTACTTTTACTGAAATGTTAAATGGTACGGCCGAAGATTACGCCATTATAGGACAACAAACTTCTGAGTACGCAACACAACTACCTGATAGAATTCTTGAACATCTATCTATTTTAAAAGGAGATACTGGCGGTTTCGCTGTTGATCGTTTTACACATTGCTTACAAACAGCTACAAGAGCTTTCAAAGATGGAAGAGATGAAGAATATGTAGTTTGTGCTTTACTCCATGATATTGGAGACACTATAGCTTCAGCTAATCATGCCGATCTTGCAGCGACTATGCTTGAACCTTTTGTTTCTGAAGAAAATTATTGGATAGTCAAGCACCATGGTATTTTTCAGGGCTATTATTTCTTTGAACATCTAGGATTAGATAAAAATATGAGAGATGAATATAGAGATAGTCCATACTGGCATGCCTGCGCTGAATTTTGTGCTAAATATGACCAAAATTCTTTTGATCCTGAATATGAAAATATGAGCATTGAAGAATTTGAACCAATGGTTAGAAATGTTTTTTCAAAACCTAAAAATTCTATTTATAAAAAAAGAGACTACGCTTAAATTTATCTAATTCTATGGATAGAATTGAGTCATTAATAAGCGAGCTTACGCTCGAAGAAAAGGTTTCTATTCTTTCAGGGTCCTCTGCCTGGCATACAACTGCTGTTCCTAGATTAAATATACCAAGAGTTAAAATGACAGATGGACCTATCGGTGCCAGAGGTGATTCTGTTTCAGGTGCTACTTCAGCATGTTTTCCAAGTGCTTCTTGCCTATCTTCTTCTTGGGATAAAGAAAATGTAGAAAATATTGCAAAAGCGATTGGTGTAGAAGCAAAAAGCAAAGATGCTGATGTTCTTTTAGGTCCTACCATTAATCTTCACAGACATCCTTTGGGTGGAAGACATTTCGAATGTTATTCTGAGGACCCTATGTTAACTGGCGAGTTGGCAATGAGTTATGTGAAGGGAGTCCAGTCAGAAGGCGTATCAGCTTGCTTAAAACATTTTGTAGGTAATGATACTGAATATCAGAGACATTTTGTAAGTTCCAATATTGATGAGAGAACACTAAGAGAGCTTTATCTTTTGCCTTTTGAAATGGGTGTTAAGGCCGGTTCTCTATCTGTTATGTCTGCATATAATCAATTGAATAATATTTTTTGTTCTTCTCATGATGAAATACTTAACAAAATACTTAAAGAAGAATGGAATTTTCCTGGATATGTAGTAAGTGACTGGGGTGCTGCTCAAGATACTATTGGCAATGCAAATGGAGGATTGGATTGTGAAATGCCGGGGCCAGCTAGGAGTTGGGGTGAAAATTTAGTAAAAGCAGTTAATGACGGCAAGGTTTTAGAAGAAACAGTTGATGATAAAGTAAGGAGAATTCTAAGAATAGCAGATTTCACAGGCAGATTAGACAATCCGCAGGAAAACCCCGAAGAGAGTAATAATTTAGAAAAAGATAGGATTTTAATTAGAAAGGCAGGTTCTGAGGGGATGGTCTTATTAAAAAATAATGAAGTTTTACCGCTGAAGAAGGACAAGATAAAAAAACTTGCAGTAATAGGGCCAAATGCACTCAAAGGACAATATCTTGGAGGAGGGAGTGCATCATTAAACCCTCATTATGTAGTTCATCCTTTTGAAGGGATTAAATCATCTCTGAGTGATGACATTGAAATTGGCTATGCGAAGGGCTGTCATACCTATAAGTTCTTACCCGCTATTCCCAATGACCTTTTCAAAGAAAACGATGGTTTTAAGGTCGATTTTTATGATGGTCAAGAATTTGAAGGCTCACCTATCGAAACTAAAATTCTTAAAGGTAATAAGTTTTGGGCTATGGGCGGTTTTGGTCTTGATATCGTAGCTCAGTCAAAGAGACCTTCACTAAGTGTTAGATTTACAGGGGATTTGCAACCAGATTTTACTGGAGAATATGATTTTGAGATATTCAGTATTGGACCTTCAAGACTCTCAATTGATGGAGAAATTTTAATTGATAATTGGACTTCTCAAGAGCCGGGTGAAGCTTTCTTTGGAATGGGATCAGCTCCTAGGAGAGGAAAAATAGATTTTGAGAAAGGCCAAACTTATTCTTTAGAAGTTGAATACAAGTGGGAAGGAAGATTTCCTGCTGTTCAGATTGGTATGCAAGCACCCGATCAGTTTGATTTAATGGAAGAAGCAGAATCTCTAGCTAAAGATGCAGATGCAGTTATCTTAATAGCAGGTACAAATTCTGATTGGGAAACAGAAGGAAATGATAGATCTTCGTTAGATTTACCTTCAAACCAAGATGAATTAATAAAAAAAGTGTGTCAGTTAAATAAGAATACTGTAGTTGTGTTGAATACAGGAGCGCCTTGTGAAATGCCTTGGATTGGAGACGTTAATGCAGTCTTGCAGTGCTGGTTTCCAGGTCAAGAATTTGGAAATTCATTATCTGATGTAATATTCGGAAAGACTAATCCTTCAGGAAAACTACCAACGACTTTCCCCAAAACAATAAAAGATACTCCTGCTTATTCTAGTTATCCTGGAAAGGATCTTCAGATGGATTATGAGGAGGGTTTATTTATTGGTTACAGATGGTACGACAGGGAAAAAATTGATCCATTATTTTCTTTTGGACATGGTCTTTCATATACAACTTTTGAATATTCTAATTTAAGGGCAATCCCCCCTAAAGGAACTTCTTCTGTTGCTGCTTTTGAAGTAGAAATAAAAAATACCGGAAGTCTTGTTGGGAAAGAAGTTGTACAAGGATATATAAAAGTTCCCGTTTCCAAGGTCGAGCGACCAGAAAAAGAACTTAAAAAGTTTGAAAAAATCTTACTTGAGCCTGGTGAAACTAAAAAAGTTCAATTTGAATTATCTGAAAGAGATTTGTCTTTTTGGAGCACAGATACTAAATCATGGCAGGTTGAGCCAGCAGAATATATATTTGAAGTTGGAGCCTCGGCAGGAGATATTCGCGAAAGCGCTTCGGTCTGGTTAGGCTAATTAAACTTTTTTTGGCGCACCTTTTTCTTCTATTTCTTGGTCATGAAATTTTCTGGTCTCTACCAGTTCTGGAATAAGTTGATCTAACTGCTCCAAAGTCCATAGATTATCTGTTGTAAAGGATTGAAGAATTGCAGGTTGCTGCATAATTCCTAATATTCCCCCTTGAGAGTGAATAATCTGAGAAGTAACATTGCTTGCTTCTTCTGTGCACAACCATGCTACTACTGGCGCTATTTGCTCCGGTCCTTGTGTCCAATCATTTTCATCGTATTTCCTGCCAGCTGCCTCAATTAGATCTATTGTTAATCGTGTCGCTGCACCTGGAGAAATAGTATTCACTGTGCATTTGTACTTCGCTACTTCTAGAGCCAGCGATCTTGTAAAACCTGCTATGCCTTCCTTAGCAGCACCATAATTGACTTGTCCAAAATTACCAAATAAGCCTGATACAGAGGACATATTTATAATTCTACAACCAGAAACATTATTATCTCTGATATACCTTACTAGAGGTCTGGTGCAGTTGTAGTGTCCTTTTAAATGAACTTCCATTATCACATCCCAATCAGATTCCTCCATGTTGTATAAAGTTCTATCTCTTAAGACACCTGCATTATTTACTAGTATATCTGCACGTCCAAAAGCATTTATTGCTGTATCAAATATATTTTGCCCACCTTCAACAGTGCCTACAGAATCGTAGTTGGCAGCAGCATCTGAACCCAATGCTTTTATTTCCTCAACAACTTGGTCAGCAATTTTTCCTTCACCACTGCCATCTCTATCTCCACCCAAATCATTTACAACAATTTTTGCACCTTCTGAAGCTAAATATAAACATATTTCTCTTCCTATACCTCTTCCTGCTCCCGTAATTATCGCAACCTTATCTTTTAGTCTATTCATTTTATTTTTTTAATTTTTATCCACCCCTTTAGAATAAATCCTTTTATCTAAAAATTCAGCTATTTATTTAGTCTCATTTGCTATATAAATAACTTTAAATTTTGGACAAAATACAAAGCGTGACGGATAACAAACTACAAGCTCACTTAGCCAATAGATCGACTCAATTTTTTTATGGCTTTGGTTCTATCGCAGTAGGCATAAAAAATAACCTCCTCGGAACTTTCTTATTAATTTACTACAACCAAGTATTGGGCTTGGATGCTTTAACTGTTTCAGCTGCTTTTGGACTAGCATTGATAATTGATGCTGTCTCAGACCCTATTATTGGAATATGGTCAGATAGAACAAGCAGTAAATACGGCAGGAGGCATCCATTCTTGTATGCATCCATAATTCCATTTTCATTAGCTTACTATTATTTAATAGCAGGACCGGGACCAGGTGAAATGGAACAAGGAGATCTTTTTTGGAGATTGGTGTTCTTATTAATGATCTTAAGAATTTCCATGACACTTTTTGAAGTTCCTAGAGGGGCTTTGGCTCCAGAGCTTAGTAAAGATTATGATCAAAGAAACACATTCGCTGCTTTATCCATGATGTTTGGTTGGATAGGAGGAGCGGGCATAGATTTTATAGCTCGATATTACTGGCTAGATACTTTTGTAGATTTTGATGGTTATCAAATCTTGGCCTTCTGGGGAGGTGTAGGTATTTTTATTGGTACAGCGGTAACAACTATAGGCACACATAAGAACATTCCCGATTTGTATCAACCTCCTCCCAGATCTATGAATTTCTCAACTTTTATCAGTGAAACTAAAGAAACACTTTCAAATAGATCTTGGTTAGTTTTATTCACATCAGGAATTTTCTATTCATTATTAGTAGGCTTAGAGTCTGGAGTTGGAACTTATTACAATGAGTTTCTCTGGCAATGGGAACCTAAAACTATTGCAGCCTGGTCTTTAATAACACCTGTTTGTGTCATTGCGTTAACCTTTTTTGCACCTGTTATAGCTTATGGGAGAAATAAAAAGAATATTACTGTCGGTATATTCTGTACCACTGTAATTGTTGGGCCATTGCCGATAGCATTTAGGCTTATAGATACATACTATGGAACTAGCATAATACCGCCCAATGGATCGGATGCATTATGGTATCTCCTAGCAGTACATGGAGCTTCAATGGCAGCATTAGGTGCTCTAGGTTTTGTTTTTATTGGCTCTATGGTTATGGACATAACAGAACAAGTTGAACAGAAGACTGGACGACGTGAAGAAGGGTTATTGGGGACAGTAAGCTCTTTTGTTCATAAAGTTGTAGGGGCGGGGGGAGTGATGATCTCTGGATTGATATTGTCTATTTCCGGTTTTGATAACCCCGATCTTGCAGATCAGCTCTACGGAGGTGATGTTATTAATCGATTTGCTTTTATTCATCTCATGTTTTCTATATCAATACCTATTATCTCAACTGCTCTTGTTCTTATGTACGATATTGATAGGGGTAAACATAATGATCATATTTCAGACCTGGGTTATGTTAGAAAGGACTAATGTTCTTCTTCCCAATATCAGACGATAACCACAGCTCAATAAGGCCCTATGTTAGTTATTGCATAATAGCCTTATGCTGTTTTATTTTTTTATGGCAAAGCACCTTGCCAGTAAATCTTTACAAAGACGCAATTTTTAACTTTGGTGTTATCCCTGCTGCTTTATTAGGCGATCAACCAGGTTTTATAAACCCTTATATAACAATTTTTACGTCAATGTTTATGCATGGTAGCTGGATGCATTTACTTGGAAATATGGTTTTTTTGTGGATATTTGGAGACAATATAGAAGATAGTATGGGTCATAAAAAATTCTTGTTGTTTTACTTGATCTGTGGGCTTCTAGCAGCTTTCCTTCAAGCTCTTATTGATCCTGCTTCTACTGCTCCTATGATAGGAGCTAGCGGAGCTATTGCAGGAATTTTAGGAGCGTATCTAATACTTCACCCTAAAGCTAATGTTAATGTTCTTCTTTGGATAATTATTTTTATAACAGTTATTAAAGTTCCTGCTTTTTTAGTTCTTTCAGCTTGGATAATACTGCAGTTTTTTAGTGCATCATTTGGTTCAGGCGCAGGAGTGGCTTATTACGCTCATATAGGAGGGTTCTTAGCAGGAGGCTTATTAATTTATTTTTTCAAGCATCCTAATATTGCTTTATTTCAACCCGGTAATTCGAAATCTTTTCAATCAGATAAATTTAATATAAGTGCAGTTTTTAATCCAAAAAAAGAACGGGATTTTATGCAAGAATTTATCGACATAGCTGAAAAAAAAGATAAAAATTAGTCAATGCGCTACATCTATATCCTCTTCGGAACGATATTCATTATCTTCGGCATCTATACCGCCGGCATTTACCTAGATCTTTATGGTGAATTAGAAAGTCCGGGAAGTTCTGTCAATTCTGAGCTTCCAAAGTCTCTTGTTAAAGAAAAGCTAATTGCTCAAAAACCATTCGGAAGAGAGAAACAGATTCTATTTGGTGATACTCATGTACATACAACCTATTCTACAGACGCTTTTTTATGGAGCTTACCAATCCTGAACGGAGAGGGGCCTCATCCTATATCTGATGCGTGTGATTTTGCTAGATTCTGTGCAAATTTAGATTTTTGGGTATCAACAGATCATGCCGAAGCTCTAACGCCTAGAAAATGGAAGTCTATTAAGGAATCTATAAGGAATTGTAATAATGCTACAAATGAAAGTGAACCCGATTTAGTTACATTCTTAGGCTACGAATGGACACAAGTAGGTAATACTTCAGAAACTCATTATGGACACAAAAATGTAATGTTTCGTGATATTGAAGAAGATAAAGTACCAAAACGTCCAATTGGAGCCGGAGGTATAGCAACAAATGGCATGAGAGCAACCATTCCAGATCAATCAAAACAAATGAGACCTGTCGCCTTATTAGATTTCGAAAATAGACATAGATATTTTAATTTTATAGCTTTTGCTGAAGAGTTGGGCAATGCCAAAACCTGTCCTGAAGGAATACCTTCGAGTCAACTAGGCGACGACTGTTATGAATTTGCAGATACGCCTGAAGATTTATTTTCAAAGCTCAGAGATTTAAATTATCCAACTATTGTTATTCCGCATGGAAATACTTGGGGTTTTTATACACCTCCAGGTTCAGCTTTAGATAAGCAATTGGAGTCTGGTTTCAATGATGAAAATCTTCAAATTTTATTTGAAGTGATGTCGGGACATGGAAATTCAGAAGAATATAGACCATGGAGGGCTATAACTAAAGATACAAATGGCGAGTTGCTATGTCCAGAACCAACTAAGGATTATTTACCAAGCTGTTGGAGGGCAGGGCAAATTATTGAGGAAAGATGTCTCAATAATGGTTTTTCTGTAACTGAGTGTAGCTTAAGAGCAGAAGAGGCTAGAGATAATTATTCTGCGATGGGAGTTGCCGGACATTTAACAATTCCTGGAGTAACAATTGAAGATTGGCTTGATTCCGGTCAGTGTAAAGATTGTTACCTTCCTTCTTTTAACTACAGACCTGGAGGATCTGCTCAGTATGGATTAGCAATATCTAACTTTGATCAAGATGATCCGGTTCGTTTTAATTTTGGATTCATAGCTTCTAGTGACAATCATAGAGCTAGGCCGGGAACTGGTTACAAAGAAATAGATAGATTTGTGACCACCGAAGCCAATGGGCCTAGCCATGAATATATAGGTGAGATTCTCTACCCTGTTGACGAGGCTACTGATAGATCTATTGATCTAAGAAATCAGCCATTATTAGGCTTAAGAGCTGGATTTGGAGCTTTTGAAGCTGAAAGAGAAGCTTCCTTTTTTACTACAGGAGGGTTAGCGGCTGTTCATGCAAATGGGAGGGATAGAAATTCTATATGGGAAGGTTTAAGTAACAAAGAAACATACGGAACAAGTGGAGATAGAATATTATTATGGTTTGATTTAGTTGATGACGAAGTTATTTCTTCTATGGGCAGTACAGTTGATAAGGTTAATAATCCTACTTTCCGAGTTAAAGCTGTTGGAGCATTTGAACAAAAACCTGGTTGCCCAGATTATTCATCTACTAATATTACTCAAGATGAAATCGAAAGAATTTGTAAAAATGAATGTTATAACCCTTCAGATACAAGAAAGCATATATCTAGAATAGAAGTTATAAAAATTACCCCTCAGAATTCACCTGAAGAGAGTATTAAGGGATTGATACAAGATACTTGGAAAACCTTTGATTGCAAACCCAGTCAGGAAGGTTGTGAAATAGAATTTATAGATGAGGAATACGAAGAGCTTTCTAGAGATTCAATATATTACGTAAGAGCTATCCAGGAACCTTCACCAGTCGTTAATGGTGGTAATTTAAGATGCACGTACAATGAAAAAGGAGAGTGCATAAAGGTTAATATCTGTTATGGTGATTCAAGAACTGATAAAGATGATGACTGCTTAACACTCTCCGAAGAAAGGGCTTGGTCTTCACCTATATATCTCAATTTTACAAGAACATAGGTTGCTAATTCATGGAAGAGAAGATTCAAAAATATAAACTAGATTTAAAAACCAAATTCTATTACGGTTTTGGTTCTATCTCTTTTGGCATTAAGAATAATGGCTTTAGTTATTTCGTTCTCTTTGTTTACAGTTCTGTTCTTGGACTGCCTGCATGGATGGCTGGACTTGCTCTAAATTTAGTTCTCATAGCTGATGCCATTACAGATCCTCTAGTGGGATATTTTTCTGATAGGACTAGATCTAAGTGGGGAAGAAGACATCCATTTATGTATGCAGCAGCTCTGCCTGTAGCCATTACATACTATTTTTTATGGACTCCCCCAGACTCACTCACAGATTGGGAGTTATTTAGTTATCTATTATTTTGTGCCATTGTTATTAGAGTCTTCATTACCTTTTATGAGGTACCTTCGGTCTCTTTAGGTCCAGAACTTACTGATAGCTATGTTGAAAGAACTTCTTTAATGTCTTTCAGATATTTCTTTGGTTGGTTTGGTGGTTTGACCACTTATAACTTAGTTTGGTTCTGGTTTGGTCCTTCTAATGTCACAGAGACTTATACGGATGGAAGATTCAATCCCGATGCTTGGTCTGAGTATGGCTTAGTCGCAGCCATATTAATTTTTATCGGAATAATTGTTACTGCACTAGGTACTCATAAACATATTCCTGACTTGATAGAGCCTCCAGAAAGAAAGAATTCATCTTTTTCAAAAGTTTTAAAAGAAGTGAAAGAGACTTTACTTTCAAATAGCTCATATATGTTTCTTTTCTTCTCTGGCTTATTAGCTGCCCTGGCAGGTGGAATTGAAGCTGCCTTTGCAGTTTATTTTGATAGTTATTTTTGGGGTTTAAATTTAGATGAAATGCTCACTAGAGGGTTATGTCTATACCTTGCACCAATAATAGCTATTTTTGCTGCTCCTTTCTTTACTGATAGATTTGGAAAGAAAAATACAGTGATGTACATATGGTCATTTCAAATAATATTTGCAGCTTTACCGTTTGCACTACGATATTCTGATCTAGTATTTGGTACTTCCTTATTTCCAGTAAATGGAAGCCCTTATCTTTTACCAACTTTATGTGTTCACGTAGTAATTAATGTTTCTGCAGCTA
>ERZ802830.2214-NODE-2214-length-17810-cov-25.8785_pt1 | contig 17810 bp, 16 predicted proteins | sample MGYA00345654_ERZ802830 | MGnify/ENA primary metagenome ERZ802830 (study PRJEB30503, sample SAMEA104212375) | marine metagenome | biome: Westerlies Biome; feature: [SRF] surface water layer (ENVO:00010504) within the epipelagic zone...; material: water...
ACGCCAGTGCTTGACCCAATGATGGAGGGTGCACAATGAAAATCATCAATATGAATTGGTTCGCCAGCGCCGCAGTGCTGGGCGCAGCGCTGTTGAGTGGTTGCGACATACCGCCCCAGGAGACCGTGCAGCGAGGATATCGCGGTACTGGGATGGAGGCGGTTTACAGTCCCGAAGTGCTGCAGGCGCTGGTTGATGCCAATCAAGTACCAGCAGCAATCCCTGCCGTCAGCTCAGAGGGCCCGAGAGCAGCCGATGTCTACGAGAACGTGCAGGTCCTGGGTGACTTGTCAGTGGCCGAATTCACCCGCCTGATGGCATCCATTACGCAATGGGTCTCTCCCGAGCAGGGCTGCAACTACTGCCACGTCGCCGGCGAGGGATTCGCCGCTGACACGCTATACACCAAGAAGGTGTCGCGGGTCATGATTCAGATGACCCAAAACGCCAATCAAAACTGGGGCGCTCACGTTGGCGGTGCCGGGGTCAATTGCTACACCTGTCACCGCGGCAATAACGTGCCCCAATACGTGTGGAATATTGGCGTCCCGCCACGGCATGCGTCGGGCATGGTGCACCAGATGCAGAACGTCGCGCATCAGGAGTCCAATGCTTATGCGTCGCTCCCCTTTGATCCCTTCACGCGTTATCTGCTCGAGGACAACGCAGCCCGGGTCGCTGGTGATACTCCATTGCCCACCGGACACGAGTCATCGATCGAGAGCACCGAGTACGTTTACAGCCTAATGATGCACTACTCCGATGCGCTGGGCGTGAACTGCACGCACTGCCATAACACCCGCGCGTTTGCTGCCTGGGATCAGAGCAACTCCGAGCGGGTTAAGGCGTGGCACGGTCAGCAAATGGTGAAGGAGATGAACAACGCGTACATCAACCCGACTAACCAGTGGCTGCCTGCCTATCGCCAAGGGGCACTGGGTGACGCCCAGAAGGTCAACTGCGCAACGTGTCACCAGGGTGCTTATCAACCCCTGTTGGGCGCCAACATGATTGCCGACTATCCCAGCCTGAGTCGACTCGCTCCAGCTCAGGAACCTGCGGCAGCTATGGAAGACACAACGGAGATGGAAAGCGCCAGCCTCGACAATGGCTCGACCTCAGGAGAGGCGCACTAACTTTTATTGGGGCGGCTCAGCCGTCCCACTCTGCCGGATCAATAGGCAGAACAGTTCTGAGTCAGGCCGCATTTCGGCCAGACGAAGAAGGATGAATACGACACTCGCGAGTGAAGTTTTGATCCAAAAGGCGTCGCCTGAAAACACCTCGGTGTGATCAAGCGGCAAATGTAAGAAACAAACGTACATGGGAGGTATTAACCATGAGTAGTTTGTCTGAAAGCGAAGCTAAAGAATTCCACTCAGCATATGTGATGGGATTCGCAGGCTTTGTGGGCATCGCGATCGTTGCACATTATTTGCTCTATGCGTGGAAGCCCTGGTTCTAAGAATCAAGGAACCGCTTTGTTCACGGCGAGTGGCTTAAAAACCCCATCGCCATAACAACGTAACGGAGACAATTTTATGCACAGATTTTGGATGTTATTTGACCCACGCCAAGTCCTGACGGGTCTTGCAGTTGCCGTGTTTACACTGGCACTGACTATCCACTTTATTCTGTTGAGCACTGACAGATACAACTGGTTAGTTGATCCCAACGGCGGCGGCCTTGCCGTTAGCACCCATCAAGAGGCTATGCCTCCTGCTCGGAGCTAACACGTGTTACAGGCCCCTTCCGGGGGCCTGATGTTTTACGACCCGCGGTGAAGCCGTCAGGCGGAACCAGTGGCGACAGAAGTGGAAAAGTTTGCGATCACCCTGCCCCCAGAGCTGTCGATCGCCTTGAAGACTGAGCCGCTTTTCTGACACCACTTCCCCTCGGGGAGCGGGTCATTTTATTTTTTGGGGAGCGACCCATGGACCCATCGCAAACGACAAAGACAGCAGCAACCGTTGACATCGTTTCGTTCGATAACGAGGCACTTATCATCGTGGATGCGCAGGACCGAATTCTCGGTCACGGGACCAAAGCTGAATTACACCAAGGCGCGGGCACTCTGCACCGAGCCTTCTCCATCTTTCTGTTTAACGAAGCGGGTGACGTGTTGCTGCAACAACGTAGCGCCGACAAACCGCTCTGGGCCAATTACTGGTCGAATACCTGCTGCAGTCATCCGCGCCGGGGCGAGTCCTATGGCGTTGCCACACGCCGGCGGCTTAAGGAAGAACTGGGCGTAGAGGCAGAACTGCGGTTTACCCATCGGTTTAGATATCAGGCGCAATTTAGCGCTGAGGGCGCCGAGCACGAGTTGTGCTCCGTCTATGTCGGACGCATCGACGGTGACCCCATGCCGAATCCCCAAGAAGTCAGCGACTGGCAATGGATCAGCCCCTCCGCTTTGGATGAGTGGCTCGACACCAACCCTGAAAACCTCACACCTTGGTTCAAACTTGAATGGGCGGAATTGCGTTCTGGCGAGCACGCCGAAACGCTGAAGTGGCTTGGATTGAAATGGAACCCGAGCCAGGCCCGGGCAGGCTGACTAGAACGCCCTGAACGCCGGAGACGAATCGGTCCAAACGTGGGGCAGCATAGTGAGACCAAGCTCGGTTAAGCGATAGCCGCCCGATGCCTCATCGGCATATCCCTGTAGCGCTAGCGGACGGATCCAGTTCTCACGTTGAGTTTCTGTAAGACTATCAACCGAAATACTCTGACGGCACATCAGGCTACGCATGACCTTACGCTGCAGGACTTCACTTTCGTCAGACCGCACGGCAGACGCTACTGACAGTGACCCCAACTCGACCTGTTGATGCCAGTCGGCAAGGCTAGTTTGATTCTGGGTCACTAGCCCTGGAAGCTCTCCGAGTGCACCCAATCCAACTCCCAGAACAGAGAGGTTGGCATCAGTGCCGTAGCCCAAAACATTCAGCGCCAACGTGCCTTCTCGTTGTGCCATGGCCAGCTCGTGATCCGGTTTGGCGAACATATTGAGTCCAACCCACTCATAACCCGCCTCGGTCAGGTCAGTCTGGACTTGGTTAAACATCACCATTCGGTCAGTCAACGAGGGTAAATGCTGAGAGTCCACTGCGATCTGATGCGGGAACAATGCTTCACGCCTCTGAAACGGAAGGCAAACCAGCCAATCTGGACCGAGAGAGAGGATCGCCTCGATACTCTGCTCACAGCTATCAGCAGTTTGTCCGGGCAGGCCGATCAGATAATCCATGCCGATCGATTTGAAGTTCACGCCGTGGGAGATGGAGATCACGTCTTCCAGTAATTCAAGAGAGTGAATGCGACCTATCTCTTTCTGCACGTTGGCGTCGACATCACGTACCTCGAGCTTGATGTGCTCGACACCCAAACCCTTGAGAAAATTCAGTTGCGAACGCGACGTCCTCCGAGGGTTGAGCTCCATGGAAACCTCGGTGCTGGCGTCAACATCGAAATGCTCGCCGATGTGCGAGAACACAGTCGCCAACGCTAGCTCGGATAGATGATTGGGAGATCCACCGCCAAAATGCACCCGCGAAAGTGCGCGACGGTGTCCCATTAATTCAGATGTCCGAGCCACCTCATTTGCCAGGTTGGTCACATAGTGATCAATCTCGCCAGGCTGATGTTGCACCACAGCGATCCGGTCGCAACTCAGGCAGCGGGAGGGGCAGAATGGCAGATGCACGTTGAGTGCAAGCGACGCATCCGAGTGCTCCGCCAGCTGAGTAAGGTGGGGTTTAAGAGCCGATTCGGTGAGCCGCTCTGCGCGCTCCCCCAACGAATGGGTGCCTTCTGGCCTGTTCGGCGGTGACGCCGAGATCGGGGGAGGCCTTCCCCCTCTGGATGTACTCATCTATGCCCCCAACTGCCTTGCTGGCTGGTTCACTACATGGCGAAACCGAGGATCACGAACGGTAGCGTCAAGGAAGCTCCAGTCAGTCTGTTCTTTTAGTGCAGACCGCTTTTGACACACAGTATGCCCGCGATCAGTCGGCGTCAAGGAAAACATGAATAAGGAGTGGAGCATGGTTGCGCACGATTAACTGGTTTTTCGGGTATTGCCTTCTGCCCAGCGCCACAGCGCCGTTTCCCCCATAGGCACCATGAGAAAAAAGTGTTCCAGCACCGCCAGAACGGCCAGCCAGGCAATCAGAAACAGGGACAAAGCAGTTGCGGGCTCTACCGCAACCTGACCATAAGAAAACAGTAAATAGGTACAATATGCGGCTAACGTCGTCGAAAAGAGCATAAAACAACTATTTTTTCCAGCCCGTAGGTAGCTGGTGATATAGCGCATATTGTCAGGCAACCACTGGCTATTAAAATGCCTGACGCCAAAAAAAAGATTGAGTTTGGTGCTCCATCGCATCAGCCATAGCAACGCGAGGGTGTTTTGAATGGTCGGATTGGGCTGCCCCGCACCCAAAACGCAGACGATGCCAACGACAGCCACAACGAGAAACTCATGGTAGATGGTGGTGCCTAGGGCATTGTAGAACCGCTGTGGCAATGCCATCGACGCCGTGGCTGGGCGCTTCACCGGCCCCGTGATGTAACCCATTAGGTAGCTGAGTTCGAGCCACGCCCAAATAATGAGCCCCATGGCAAAACCCGCAACGGTCGCCAACATGGTGTGGCTCGCCGCGTTGGCCTCGACACCCCAGATGGACACCGTGGCGAAGATGGTCGCCAGTAAAAAGATGGGCTGCCTAAGGGCCCTGGGCTGATGCACACTCATGAGTGCCAAACCTGTCATCAGCCACCAGAGCAACACCGCAACAGCTAGCGCCAACCAGATCATTGCAGCACATCCGCCGCAGCAACCTCTTCAGAGACCGCCTGCTCGAGAATTTCCGCAAATAGTCGCCGGTTATCGACCCCGAAAGCCTCGAGCGCCATCCAGTAGCCGGTGTCCGGATCTGATATCACCAGGCTGCCGTTATCCAATAGCGCAAGATTGAACTCACCACCAGGATCGAGATCTCTGACCCGTCGTTCGCGAACAAGACTTCTTACAATACCGCGAAGGAAACTTCCCTCGCCCGATTCGTAGACCGCCAACGACGCTTGCGTTTGGGCGTCTAATACGTCGATGCGGCCGCGTGGCCCATCGATAAATAATAAATCTGCGGAAGAAACAGGTAGGGAGGCCTGCTGCTGCGGTGGTGCGTAGCGAGCATCCTCTTTGGATACTCCCCACGCCCACAGCAATGCCATGCCAAGAATCACCCAGACCATTGGGTGTCCGAGTGTTCGCCTCGGCTGCATCTGCCCCCCTACCATTTCGTTTAACCTATACCGGTAACGGGTCACCACCCGTGTGTACCCGCACGGGCACCGCGGTTTGCTCCCCTGCCGTTACCTGATAGTGCGTACTGGCCACAGAGGCAAAGGCATCTGCCGCGCGCTGTGGATCTTCCAATCCTCTCAGCAGCGGCCTTACCGGGCGCGAGTACCAAACCGATACGTTGGGCCACAACAGCACCCAGTACAGCTTTCGATCTGCTACCGGCTTGAGCAAGATATCGCCCGTACCATCTCGATACACGCGCATATCTGCCGCGGTGATCTGCTCAATCGGGATATTGGCCATCATCGGCAACGCCACGCCTGAACGAATCACCAGCCGCTCACTGGTCAGGGTATAGAGGATTGACTTTGCATACGCTCTGGCGAGCCAGCTCAGCAACACCAAAACGGTGGCAGCCAGACCTGCTTGCCATGCCAAAGTCCCCATGACCTGCGCCGCAGAGACCCCTTCCATCAAGCGATAGACTGTGTGCCCTGCAATCAGCAGTCCAAAATACAGCGTGAGATGTCGGATGTAGAACACCCGCTTCCCCATCGCTGCGGCGGTGGGCCGACCCTGCCAAACCATGGTTTCCCCCTCGGGCAGGTGCTCGGGCAAGCCTTCTACGGGCTCGTCTTCATATTCAGTCATACCCATATCAGTCCTTCCGAGCGCATTGGCAGGGCGTAGAGGTGGCCACCACCATAGAAAGCGGTAATACGATCCTCTTCCTGCAAGGTCACCTGATCAGGATTCGACAGCCCAGGTACCTGAGCAAACTGATCAGAACGAATGGATTTCACGTTCACAGAGCCGTCCGCAGACACCATTGCCAGCGTCATGGGCAACAATATGCGACGCCCGCCCGCGTCCAGCTCGGCGTAGCGGAAGTGCGGCTCGGCGCGATCTACCCAAAGATCTACGACCGTCGCAGCTTGCTTACCGTCACAGCCATAAACAGCTTGGCCACGCGGATCAGGGTCGCCGCTGTTGACACTGTGATCACTGTCGACCCGCAGAGGCACAATTCTCGGCCGCCCATCAACCGTCAGATCGGGCTTATCCGGGCGAGTCGCCCATGCGGCTGGGCCTACACCATCCACCATAGGATCACCGTTGGGGTGCAACGGCGCCCCACTAGCGTCGTAAATTTGTGTGGCATTCACCTCATATTGTGCTGGCTCGGGGCCAGGCTTTACCCGCTCGCCCTGGCCGTGCGCCAGACGGTAGGTTTTCGGCGGCGGCATACCGCCGACACCTGTGCGGAGCTCACCAGAAGACATCTGCAGAGGCCAACCCTCACGCTTGCCTTCGCGGTGGAGATACCCCACCAAAATAAAGAACAGAATCCAGAACGCATACAGCGCTATCTGCGCCACGTCCACGTATTCAGTAATTGCACCAGTACCCATAATTAGGTCCTCCCAATGTGGTCATTAACTCGGAAAATCCGCTAAACCGAGACGCTTACCGTTCTCGCCCGCCTCGCCAGGTCGCCGTACCAGCCGACCCATTGCTGCGAGCGTCACGAACAACAAGGCAATCTCGATGTGATAAACCGCTCCATAACCTGAAGCGGGTGATTGCAATGCGACACCTAACAGTCCCGCATCCGCCCAACCCGTGACCAGGTCACGGATTGCACCCCCAGAAAACATGGCTACTCCGGCGGCAGCGGCTTGCACTGCTCCCCAAGCGCCCAGCGTCAGCCCTGCCATCTTGTCACCGCCAAACTCCATGGCGGCTGTCAGCATGCCGACCGCAAATAAACCATTGCCCAGACCAATCATGGCCGCGCCAATCTGAAACAGCGCTGGCGCCTGGAGCGGCGCGCTGAAAATGACCGCGGCGAAAGCCGCAATCCCGATCAAAATGCCCGTTGATGCCACTCTGATGGGATCGGAACCTTTACCCAGTCGACGCGACGTCAGAATGAGCGCCAGCACCATGCCACCGGCAAACATGGCCGTAAGCAAAGTTGTGTCACTCACAGACAGCCCCAGTACCTGAGCACCGTAAGGCTCGAGCAATATGTCCTGCATAGTGAAACCCATGGTGCCAAGCCCAAGGGCCCACAGCAGACCGCGGGCCTGAGGTAAGGCAATGAAGTCGCGCCAGGCTTTGCCAAATGTGGGGCGCGCTCGAGCATGATCAGTGAGATCAGGCCGGCGTGCTTCCTGCTTTAACATCGCCACGACGTTGAGCACCAGCGTGATCACGGCTGCGCTCTGAATCACCTGAATCAATCGCACATATCCGAAATCTTTCAGTAGCGCGGCGAAGATCAGTGCACTGCCGATCATACCGATCAGTAGCATCAGGTAGAGCAGTGCTACGACGCGCGGACGGGTCTCTTCAGTCGCGAGATCGGTGGCGAGCGCCAACCCCGCGGTTTGCGCCACATGCATGCCCAGCCCGGTAAGCAAAAATGCCCCCATCGCGGCAGCAGGACCCAGAAACCCAGGACCCGAGTGTGGCTCGGTCATCAAAATCAAGGCGAAGGGCATAAAGGCGAGACCACCAAACTGCATCATGGTGCCCGACCAGAGATACGGGATACGACGCCAGCCGAGGAAGGAGCGATGATGGTCAGACCGGTATCCAATCAGTGCGCGCGCCGGCGCCATCAAAAGCGGGATGGCCAACATTAGCGACACCCAAGAAGCGGGCTGCCCCAGCTCCACAACCATGATGCGATTCAGCGTACCCGTCAGCAAGACAATAGCCATGCCGGTAGAGAGCTGAAAGAGAGACAGCCGAAGCAGGCGGCCCAGTGAGAGATCTGCCGACGCGGCATCAGCAAAGGGGAGCCAGCGGTGCCCGAAGCCCGCGAGGCGAGTCCCTGCATTGCTGACAGCACGACTCATCGTCGCGTCAACTCCATAGCGTGGGATTTATAAAAGCCGACATCAATTCGGTGCGAGCGACCTGTCTCCCAGCCCTGGGTCAAGCCCGCATCATTGAGATGCCGCGAGAGGCGCGCTGGCGATACCGGCTCAATGGATGGGGCTCGATCAGCACGAGGGAACAACTTACCCGTGGCGTGCATCAACGCAAGCAGCGGCGTTTTCGGCGCGAAGGTGAACACCATCTTGCGGTGAATCTGCTTCGCCATGGCCTCGAGTGTCTGCACACCGTCCGCGACGTCGTAATGAATCAGTGAGTCCATGGCGACTGCGTAATCAAAGGACCCCAAGTCCATGTCACGCATATCACCGACCAAAAAGGTCACGTCCAGAGTTTGATTCAGGTCACGCAAGCGCTCTCTGGCCAAATTAACCAGCGTGGGCGACAGATCAACGGCTACGACTTCGGCACCGCGCTGAGCCGCCTCGATGGCCAGCGTGCCGGTACCACAGCCGGCGTCAATCAAAGTGCTACCGGTCAGATCTTCGGGCAACCAGCCCATTAACGTCTCACGCATTGCGTCACGTCCGCGACGGACCGTGCGACGGATCCGGCTGACGGGTGCATCTGATGTGAGCGCGGCCCACGCATCGGCAGCGGTGCGATCGAAATAGGTTTCGATCTCATCCCGACGGGTTTGATAATTCACTGATGCCATCAATCAAATCCCAGGAAGTCGAACAGGTCACGGTCTTTCATCGGCTCGCAGGGCAGCGGATCGGTTCCCGCCCACAGTTGTTCGGCGAGCTGAAGATATTCATCACAGACTGACTTCAGTTCCGGTGAGTCATCCAATTCAAAGAGCGTCGACTTTTTCAAACGGCTCCGCCGAATCACATCGAGGTCTGGGAAATGTGCCAGCCGCTTCAAGCCCACGGCTTCATTGAAGCGGTCTATCTCATCCGTGTCGGCGCTTCGGTTCGCGATCACGCCGCCCAATCGCACCGCATAGTTCTTCGATTTGGCCTTGATCGCTGCTGCGATCCGGTTCATGGCAAAAATGGAATCAAAATCGTTGGCGGTGACCACCAAGGCTCGCTCAGCATGTTGAAGCGGTGACGCAAAACCCCCGCATACCACGTCGCCCAAAACATCGAAGATCACGACATCGGAGTCGTCGAGCAGGTGGTGCTGTTTCAGAAGCTTCACCGTCTGCCCTACTACGTAGCCACCGCAGCCGGTACCAGCAGGCGGCCCACCCGCTTCAACGCACATCACCCCGTTATAACCTTCGTAAACATAGTCCTCTGGACGCAGTTCTTCGGCGTGAAACTCAACCGACTCCAGCACATCGATCACCGTCGGCATAAGTGCCTTGGTGAGTGTGAAGGTCGAGTCGTGCTTTGGGTCGCAGCCGATCTGAATCACACGCTTACCCAGCTTTGAAAACGCGACCGACAGGTTTGACGATGTGGTGCTCTTGCCAATACCGCCCTTCCCGTAGACAGCAAAAACCTTGGCACTGGTCTGCATCAGGTCCTCTTCAAGGTGGACCTGAACGCTGCCCTCCCCGTCGCCGACGTTCTTGCCCGGATCAATGTTACTGACCGGAATGTGTTGATTCGGTGAATTCATGCTGCCACCTCTCCTGTGACACCTTCGAGGAAATCCTCAAGGTCTTCTCCTGCCCGTTTCAGGGCATCGATGCTCTCTTCATCGGCCCCCCAGTACTCTCTTTCTTGTGCTTCTATGAGCCGGTTTGCCATGCGCGCGGCCGACACCGGATTGAGCTCTGCCAGACGACGACGCATGTCCTCATCCAGCACAAATGTCTCGGATAGTTGCTTGTAAACCCAGGGGGCAACATCGCCTGTGGTGGCTGACCAGCCCATGGTGTTGGTGATATGCGCCTCGATCTGCCGCACACCCTCGTAACCGTGGTCCAGCATCGATTCATACCATTTCGGATTGAGCAGACGCGTTCTCGTCTCGAGAGCAACCTGCTCATTCAGTGTTCGTACACGACCTGAACCACCTGCAGTGTGGTCAGCAATGTATACCGGCACGCGCTCGCCGCGAGCTCGCTGTACTGCCCGACTAATTCCGCCCAGGGTGCCGAAGTAATGATCAACAGTGGTGACCCCCAGCTCGACTGAGTCAAGGTTCTGATAAGCGAGCTCAACATCCTCGAGCACACGGTTCAGCAGATCTGACTGCTGGGAGACCTTGCCATGCCGGTCATACGCAAATCCCTTTCGTTGCGTGTAGCAGTCGGCGAGTTCTTCCTCGTCCTCCCAGCGGCCGCTGTCGAGCATCAGGTTCACGTTGGAGCCATACGCGCCCTCGGCATTACTGAATACACGTAACGCAGCCTGCTCGAGATCGCAGCCGTGCTCTTCCTGATAGGCGAGCACGTGCTTACGCACAAAATTCTGTTCGATATCTTCATCTGCGGTCGCAGCCAGCCAGCTCGCCTCAGCCAACAACTGGGTTTGCATAGGCAGCAGATCACGGAAGATGCCCGATAAGGTCACCAGCACATCAATCCGTGGACGCCCCAACTGCTCCAGCGGCAGCAGGCGCGCACCGACTACTCGACCATAACTGTCCTGTCGCGGTTCGGCACCCAACAAAGCGAGCGCCTGAGCAATGCTGACTCCCTCAGTCTTCAGGTTATCCGTACCCCACAGCACCAGGGCGACCGATTCTGGCAGCACGCCCGCGTCGGCCTGATGACGGGCCAGCAATTGCTCGGCCTGCCTGCATCCCTCAGAATGCGCGAACCTTGCAGGTAGCCGGAACGGATCAAAACCATGCAGATTGCGTCCAGTAGGCAGAATCTCGGGCGCGCGGAGCACATCACCGCCTTTTACGGGCTGAATGAATCGTCCGTCGAGGGCCCGCAGAATCGCCCTGAGTTCGTGATCTTCGCCAAGGGTTTCGCCTGCTTGTAGCAGCGTCTTCGCGAGTGAAGCTGACGCGCCCTCTTCGGGCGATGACATCGTGTCGGCGAGTAATTCCTCAAGTGCTGCAGTGTCCGCGTCTTGAACAGCCTGGCCAAATGCCTCGGGGTTAACACCCGGCGCACCGCTGGATTCGGCCATTGCCAAAAGCATTTCGTGCCGCTCTTCCGGCTTCAGCGGCTCACCCACCACATGCAAGCCGAAAGGAATGAGTGCCTGCTCGATTTCATCGAGCTGATCCCGCAGCGCGCTCATTTTTACGGTCCATTGATCGGCAGGCCACTCGACGCCCTCTTCGCAGAGCTCGCAGCGTGCAGCGATAGAGAGCACGGTGTCGATCATGGTCTGCTCTGCGGCCGTATCGAGATCCGCGGGCCGCTGCCGCCAGTGATCGATTGCAGCACGCAAATCCACAAGATGACGATACAAATCGGAATGCGTCACGGGGGGAGTCAGGTAGCTGACCAAGGTAGAAGCCGCGCGACGCTTGGCGATCAAACCCTCGGACGGGTTATTAGCCGCATACAAATAAATATTGGGCAAGTCCGCAATCAACCGGTCAGGCCAACACTTACCCGAGAGCCCCACTTGCTTGCCGGGCATAAACTCCAGAGAGCCATGGGTGCCGAAATGCAGCACCGCATTGGCGGAAAAATCTTCGCGTAACCAGCGATAGAAGGCAGAGAATACGTGGGTCGGCGCCAACCCGCCCTCAAACAGCATGCGCATGGGGTCGCCCTCGTAACCCATGGGCGGCTGAATGCCTACCAGCACATTGCCAAAGGACTCACCCAGCACAAACAAATGCTGGCCATCGGTCCATTCCCGTCCGGGAGCGGGACCCCATTGCTCTTCGATTTCTTTGAGCCAGGGCTCCGATCGGACATGATCATCCACCGGGATTCGCGTGTGTACATTTGCCTCGGCGCCAAACTGCTTGGCATTGCCGTTTAGGATGGCGTCGCGCAGCTCGGCATGCGTCTCCGGAAGCTCGACGTGGTAACCCTCATCGCGCATCGCCGAGAGGGTATTGAAGAGCGACTCAAAAACGCTGAGGTGCGCGGCGGTACCCGCCGCACCGCTGTTGGGCGGGAAGTTAAACAACACGATCGCTACTTTGCGCTCGGCAATGGGGGTATGTCGCAGTGACACCAATCTTGCCACACGATCCGCGAGACGATCGATCCGCTCCGGTTCGGGTTGCATATCAAACTTTTCGCCCGAGGCTCCCTCAGAGCGCCCGCCAAACACCATGGAGCCGGTGGCACCATCGAGTTCCGGGATCGCCACCATCATGGTCGCCTCGACAGGCATTAAACCCATCGAAGACGACTGCCAATCCTGCAGGCTCTGAAACTCGAGCCCCTGCACCGCTAAATACGGTACGTCGAGGGATTCGAGAAGCTCCTGGGCGGCATCGGTATCGTTATAGGCAGGTCCGCCCACCAGAGAGAAGCCAGTCAGCGACACGACTGCATCAACGATGGGTTCGCCGCGCTCCATGAAAAAGGCATTGACTGCCGGACGGGCATCCAGACCCGAAGCAAAAGCGGGAATGACCCGCAAACCGCGGTCTTCCAGCGCTTCGATTACGGCATCGTAATGCGCGCTGTTACCCGACAACGCATAAGAACGCATCAACAGCACACCGACCGTGCCATTAACCGCTTTTTTGACCGTCTTGCCCAACACGTTGGGATCGTCGGTAACCCGGTCAGGCAAACTGCTGTGATAGAGGCCTGTGTCGGGATATTCGATCGGTGGCTCATAGACCAGGGCGTCCCGGGTGGTGGCATGGGTATCGCCCGCGTAGCGGTTAACCAAAAAGGCCATCATTCGCGCCAAATTCGTCTCGGAACCCGCCAACCAATACTGCAAAGTCAGGAAATAGGCACGCACGTCTTGCGCCGTCCCCGGAATGAATCGCAACAACCGTGGCAGGCGCCTCAGCATGCTCATCTGCTGCGCGCCGGCAGAACGGCCCGACTTGTCGCCGCCACCACGCAAACGCTTTAGCAAGGCCAATGCTCCCGTGGCCTCGGTGTCCATGCGGAAGCGTCCCATGCGGGTCAGACGCATAATTTCCGGCGCAGACATGCAGCAAATCATCGCGTCGCAGTCGTCGCGCCGCGCCTCTAGCGCACCGCGGACCGCCTCGATGTGAGCTTCGAGAAACAGCATTGTCACAATGACGATGTCACCGTTGGCAATAGCGGCGCAGGCCTCCTCTAAGGAAGCAGGATTATGGTCCCAGTCCGTCGCCGCATGGGAGGAGACGCTGAGCGCGGGCACCTGTTTTGACAACGCATGCGCCGCACGCGACCAGGCACCACTGACGTGGTTATCGAGGGTGACAAGCACCACCCGCAGGGGATGATCTGCCCTAGCGGCTGAAGTGCGCTTTCGCTTCATACAGCGTCTCGACATCAATCACAGACAGCCCTTGCTCTTGCGCAAAGTGCTCGGTATTTCTTCGTGCCTTGCCGCGAACAAAGAAGGGGATTTTTCTGAGCTCCTTCTCTGCCGAAACAGCCCACGCCACCGCGCCCGGTTCGGCGGGGTTCATGGGTGTCACATTATCGGTTTGCTGAGCGCCACCGCCCTCTCCACCAAGATGAGACGGTACGGCGTCATCATTAAACTCAAAGTCATCCCGGAACATGGTGAGCAGATGCTCTTCGAGGCCCATGATGAGCGGATGCACCCACGTATCGAAGATGACATTGCTGCCCTCAAAACCCATCTGAGGTGAGTAACGTGCGGGGTAATCCTGAACGTGCGCGGGAGTGGATATCACCGCACAAGGAATCCCTAGACGCTTTGCGATATGGCGCTCCATCTGGGTGCCGAGCACCAGCTCTGGCTGAAGCTCAGTCACCGCGCGCTCTACCGCGAGATAATCATCGGTGATCAACGCTTCGAGCCCATATTCGCTCGCCAGTGCCCGCACATCGCGAGCGCGCTCCCGACTGTAGGTACCCAGACCAACGACTTCGAATCCCATCTCATCCCGCGCCATTCTTGCAGCGGCCAGCGCATGCGTACCATCGGCAAAAATGAAAACCCGCTTGCCCGTCAAGTAGGTCGAATCGACCGAGCGGCTATACCAGGGAAGGCGGCTCTCTCCGACCGTATCCGCGTCGATATCCAGTCCCAGCGTCTCAATCACTTCAGCAATAAAATCACGGGTCGCACCCCAACCAAGGGGTACGGTGGAGATTGTGGGTTGCTTGAACTGCCGTCGTAGCCACTCGCAGGTGAGATCACTCACTTCGGGCGCCAAATTAATGTTGGCATCTGCTTCGGGGATCCGCAGCAGATCACGAGGCGTCGCATCGAGTGGCGCGACAACGTTGACGCGAACACCCATGCTCTCCAGTAATCGCCGAACCTCGACCACGTCGTCGCGGCATCGGAAGCCGAGTTTCGTAGGACCGAGTATGTTCACGGATGGCGCCTGATCCGGCGAGCGCGGCGCGCGCTCCTCGCCAGGTTTCGGAACCTGACCCGCCAAGAGTCCACGCACCAACTGATAAAAGGTTTCGCTAGCGCCCCAATTTTCCTTGCGCGTGTAGGCGGCCATCTCGATAGGAATCACCGGCGCACTCAGGCCGGCTCCCTTGGCCAGCGCACCCGGCTGATCCTGAATCAGTTCGCCGGTGCAAGACTCAGCCACCAGCAGCACCTGTGGCTGATAGCGATCGCAAGCGCCCTTGAGCGTTTCGATGACCATCTCCGCTGTTGAGCTACCAAGATCCCGCGCCTGAAAGGTGGTCCAGGTCACAGGGGGTCGTCTGCCTTCACGCTCGATCATCGTAAACAGCAGGTCGGCGTAGGTATCTCCCTGAGGTGCGTGAAGGACCAAATGCACTTCGCGCATCGAAGCGGCAACACGAATCGCGCCCACGTGAGGCGGGCCTTCGTAGGTCCAGAGTGTCAGCTCCATGAGCCTACCTCCAGTTGCCGTTCCCGAGTCAGCGGCCGAGCAAACAGCCCGGCGAGATCCGCCACCTGATCAAAACCCTGAATCGGGGTAAAAATAAGCTCTATGGACCATTTGGTTCGCAGGCCCTCTGCTTCGAGTGGATTGGCAATACCCATGCCGCAGACGGTGAGATCAGGGCGGCTCGCCCTCACCCGAGCGAGCGCCGAGTCCAGATCCGATCCCTCGACGATCGACACCTCGCTCCCGAGTCGTTTTAACTCTTCGGCCATTAGTGTTTGATCAAGGAAAGGTGTGGCCACCTCAATTAAGGACATGCCGCACTCGTCGCGGAGGAAGCGCGCCAGTGGAAGCTCGAGCTGCGAGTCGGGAAGAAAATGTAGCGTCCGACCCTGCAGTGACTCCCTGGCTTTGGCGAGTGATTTCTGGGCGCGAGCAATGGGAATTGCCAATGCCTCTTGTACCGATTCCGGACTATGGCCCCACTCTGCTGCAGCGGCCTGAAACCAAGCCAGCGTGCCTTCTATACCCAATGGGTACGGCGCGCTGATCAATTTGGCACCGCGCTTCACTAACGCCGAAACGGTATCACTCACATAGGGCTGCGCGAGGATGACACGAGTGCCCGGCCCTACCGAGGGCAGATTGTCAGCCCGCGCCGCGGGGAAGAAGTCGACATCGGTAATCCCGAGCTGCGCAAAATGTCGTCGGAATTGGTCTTCAATAATATCTGCGATGGTGCCCACCACCATCAATCTCTGGCTTTCCTCAGGTGCCGCCGGCAGATCCGGCACCATACTGGCGAGACACTGGTCCTCTCCCTGAGTAAAAGTGGTCTCGATACCCGAGCCACTGAAGGCCGAGATTCGGAGACGGTTTTCGTGCACTCCTTGAAGTCGCGTCGCCGCATTGGCAAGATCCAGCTTAATCACCTCGGAAGGGCAGGAACCGACAAGGAACAAACGCCGGATATCCGGCCGGCGCTCCAGCAACTCCGACACCACGCGATCCAGCTCTTCGTGACAATCTGCCATCCCCGCCAGATCTCGCTCACCGAGAATGGCGGTGGCAAAACGTGGCTCTGCAAAAATCATCACGCCGGCCGCCGATTGCAGTAAGTGGGCACAGGTCCGCGATCCCACCACCAGAAAAAAAGCATCTTGAATGCGGCGGTGTAGCCAAATGATTGAGGTCAGCCCACAAAATACCGCCCGCTCACCTCGCTCTGTTGTGACCGAGGGCATGCTGTCGGCATCGGCTCGTGCAATGACCTGACTCACGATTCAAGCGCTCCCTGCGCACCGAGCACCGTAGGCGAGGCACGGAACTCCGACGCGGACATTTTTTTCGCCACCTGAAACTTCAACAGAAACTGCAGCGCATTGACGACGTAGCTCGCGTAAGCGGCCAGCGCCACACACATTTGTTCTGCAGGGGTACCCCAACCGGCGAGCCACATCACCACGTAAGCGGTATGCAGCGCCATCACCAGCATGCTGACAACGTCTTCCCAGAAAAATGCCGGTGCAAACAGGTAGCGCCCGAAGACCACTTTTTCCCAGATCGCGCCGGTCACCATGATGGCGTAAAGCAGGGATGTCTTGATAACGACTGAAATCGTCGCGGCTGCAAGGCCAACGCCGTTAAGAAGAAAATTGATCACTAGACAAAGACTGACGGCAAACGCCAAAAACTGAAGCGGCGCCAAAATGCCCTGCACCAAAGTCCAGACCGTCGCATCGCGACGTGCTCTCTCTGCAGGAGTGTATAACGTCTGCCTCTGCCGATTGCCCATCGACTGACCCGCGCCCATGCAAACCTCCAGCCGTAGCAGTTACTACAGCATTTATTGTTCGAATCAGAGTAGAGTTACGCCCTGTAAGTGTCAAACCTTTTTTACAAATCTAACTTTAGATTATTTAGACACTTAGGCGTCCGTTTTACAGGGGCAAAACCCGGCTTTCAGGGGGTTTTTTTGACGCAGAAGGTGTGCGAGACTCCCCCGATCAAGACCCAAGGTGTCAACCTAATGAGACACCTTGGCCAAACAGAGGCCCGAAAGGTGTCAAGTTCCAACCAACAGAATCTGGAGGTATTGCTCGCCAGCCTCGCCGACCTGCGCCTAACATTAAACGAATCTGGGGGCGTTCAAGCCGTTGATGCAAACAGCGGTTTGCTGCGTCACCTGCCTCGTGACGCCATGATTGGGCGACCCTGGATAGAGCTGGTACGAGAATCAGACAAAGGGATTGCGGCAGACGCCCTGAGCGCAGCTCAGAAAGAACCTGGCATCGCGCATCGAATGGATGTGGCGCTGATGGCAGGGCCTGAAGAACAGCCTGTACCCGTCACCTGTTGGCTGTGTGCCAATACTGATGACAATTCGACGCAGCTCGCCTGTGTTGATCTCAGAGGCGAGACGAATCTGCGACAGCAGCTGGTGAACGCCCAACGGACTCTGGAGCAGGACTACTGGAGTAACCGCCGCCTGGAAGCACGCTATCGGCGCATGCTAGAAATGGTCGCTGAGGGCTTTCTGGTCGTAGACGATCTCTCTGGAAGAGTGCTTGAGGCCAATAGCGTGGCAGCCAGCCTACTCAATCTCGAGGAAGGTGCACTGGTGGGCCGCGTGTTCCCTGTGGGTCTCGATAACGACAGCACTCGAGTGTTAACGGAGCTACAGAGGGAGGCCCGCAGCACCACTGCCGTTGTCCAGGGGCAGGTCACCACCACTGACAGCGAT
>ERZ802830.2217-NODE-2217-length-17780-cov-109.403_pt1 | contig 17780 bp, 25 predicted proteins | sample MGYA00345654_ERZ802830 | MGnify/ENA primary metagenome ERZ802830 (study PRJEB30503, sample SAMEA104212375) | marine metagenome | biome: Westerlies Biome; feature: [SRF] surface water layer (ENVO:00010504) within the epipelagic zone...; material: water...
ATATGGAAAATGGTGATGCAGATAATTGGCCAGCAGATAAATTTAATATGATTGAAGTTTCTAGTACAGAAGAAGGTGCCGTTTGGGTTCTTAGTGCCGCAACAAATACAGAAGAAGCTACTGGTTTAAGTGCAAGCGCATATACCGCAACTCGATTTATGTTCAATGATGCAGGCAAGGTAATATGGGTAGCAAATTTATCAGAAGATCGATTTGTACTAGAGCAACAAGGCTACTCCATAACAAGATAACTAAAATAGTTAAAGCTTAGTTCTTATTAAAATAAGGGCTAAGCAGTAATTTAAAATTACTAATTAGACATCGCATCTAATATTTCTAATAGTAAATTAACAATATCCAGATATAAAGTGAAAGCTATACTAAAAGCGGTTTCCCAGTTATTAAAACCAAAATCTGCACTCTTCTTTAAGTAATTAAAGTCATACAAAAGAAATAAGGTGAATATAAAAGCACCGAATATAGCTTTAGCTCTAGCAGCTTTTCTACTAAACCCAATAAAAATTCTAATAATGCCAAAAATTATTAGCCCAAGTAAAGAAATAAAGAGAAATGAAGCTAAATAAGCACTTTCTGAAAATGAATAAATATCACTATATCCAATAACTCCAGTAGCTATAGTGACTAGAAAAACAATTTGTAATGCTTTATAGCCGTCATTTTCATCCATTTCTAACATTATTAATGCTAGCAAAGGCCCAAAAGCTATGCTCTGCGCACTGAAGAGAAAAATACCAGTAATCGTGCTAATTTCCGAAACAGAAAAGTATAAACAAGCAAACAAAAGTGCAGCCCATGATAAAAATAGATAAACAATAGAGTAGTTTTTATTGACATCTGTAAACCCCTCTTTCAAAAATTCTAATCTTTGCTCTTTATTCATTGCAACTTTTTTAAGTATTTCATATCTTGATCCGCTCCATGTAGGTTTTTCGAGCTCAACAGATTTTGTCATTTCTACTGGATATTGATCTGGTATTGGGGTGTATGGAACGAGATCAAGTTTCTTTTTCATGTTCATGGAAGCCCTAAAGGAGATTCCTAGAAAAGTTGAATTATTTTCATAAGCCGTTCTTGCTCTTTTTATGCAGTAAACACATGTAGCAAGAACAATACCTAGTTGGCCTGATAGGATAATCATGGTTTTAAAGAAAAGCGATGTTTCAAATAACACAATAAAATTTTAACTCATCTAGTTGATTAGTGTATTAAAAATACATAAAAAAACTGCTATTTATTTTTTAAGATAAACAACCGAATGATCATCAAAATTTTGCTCGCCAACATCCTTAAATCCGTGCTTTGTATGAAAATTCATAGAAATATCATTTCTTGGTTTAGTATTAACTTCACAGCAGATTGGAATATTTTCAAGATTGGCTAAGTATGATAAATGTTTATATAAGTATGAAGCCGATCCATTTCTTCTATGTTTACTATCAACTACAACTCTATCAATATATAAAAACTTGTCTTCTGTCTCAGAAAAAAATTTATAGTTTAAAGATCGATATTTAGTATTTTCTCTAAAACAAATTACAAATCCTATGATTTCATCATTCTGTAAAATATAAAAATTTAACGAGCTGATCTTAATTAAATTTGAAAGTTCTTCTGTTGATGCCAAACTACCAACTTCTGGTGTATTGTTTTGATTTAATGAATAAAGCTTTTCTATAGTTTTTGGTTTAGGCACCTCAATAAAGAGAGAAAGATCAATATTAGAGCCGAAATTCACTTGAAAAAATTAAACGTTTTTACTTAGAGTCAAATCCATTAATTGCATCATTAATTTTCTTTAAAGGCTCCTGAATGTAAAGTTCTTTAGTAAGTGTATAACTCGGATGACCCAAGGTAGCCAAATCTTTTGCCTTTGTTAAAGCTGTGTTCATAAGTTCATCAGCATTTACTATTTCATCTATTATTCCAACCTCTATTGCATTTTCTATAGAATACATCTCAGCACCAAGGACAGCTCTATATTTATGTGACTGAGCGACTCTAAATTTAATCAGCTCCAATATAGGAACTGGTATAACCATATTAGTTCGCATTTCATTGGCTCCTACAAGAAACTCCCCTTTGACTCCAATTCGATAGTCACAACAACAAAGTAAAAAAGTTCCTAGCGCAATTCCGTGTCCTGAACATGCTGCTAAAACTGGTCTTGGAAATGAGAATATTCGAGATAAAAGCTTAAAACCATTTAATGACATTTCTTTCGTTGCATCCATATCTCCAGCTGAAATAATCTTTAAATCAAAACCTGCTGAAAACATTCCAGTTCTGCCTGTTATTATCAATGCGCCTTTTTCCGTAGGTACATCATCCAGGCATTTATTAACTGCAGCAATCATTGAGGGCGAAAATACATTTGCCTTGCCATCATCTAAGGTTATTATTGAAACATCTTCATCAAGAGTAAGAGTAGCTAGTTTATCTGTCATAAGTATTTAATAATTTTAAAAAACAAGTTTATCAAAAAATCATATAATAATAATAAATTTATATGAAGTAGGAAAAATTATGATTAAAAGATTCTTTAAAGCAATTGGCTTAATTTTTGTATTTGGAATTAGTTTAGGTTCCTTATATTTAGTAAACCTGTTTTTTATGAAGCCGATATCTATTGATCATTATCTAGGTAAGGAAGTAGTTTTGGGTCTCTTAGATTCCCCTGAGTCTATGACATATATGGGAGTTTTTGATGAATATAATTGGATTACTAAACATAACTCTAGTCTATCAATACCAAAACATGAAGATCTTGAAGAAGGCATTAATGATGCGAAAAAATCACTTGATATTTTAACTAGCTATAAAGATTCTTCTCTAACAAATAATCAAAAAATAACAAAAAGAATAGCTATGTTTGATATTGAAAATGGCCTGAGACAGTCTGAGTTCTTTCCTTACCATGACTACCCACTCAATCAAGTGCGAGGGATACATCACAGCATAATTAGCTTTATGAGTGATATGCATCCTGTCAGGAATCATAATGAGGCAAAAGATTTTATAAAAAGAACAGATCTTGCAAAAAATGTATATGCAGGTGTTTTGGACGGTTTGCAAAGGCAGGCCGCTGCAGGAATCTTTGCTCCAGAATTTGTTTATGCTCATGTTATAGAACAGCTTAATGAGATGATTAATTATTCATTTGATGAGCATCCTTTGTACACACAATTTATGAAGAAAGCAGAGCTATTAGAAATATCTGAAGAAGAATTAGCTTCTCTGGAGTCTCAATTAATACTCTCTATAGAAAATAGTGTCACTCCTGGTTTTACTTTGTTGAGAGATTTTATGGTCTCTACTGAAGCTAGTGCCAATCCTCATCATGGAATTTGGTCTCAGCCAAATGGTGATGAGTTTTATAAACTACGAATTAGAACATATACAACTACAGACTATAGCCCACAAAAAATTCACGACATGGGAATAAGTGAAGTAGCAAGAATTTCAAAGAGAATGAAAGAGATTCTTGTTTCTCTTGGATATGATGAAGATAAGACCGTTGGAGCATTAATGAATGAACTAAATGAGGATCCTTCAATGCTTTATGAAGATACTTCTGATAGAAAAGAAATTGTTATTAGAGACTATACTGATATGGTGAATGAAGCTACAGAAGCTATTAAAGGTTATTTTCATTCAATGCCTAAAGCTCCTGTTGTAGTTAAGGCTGTGCCTGAATATATAGAAAAAACAGCTCCTGGTGGATATTATCAGTCTCCTGCGCAAGATGGCAGCAGGCCTGGAGCATTCTTTGTAAACCTTTATGACATAAAGCAAACTCCAAAATACAGTATGAAGACTCTTACTTATCACGAAGCCACTCCAGGACACCATCATCAAATAGCTCATTCTCTGGAAAATGATGACCTAACCATGTATAGAAGATTCGGCTACGGAACCTCTGCGTTTTCTGAAGGTTGGGCGCTTTATGCTGAAAGGTTATCGCTTGAAGCAGGCCTTGCGCCAGATCTTTATGATGAACTAGGTATTTTACAAAGTGAGATTTTTAGAGCTGTTAGATTAGTTGTTGATACAGGAATACATTATAAAAAATGGACAAGAGAAAAAGCAATTGACTACATGAAGGCTAAAACAGGCATGTCTGATACTGAATGTAGAGTAGAGATCGAAAGATATATAGTTTGGCCAGGCCAAGCACTAAGCTATAAGGTTGGCATGATAAAAATGCTTGAATTGAGGGAAAAGGCCATGGATAGTCTTGGAAATAAATTTAATATTAAAGACTTTCATTCTGCAGTTTTAGATAATGGGAATCCGCCATTATTTATAGTTGAGCAAATGGTTGATGAAATGATTTCTGAGGGGCTTAAAAACTAATAATTTTCAGGGCGTTTTCCTTGAAACTGCATAAAATAGTTTCTAACAAATTTAAGGTCTTCCTCAATATTTCCAGAAGGATCATAAAATTTATCTAGATATATTCTTTTATTGCCAAAATCAAATGCGCCAAGAAAAATTTGGCCTTCAACAGCTTTAGCAATTCTTAGGAAACCAGATTTTAACTTTTCAGTCTTAGCTCTAGTTCCCTCTGGAGACATTGCAATTAAAGAGCCGTTAAGTTTGTTCATATTCTTAATTGCTATATCTGTTAAGCCTAATCCAGGCTTTGTCTTGTCAACTGGTATGCCACCCATATATTTTATAAATCTGCCAAGTATTGGCTTATTAAAAAGGCTATGTTTACCAAAAAAAGTTATCTTAGCATCTAGGCCTAATATTGCAGCAAAACCAAAAACACCATCCCAGTTAGATGTATGTGGACCTGCTATTATTATCAAGTTTTCATTGCCTTTCACAGGTGGAATCTTGCCTTCTACTCTCCAGCCGCATAATCTTAGGAACCATCTAGCAATCCATTGAACAGATTTAGGTCTCTTGGCTCTATATTTGAATGGTATCTGTTTCCTTGAAACAATTTTATTTAACTTTTTCATAATTATTTATTAGCCTTATCTTTAAAATAATATGGAAGGTACATTGCGTAACATAAAATTATTGCAAGCATATACAAGTCTATTATGTGATATGGAGCTGGTTTCATAAACGTAGCTACATTTTGACCAATAGGCTTTTCTATTAAAAACCAATAATTTGCAGGCGGGCCAAGTGAATAATTAACAAAGTACATAATAATCAATAAGATAGTAGCGAAGGCTAGCATTCTAAAAACATCGATTAAATAGGGTCTCTGATTATCTATAATCATCGCATAAGAAACTCCAAGCAAAATCATCATATGCCCAATCTGATTTTGAATATACCCCACATAGGGAAATCCATAAATCGTATCAGGTGTTAAAATTGACATGCCTCCTCCAGTTATTCCAAAAAAGAAAGCAAATAAGAAAAAATCTTTATTTTTAGTTAAAAGATACATTACAACTGCAAAAGATGAGAAATCACATAGATGAAGAGGTAGTCCAAGTTTCCATTCTTGAAGATAGCCTTCTCTGTAAAGATCCATTCCTTGATTGATGGCAATAAAAAAGATAATCGTGAAAGCTAATTTTCTATGTGTGGTCTTTGACGAATGTTTGAAATATCTTGGAATATAAATAATTCCAATAATGCATATTGAAACAACAATAAGATGTGAGCTACTTAAAAGATTTAATTCATTCATATTTGCATAAGTATTACACTTTTTAATATTAAAAACATCTAATTAATAAGTCTTTATATATGTAAAGTTTACTTGACACAATTTAAACGCGGGGCTATATTTATTTATTAACAAAAAAGGAGAAATCATGGCAAAAATAACTCATAAAGGAATGTGGATCGATATTAAATCATTGGAGGGTGTTGATAAAAGAAATTATATAATATGTCTAATTACATCGTGTATTGCTGGAGGGCTTGCGGGATTCTTTAGTGTTACCACCTCAGAGCAAGGATTAGAAATTTTTGCTAATGTAAAAGGTAATAGTGCATATATAACCTATGCCATTGCACAAATTTTCTTTATCTATGTTGCAACATACACCTACATAGCTGTTTTAAAAAATCAGGATCAGTTATTTCAAAAATATAACGAAATGAGCATGATCGGAGGAGCAGTAGGTTTCATTCTTATTGGCATACCTATGGCCATATTAAGTCCTTTCTTCGGTTATGATGTTGGGTTTATAGAGCTATTTTTTGGGTTTGCAGTTGGTTCTGTTATTAACGGTTATAGGTTTTATAAAACATATATTAAAGAAGATTGAATGAAAAATAGATTAAAAGATTTGCGAATAAAAAGACAGATTAGTCAGAATGCTCTTGCGCATGCTCTTTCTGTAAGTCGACAAACTATTAATTCTATTGAAAACGGTAAATTTGATCCCTCGCTAACCCTAGTTATTAAGATGACTCGCTATTTTGAAGTTCCTCTTGAAAAGATTTTCATATTTGAAGAATAAAATAACTATTCATTTTAGTTAATGATTCTAGAAAATTTTATGCTTGCCCTGAAGTATTTCAAAATACATTTTATAATCGCCAATAAGACTCCAAAGTGGATACTTAAAAGTTGCAGGTTTATTATGTTCTATAAAAAAATGGCCTATCCAGGCAAATCCATACCCTGCTAATAACGCATATAGCAAAAACATAAAATCAAATGTCATAAAAAACCTTATGAACAGATAAATAGTTATGGTAGTGCCTATAAAATGAAGTAATTTTGTATACTTATTATCATGCTCACTTAGATAAAAAGGATAGAAATCCTTAAAGCTCGTATAACGTTCCATGTCAATTCCCCCTAATGTACTTATTCTACAATAACTCTATTTATTTAAAGAAACAAATTGAGTTTAAATAAGAATACTCTAGCCCCTTGAAGGCATGCCTTTAATTCTTTGTAATGTTATTTCTGCACCTGCTCTTCGATGAGCTGACAGTTCTTGATATTCTGGATCGTTCCACCAATTATCTGCAGCCTCTTCTGAAGGAAAAGAAAAAATTATTACTCTATCAAATTGATCAGGTTTTTCTCCTTCTAAAACTAAAGGACTATCATCAAAAGTAATAAAAGATCCATTATGTTTTTTCAAAATTGGAAAGAACCCTTTTTCATATATTCGATATTCTTCTGCATCATTAATTTTTAAGTTAACAAGCATATATACAGTAACGTCACTCACAATATTTACTCCTTAAATTATATTTACTTTTTAGGTGCTGACTCTGGTTGATAGTCATAATAGCCATCAAGTGGAATCATCAAGTGTGCATAAGGTGTGCCTTTAAACATAAGATATGGCGCACCAGTTGAATAATCAGTAGACTGGCCGTCCAATGAAGCTGGATCTTTTGGCATTAGCATCATATGAGGACCTGACTCAATATAATGCTTGTGGCCGGCATCTTTTTGCCCATCTGTGCCTATAGTAAAATTATCAACTCCTAAATCTCCATGAATCATCCACATCCACCCGTCGCCTTCCATATCTGGGACTGTGCCAGCTTTATATGCATTAGCCCAAGCAACAGAATTTTTATCAGAACAAGCAGGGGCAGCCGAATGCGCATTTTCAAAGCCTCCTTCTGGCATAGGCATAAATGGTTCACATCTCCACCCATTTGTTCCTTCTCTTAAAACTTTTCCAGATGCTCCAATTACAGTTGCATGATCTCCTATAAAAGCTGGTGCAGCACTGGTGTAGGTTTCAATTTCCCACTCTTCAGAATTACCCATTGAATGGTTATGTTCGCCCATTTCGTGATGCCCAGAAAATGCAGACATTGCTATAAAAACGGTGGTGATTGTCAGTAAATTCTTCATATTTATCTCCAATAAAATTTTTTATATGTTAATTAGTATATCCGTTTGGATTATAAATTAAAGCATCCATAGTGCTTAGCATATTGGAATGAATTAATTGATCCGCTCTTTTTTCATATAAATTATTTTAACGAAGCAATTTGGTTAAGAATACTGGCTTCTAAAAAATGTTTAGATTGACAATTTCTGTAAGGATCTGCGCCATAGGCTGGATTTCCAACTAATATGGATTTAGGTTTATTGGTCTGAAAAGTCCACCTAGTTCCAGTTTCTTTTGAAATGAATCTAAATTCTGTTACTAAATCAACTTCTGTTGCATATTTATCTTTTGATCTAAGTTTTAGATCAATTTTTCCATCAAGTTTTGATTCAAAGATTCTTTCGATATAGTCTACATAAATTTCGTTATTCATCATCCCGCAATCAATAAAGTCAGAAACTTTTTTAGATGTGAAAACGAAACTCATTTCTCCTGAGGTCTTATTTTTTGAACTAAGTTTGTAGGTATTGCCAATTTCAATAAGAGTCTTATCCCATAGCTCGTCAAATTCTATTTCTTTGATAAGGTAATTTTGAATAGGATCGATATCTTTTGGAGCAGTATATCTATTTTTTTCTGCCGGTGGTTGGCATGAAATTAAGAATAAAATACTTAGCGCGAAGATTGTTCTTAACATTTTTATATCCAATCATTATCTGGGGCAGTTAGATCGCCTCCTGCACCACCTGTGTTAACAACTCCTGCTGGCTCTATAAGCATAATTTTACATTCATTTTCTGCATATGGTCTGTGCTTTTCGCCTTTCTTAACTACCACCATTTCACCACTTTCAAGTTCTATAGCTCTATCTTCGAATTGAATCTTCATCGAGCCTTCAATGACTATAAAAACTTCATCTGTGTCTTCATGGTTATGAGTTATAAACTCTCCTTTAATTTTTACGAGCTTGAATTGGTAATCATTCATTTCTGCAATTACTTTTGGAGACCAATGATCTGCAAATTTTGAAAACTTTTCTTCAAAATTTATTGGATTATTCATTACTAACAATGCTCTTTGCAATTGATCTGAACATGGCAACATGTGCAGCCTTTGAATATTCTTTTTCTGCAGTAAATCTATGATTGGATGAAGTTTTTGCAATGATGACCTTGCTTATAGGATCTACATATATGTATTGATTATAAACTCCAGATGCGGTGAAATCTGTTTCTGGAAAACCTGGTACCCACCATTGCAATCCATAACCCCAAACACTTGATGATAAATCACTTTCACCGGGCTTTAAATGAGGTCCATCTGGATTATATGATGCTTTAACCCAGTCAGCAGGCACAACTTGTTCATTACCCCATTTACCGTTATTCAAATACAAGAGTCCAAACTTTGCAAAATCTCTCAAAGAGGCATTTAATCCTCCTAGAGCCATTTCCATCCCAGTATTATCTACAATATAGTAAGCATCGCTTTCCATACCAATCTTATTCCATATCTTTTGATATAAATAGTCTCTAATAGGCATACCAGTGACTTCAGATAATAAAAACCCTAAGACTTGAGTATCTATACTTACATAATGATGATACGTACCTGGTTCTCTCGATTGTTTTAAAGTTTTGGAAAAGTCTCTAAATGAAGTTCCTTTTGCAACAGCTCGTCCAAACTTATTAATATCAGATTGTGGATCTGCATAATCTTCATTAAATTCTACTCCTGACGACATTTGTAAAATATTCTTAATTGAAACTCCTTCATATCCAGTTCCATTAAAATCTGGTAAGTACTTTGTAATAGGATCCTCAATGTTATCAATTAATCCATCGTGAACTGCGATACCTATCAATGCAGATAAAAAAGATTTAGATACTGAAAATGCGATATGTTTTGAAGCCACTGAATTATTATTCCAATAATTTTCATAAAGCATGTCACCTTGATGTAAAACAATAAGTCCATCAGTTTTAAAGTGCTCAAGTGCAGAAGCTAAGTCTTGTTCTTTGTCTTCAAAAAAATATGTTTTAGGTAGCTCAAAATCCTTAGTATTAAATGTATAGGGTATTTCTGCTGGAGGAATTGGCTCAGAAACAGCAAATAATTTGTCTATGTTTATAAAATTATTCGCTATCCTTTTTTCATCATAGAGTTTGCTCAACTTATATAGTTTGCTAACTTTAGGTCCCAGAAAAAAACCAGATATTATTAGAGCTATAGATAGAATTATTATAAATATTTTAGTCATTAAATTAAGTTAACATAGATTCATGATTAATATTAAAAAATTAGATTCCGTTTCATTTTTTCTGGGTAAAAATTTTCTAGCCTTACTGTTTTTGTTTTCAGGTATAGGCAAGGCTCTTAACTTCTCAGAATTTCTAGAGTTATTGATTTTAAAGAACGTCCCTTTTGCATTCTTTTCCCTTTCAATGTGTATTTTATTGCAAATAATATTTGCATCTTTGCTCATAGTTAATAAATATATAAGGCTAAGCTCCTTGATGCTATTTGTAGTAACTATATTAATAAATGTCTTTATGCACGATTTTTGGAATTTTTCAGGAGACCCTTCGCAGGCTCATGAAACACAAAACTTTATAAAAAACTTAGGTATAGCTGCAGGCTTTCTAATATTGGCAACGAAAGAAAAAATTAATTAACTTTTTGGAATTCTATACATAGCGCATATTTTATTTCCACTTGGGTCAATTAAATATGCCAAGTATAACTGCACTCCACCTCCCTCACGTATCCCAGGTGGGTCACACAGCTCTGGAGTTGAAGCTCCAGCCTCAATTCCTGCAGCGTGCCAATCATCAATCATTTGAGTGCTAGTTGCATTAAACCCAATGGTTGCACCATTGCCATGAGAGGCTTCTTCATTGTTAATAGGTTCTGAGATGAGGAAACTATTTTTGTTATTAATAAAGTATACATATCTAGTATGGCCATCATGATTTAAGGTAAGCTTGCCTTGTCTGGCACCCAAAACTACCATAGTCTTATCATAAAATTCTCTTGATTCTTCAATATTATTTGCACCTAACATTACATGACTAAACATACTTAACTCCTCTCTAATTTAATTTATTATAAACTCTTCTTTGAATCATGTTGCTTATTAAATAACACAACATTTTTAGAAATAATTTCATAGCTCCAGTTTCTTTGATCTGCTATCACTTCAAATGTCTTTTCTGAATAAAATACAACATGAGTTGGATCTCTTCTGTAATACCAATAATCAAATGCATCATCTTCAGTTAAAAAATTTGTCATCAAGCCTACCCAACCATTATTTAAAAGCATGTCATCTATATTTATAAATTCTTTGTGAGGATCATAAAAATGTTCAGCAGTTTCAGTGCACGTTATAAATTCATATTTTTTTGAAAAAACATCTAGATTGGGGAAAAAAAATGGATCATAAATATCCATAATAAACCCCTCAGCAATTAACATGTCTGCAAGTGCTGGTCCTGGACCACATCCGAAGTCCATTCCTTGACTAAATGGTTTTAATTTTTTTATTAATGGTCTAGATAGTCTTGATAAAAAATTTCTATATTCAGGATCTTTTATAAAATTTTTATGCTCAAGATATCTACCTCTTTCATCTTGTTTATTGAGATGATGTCTTTTGTCTATAAATTTGGATAGACATAAGCTGCATCTCCAATATTTTTTGTCATCGTGAGTATAAAAACTCTCAATTAGACTGCTTTTACATACTATACATTTGGGCATTAAATTTTTATCAAGGAGTTATTCAAGATTGTCTTTAGCATATAATCTTAGTAGTAAATTAGATATAAAATTTAATAGAAAATTAAGCCTACCAATTTATATTAATGACTTCAAAAAAAAATAAAAACACTAAGAGTTCTTTTGATGATGTCCTTGATCAAATAATGAATCTTCTCGATTCAGATGATCAACAATTTATATATCTGACAGGTGCGGCTGGTACAGGTAAAACTACTCTCATTGAAAAAGTAGTTGAAGCAAGCTCATTGAAAAAAATAGTCGTCGCTCCCACAGGAGTTGCGGCACTTAATATAGGTGGCAGTACCATTAATTCGGCCTTTCGAATTGGTTTTGATACTTTTCCTGTTATACAAGAGTCAAATGATCCTAGATTCAAAAAACTCTTGAAAAAACTTGAGCTTCTTATAATTGATGAAATATCGATGGTTCGTGCTCCAATGCTTGATGCTATATCTGATTCATTAAAAGTGCATCGCAACTCAGCGAAGCCATTTGGTGGAATTCATGTTCTTGCATGTGGAGACCTTTTTCAACTGCCTCCAGTAGTAAAAGATCATGAAATAAACGCCATTGATGAAAAATATGAATCTGTCTACTTCTTTAGTTCTAAAAGTTATAAAGAAATTGAATCTCCTTCATTTTTTGAGCTAACTTATTCATTTAGACAAAGTGATGATGAAAATTTTTACTCTCTGCTAAATAATATTCGTCTTGGTGAAGATCTTGAAGAGTCAATAAAAAAAATTAACAGCGCCTGTTTCAATCCTGAATTTTCAAATGAATCATCTCTTATCATTACAACTAGAAAATACAGAGCCGAACAAATAAATGAGGAAATGTTAAATCTTATAGAAGGACCTGCTACTGCTGCAAAGTCAGAAGAATATGGTGAATTAAATGAAAATGACTTACCCGCTCCAAGAGTCTTAAGATTAAAGCAAGATGCAAAAGTCATGTTCATAAAAAACGATAGTGAAGGCAGGTGGGTAAATGGAACCGTTGGAGTTGTCACGAATTGCTCTGATAAAAAAAGAAAGTTTATTCGAGTTCAAGTAGGTGATGATATTTTTAAAGTAAAAAGAGAAGAGTGGAATAAAATTAAATATGTATATGATGAATATAATGACGAAATGGATGAAGAAGTAGTATCTTCATTTAAACAATTTCCGTTGAAGCTCGGTTGGGCTGTAACAATCCATAAAGCTCAAGGATTAACTTTAGAAAGTTGCTCCATTGATTTAGGGCAAGGTGCATTTGCAACCGGACAAACCTACGTTGCTCTGAGCAGATGTAAAACATTAAATTCTCTAAATTTATATCAAGAACTTCAGATACGTGATGCACTTGTTGATTCAGCAATAAAAGATTTTCACAGTGATAATTTTAACTAATTTCTAAATCTAAAATTATTTCCTCTGGAATCTCTAAAGCTTTCCTTTCAAGAATCCAAAATTTTGTAATATGAGAAATCTTAAGATCTCCATAGAAATGAGGAAACTCTCCTGATCTCTTTAATCCTGGTTTTGTCTTTTCATAAACCAGAGCTTCTCTAACTGACTCCGCATCTATTTGTAAAAGAGCTACGCTGTCTTGGTCAGAGAAATATAAAGCCAAAGTTCCAGCTAACTGTTTTGTATTTGATAGATGAACAAATCCATCTTTGTTATCCAAAGATGTCGATATTAAATTATTTTTTTGAGCATTTTCCCACTCATCTATGGTTAATATTTTGTAGACATTGGAATCCATTTTTTTAGTTTATCAATAAAATTTTAAATAAATTTAAAATACAAAAAAAATGTGTCAAAATTTACGATTAAGTAATTTTTTTTATTAATAATGAATTTCAGTGAATTTGCAGAATCAAGAAAAAGCGTAAGAGGCTTCTTAGACAAACCTCTTCCAAAAGAAGTAATTGAAGAAATAATAAGTGGAGCTAAATGGGCACCGTCTTCCTATAACACTCAAACTTGGCATATCCATGCTGTGTCTGGAGATGCTTTGGAAAAAATTAGAAAGGGCAACGTTGATGAAACTATGGCAGGCAAACCCCATGTTCGTGATTTTGCATACAAAGAAGATTATGAAGGAGAGCATAGACAAAAACAGATCGATGTTGCTATTCAACTGTTTGAAGCAATGGGTATTAAACGAGACGATAAGGAAAAAAGAATGGATTGGATGTTAAGAGGTTTTCGTCAGTTTGATGCTCCTGTCTCACTCGTTCTTACTTATGATAAGTATCTTGAACCAGCCGGAATTACTCATTTCGGACTTGGTGCCCTAGCTTATGGAATTATATTGTCTGCATGGGAAAGAGGCGTTGGATGTGTTATTAATGGTCAAGGCATCATGCAATCACATGTTGTTAGAAAACATGCAAATATACCTGATGATCAAAGTATTATGATTTGTATTGCTATGGGTTATCCAGATGATAGCTTTGCAGCCAATGATGTTCGTTCAGTAAGGGCTGACAATGATGAATTACTTACTTATGTAGGTTTTTAAAAAGAAATTTTTATAAAACCTTTTTTAGTCCCTCTACAGAGATCAACATGCCCTGATGAATGGAGTCTGCAAATATTTCAGGATCTATTTCAGTCGTCCAGTTGAGCTGACACTCCTTTTCTGATTTTACAAAAATTTGCATTGTTGCAAGATGATGATTAATTGGGGTTCTAGTTTCTACAGCTGAATATTGTAATCTCATTAAGTCGTGATTGATTTCTATAATTTTTTCCTTTACTTGCCCCATTCCTGACATTTCAAATACCCTGCAGTCATCTTCTAAGGTTATTGAATTAATTGTAGGCACCCAGTCACATCTTGTGACGTCTGATAAGATGCTCCATAAATTTTTAGCAGAACATTGAAAGATAATTTCATCTTTAAGAATTTTCATTGATTTTATAGATTCAAATTTTTCTAAATAAAAGAGTCATTCTGTCACTCTCTCCAATCTCAAGATACTTTTCTTTGTCTTGATCTTTTAATCTAAGATTTGGTGGTAAAGTCCAAACCCCACGAGGATGATTTGCAGTATCTTTAAGATTTGCATTAATTTCTGATTTTGAAACTAGAGTAAAGCCATGCTTTTGAGCAACTTCTATTGCGTGTTCCTCAGTAACATAGCCACTTTTTTTCATTACTTCCATAGAAGTACCCGGTTTAGCTCTGTGTTCCACAACACCAAGCAAGCCACCAGGCTTAAGTGCTTTATATGAATTAGCAAAAATTAGATCCATTTGAGGTCCAAGCCAATTATGAAGATTCCTAAATGTTAAGACAGCGTCTACACTTTCTTGTTCAGCCAAGTTCGAACTTAAATCAACAATCTCAATATCTTTAAACAAAGGTTTTTCACTTACTTTTTTTTCAAAATTTGCTCTGCTTCTTTGAAAATAAGCTCTTTTTGAATTCTTATCGAAATGAGCTGCAATAAGCTTGCCTGGTTTATGAATATAATTTGCGAGTATTTCTGTATACCAACCACCGCCTGGAGATAGTTCAACAACTTTCATATTGGATTCAATCTCAAAGAATGTCAGTGTTTCATATGGATGTCTTTCAGAGTCTCTCATTACATTTTTAGGGTCTCTATCTTCACTGCTTATTGCTCTTTCAAGGTCATGGGAAGCAAGAGATGGCATAAGAAGAAAAAGGAAGAGGAAAGAAATTATTTTTTGCATTTTGTTTACCTTTACATTTGTTAAATTAATTATACATATTTGTATAAAGTTTATTGGTGACAACTTATTTTGTTGGTGGTCCAAAAAAGAGACGAGAAGCATGGCGAAAACTTTTTGCTTGATAGATATCTTCAAAGATTTTTGACCACTCCATGAAGGTTATCTTCACTGGATTGAATGTGTCAACATTTTTTACTAATCCGTATTTTACCTTCTCATTTTCAGGCTCAAAAGTTCCAAAAATCTTATCCCAGATAATTAATAAGTTTCCAAAATTCTTATCTATATATTCTTCATTTGAACCATGGTGAACTCTATGATGTGATGGTGTGTTAAAAACTAATTCTAAAGGCCCTAACCTATCAATAATCTGAGTATGGCCAACTATCCCCCATAAAGTACTAATAACTCCCGCTATTGCAATGATAGTTGGGTCTAAACCAGCTAAAGGAAGAACTATAAAAAAAGGAATCTTAGAAACCGGTCCGAACCAAGCTTGTCTAAAAGAAACAGCAAAATTCATCTCCTCACTTGAATGATGGCTCATATGAATAGCCCATAAAAATCTTACCCTATGTGATAGTCGATGATAAAAATAAAACACTAAATCAATTAAAATGAATGTGAGAAGCCACATTGCCCATAAGGGAAGATATTCAATTAAATCAAAAATCCTAAATTGATAAACATAAAAATGAATACCTAGTGTTGCTCCTTTGACGGCATATACAGCAAAGATGTTCCCAACTAATAATCCAACTGTACAAAGCGTATCTCCTTTTTTATAAAAAGATTTATTTTTTACATTTGAAATAATTACTTCAAGTAAAATCATTGCCAAAACGATTGGCAGCCCTATTGCGTATACTTGATTAAATGTAATTTCAGTCATTTATGTTCTAAAGTTTTTTCTAAATACTATATTAATTAATTAAGTAAGACAAAATACTCCCGAATCTTTTTCCAAAATATTCTGGCTCGTGGCCATAGCCATCAAAAATTATATATTTATATTCTATGCCTTGAGTATCTAATATGTTGTTTACACTTTTTTGTGCGTCCGGATAAAAGGCATCTAAGCTTTCTGTTCCGTGATCAAAATAAATCTTAATATCCTTTAATTTTTCAGAATTCATTTCTATGTATTTAACTACTCCATCCGTAGTCACTTTATCACCGATAATTTTTCTTTCATCCAGAGCAAAACTAAAAGGTAATAAAAGATACTCAGATGGTCTAATACCGATCCAATGGGTGGAAATGCAACCTACAAAACCAAATAAATCTGGATGTTCAATAACCGTATTTATCGCAGAAAGGCCGCCCATACTCGCCCCCATTATTCCAAGGTTATGTTTACCAAGTTTAGTATTAAATTTGTCTTCTAAAAAAGGTAGGAGTTTTTTTGTTATAAAGTCAGGATGATTAAGCTCTGCTTTATCTATAAGAGATTTATAAAGATTTTTTCTAAGTCCTTTGTCAAAATGCTGAATTGATTCGTTTGGAAAATACTCTGCATAACGCCTGGTTTCATCAATTATTTTTCCGTTTACTCTTTTCGCGCTATCAATAGCAATAACAACAATGTTCTTATTAGTAATTTCTTCTGCAGAATCTAAAAAATATTTATCAATATTCCATGCTTTGCCATTCCAAGAATCATTTTCATTAAACAACTCTTCTCCATCATTCATAATAATAAAAATTGTTTCGTTATCGGTCTTATCGCTATAAGGATAAAAAATTTGGATTCTTCTTTGATAAGACTGGTTTGATTCTAAGAAAACTTCCTCGATGCTTCCAATTGATAGATTAGAGCTAATATTCATAGAAAATAAGATAAGTGATAAATAGATAATTCTTTGTGTAATCATATTTTACTTGCACTAATTTTTACTGTTCGCGCTTCCAAATTAATTTGTCAGTATAGTCTCCTTGAACAGCAGAAAGTATTAATTCTTGATAATCATTACTAAAACTGTAATTTCGAATAAGCGTTGTGCCAATCCATTGAGGAAGCAAACTTGTTTTTATGTGATGATGAACATTTTCATCAGTAATTTCAAAAGGCCCTGTATAAGATATATAACCATGTGCCGCTAAAAAATAATTCTGCATATCTTGCTGCATTTCGGTTGAAACTGAAGGATCAATGTCATCAGTAATTTTTTTTCTTAATTTGCTAAGTTGTCCCCTATTTTCAGACAGCTCAGGGCGATTTTTCTCCATTAAAGTAGCAGATACCCAATTATCAGGATGATAAATCAAATAACCTTTAACATTCCCGTAATAAGGGAACTTTTTGTCGCCATCAATTTTGGCAACGCTCCATTCAGAGAGATTCCATATCCCATAAAACTTATTTAATGATTCTTTGCCGCTCATATATTAATTTTAACCTAAGGATATTTATTTTATAAATGTTGAATGATTAAAGTTGGTACTCCATGGGTATGAGATCTTATAGTTGATACTAATGTTTTATCTTTGATGCCTG
>ERZ802830.2219-NODE-2219-length-17773-cov-26.373_pt1 | contig 17773 bp, 18 predicted proteins | sample MGYA00345654_ERZ802830 | MGnify/ENA primary metagenome ERZ802830 (study PRJEB30503, sample SAMEA104212375) | marine metagenome | biome: Westerlies Biome; feature: [SRF] surface water layer (ENVO:00010504) within the epipelagic zone...; material: water...
GCTTTGGCCGCCGGTAGGCAAGCTGTTAGTTGGCGACGCCCAACCCTACCAATACTTGGTGGAATCTATTCGCATGCACCCAAACCAGAAAACCCTTAAGCAAATGTTTGAAGATGCCGGATTCGTTGAAACCGGCTTCCACAATTTGGTGGGCGGCATCGCCGCGATTCACCGCGGTGTGAAACCCGAATCAACATCGGCATAACTTAGGTGCTGTCATATTGATGCGCCACGACTCGGCAGCCCTGCTACTCGCGCTGCAGCGTTTGCTCAGTGAGCTGAGCGCGCGCGCGATTCACTTGGATCCTTTGGCGGCGAAACACTTTTCCTCGCTGGCCGGTCAAGTCATCGAGATTCACTGCTTAGAACCGGCGCTAACATGGCACCTGGTCTTGCAAGAGCGCAGCATCGACCTCCACGCAGGTCCAAGCGACAATCCAAACGTTGCCGTTACTGGCAAGCCTTTGGGGCTACTGCAAACACTGATCACAGGCGCCACAGCAGAAACCGTTGTGATCGATGGTGACGCCACCGTATTGATGGCACTGCAAGCACTCGCCAAGGATTACTCGCCGGATCTGGCAAAACCGCTGGATGCATGGCTGGGCAGAGAAACCGGGCAACGCACTGCAGCGCTGGTGGAGTTGGGTATGGCTACCCTCAGCGACCTACTCACCAGCACTCGCGCTCAGGCGCACCAAGCCACTGAGACATACTTCAGCGAGCGCTTCACCACGCGGGAGCAAGGCGAAAATCTGGCCGGGCGCTTGGATCAACTCAGGCTACGCATTGATCGGCTGGAGGCCAAACTGAATAGGCTCCAACAGCAGGACACCCCAGACTGATGTCCTCGCGCACTTTCCGCTATCTGCTCGGGATGGCTGGTCAGATCCTCAGGTATCGCTTGCACCACCTGCTCCCAGTGGAGCATTTCAGCGACCGTCGTCTGGTCTGGACGGTGAGGCTTTTTCAGCGACTGCTGCCTGCACGAAACCATCTACCGGACCAACTGACCGAAGCCCTGATCTCCCGCGGGCCGGTGTACATTAAGCTGGGTCAGCTGTTGTCGACCCGACCAGACGTCCTGGGTGAATCGATTTGTCAGTCGTTGGCGAAACTGCAGGATCAGGTCGACCCACTGCCCGGTGAGGATGCCATCGCGATCATCGAGCAAGCCTTAGGACAATCATCCCTCGACGCCTTTCAGTCCATAGACCAAGAGCCTATCGCCAGCGCGTCCATTGCTCAGGTTCACGGCGCCCGTCTAATCACAGGGGAAGCCGTCGTCATCAAGATCGTGCGACCGGGCATTGAGCAGCGCATACGCAGTGAAATGCAGGCGCTCATCGAGGTCTCACTGTGGCTAGAAAGCCGCCTACCACTGATCCGCCAGGTACATCTCACGCAGATCCTGCGGGATCAATTAACCGTGCTGCTGGCAGAGCTGTCCATGTTTCGCGAAGCCCGCAATCAGATTCAGCTGCGGCGCAACTTTGCCGACTCGCCACTGCTCTATGTGCCCCGGCTGTACGGGGGCTTCACCCGCCAGAACCTGCTGGTTATGGAGCGCATCGACGCACCCTCCATCGGCGAGCTAGCGCGCATGCAGCAGGCCGGTGTGGATTTCAAAGTGTTAGCGCACAAGGGTGTTGAGACCTTTTTCACCCAAGTCTTTGAAGACAATTTTTTCCACGCAGACATGCACCCCGGCAACGTCTTTGTAGACATCAGCAACCCAAGTGACCCCAAGTGGATTGCGCTAGACTGCGCCATCGTTGGCAGCCTGAGCGAATCTGACCAGTCCTATCTGGCGCAAAACCTCATCGCCTTTTTCGCCCGCGATTATCGCCAGATCGTGACCCTGCATCTGCGCTCTGGCTGGGTACCCGCTACCACCGATGCTGACGCCTTCGAGAACGTCATACGCAGTGTTTGCGAACCCATCTTCGCCAAACCACTGGGCGAAATCTTCTTTGCCGGCTTCATGACAGAACTGCTCGAAACCGCCCGCGAATTTGGCATGCAGGTTCAGCCGCAGCTGGTTTTGCTGCAAAAGACCCTGCTCTATGTAGAGGGTTTGGGGCGGCAACTCTATCCGCAGCTTGATCTATGGGAGACCGCAGAACCCTTTATGCGGCGCTGGGCGGTAAAACACCTTGGCGCGGTAGCGGTCATCGGCAAGCTGTTGGACAACGGCCCCAAACTACTCGCCGAACTGCACCGACTACCGGAACTGCTTGATGACACGCAAACCATCGAGCTGCGCAAGCAGTTAGCCATGCAGCAAAACAGTATCGAGCGGCTGCATGACCAAGTGCAGGATCAACAGCGCCGATCTAAACGACTTGCTTGGTTAGCGGGATTTCTGCTTAGCGCCTTAGGGATCGCGTGGTGGTTGGGTTAGTGGTCACGGAAGGTGCTAGCATGCGGACGCATCAATACTGGCGCTAAGTGGAGGCTTAGACATGAGCGTACTCGACGAACTCACCCAAGTGCTTGCCCAGCGAAAATCCGAAGACCCAGACGCCTCCTATGTCGCCTCGCTACACGCCAAAGGGTTGAACAAGATTCTGGAAAAGGTCGGTGAGGAATCTACTGAGGTTATTCTGGCGGCCAAGGACGCTGACAGCAGCGCGGGCAAAAAAGCCGTTGTTAAGGAAACTGCTGACCTATGGTTTCACACCATGGTGATGCTCAGTGAGCTAGACCTGTCTGCCCAGGATGTGTTGGATGAACTGGCGCATCGCCTGGGTGTGAGCGGACACGATGAAAAAGCTGCAAGAGATACGTAGCAGGTAAGGCTCTGCTGCTGTCAACGAGGCGAAAAAGCGTCCTATAATCGAACCCTAGTCATCGGAGATACCCAATGTTTGGATTTGGTATGCAAGAACTGTTGGTCGTCTTGGCCATTGTGCTGTTGATCTTTGGTCCAAAACGGCTGAAGAACATTGGCGCCGACCTAGGCAATGCCATCAAGGGATTCCGCACGGCAGTATCTGACGAAGATAAAGCCCCAGAAACCAGCGACGCCGCAGCAAAAGTCATCGACGCCGATAACGCTGCCGCCGATGCGGCAACTCAGTCCACTACCACGGCCAACCAAGAAACAAAGTAACTGGGCAACCTCACTGAGCATGAGGTTTCAAACATTCCCGCACACTTGGAGCGCGTAACGCCACATGTTCAGCAGTATGGAGTTAATGCTTATCGTGCTCGTGACGCTGCTGGTGATTGGCCCTGAGCGCCTGCCAGAGACATTGCGCACGCTGGGCCTTTGGGTAGGCCGATTGTCACGATCGTTCACCGCAATGAAGGTCGAAATCGAGCAAGAAATTGGCATGGACGATGTGCGACGACAGCTGCACAACGAGTCTGTGATGGCGCAAATGAATCAGATGGAGGACGAGATCAAAAACTCCATCGAGGCACCAGTCATGCAGAAGCCACCGATCACACCGGCAGCGGCTGGGGCAGCAAAACAGTTAGTTGAAAAGGAAGCGACTTCGGAAGAAGTGGCAGAAAAGACAGCGTCATCAACCCAAACCGACTCACCTAAGACCGCTATCACAGGCGGCGATGCCGAACATCACTCACCTAAAACATCCTCGTAAATGAGCGACGAACCCGAAAACGCGCAAGAGGACGCCGACAAGGAGATGCCCTTTCTCGAGCATCTCATTGAATTGCGCAGTCGTATTTTGCGCAGCATGGTCTTGGTCGGTGTGCTGTTTGTACCAATCTACTACTTCGCGGGGCCGTTGTTCAGCTTTGTGTCCGCCCCCCTGGTGCAGGCACTGCCCGATGGCTCTTCGATGATCGCAACAGCGGTAACCTCGCCGTTTCTAACGCCCTTTAAACTCGCCATTTACACGGCGATTTTTATCGGCATTCCGTTTTTGCTGCATCAGCTATGGGCTTTTGTATCGCCGGGTCTGTATCGCAGTGAAAAGCGCTTTGCTTTTCCGCTGCTGTTTTCCAGCGTCGTGCTTTTCTATGCGGGCATGGCGTTCAGCTACTTTTTGGTCTTCCCGCTGGTATTTACGTTCTTGGTGGCAGTGAGTCCTGAGGGTGTGCCTATGATGACGGACATCAATCAGTACTTGGACTTTGTGCTGAAGATGTTTCTCGCCTTTGGCATCGCCTTTGAGATACCCGTTGCCACCTTTTTGCTGGCATGGTCCGGGCTGTCCAGCGCACATAACATGGCGAAGAAACGGCCTTACGTCATTATCGGCTGTTTTGTGGCGGGCATGCTGCTGACGCCACCTGACGTGATTTCGCAGCTGTTGCTGGCGCTACCCACATGGGTGCTGTTCGAGTTCGGTGTTGTGATGGCGCGGCTGGTGGAAAAGAAAAGCGCCCATAACGAGACCGAAGAACCTAGGGAGCTCTAACGAACCCTGCGCTGGATCCCCTGCGCCGATCATCTCACGCGACTGACGCGACTAAGGCTGAGGGGGATGCTCTAGGATCAGCGTAAATGGCCCATCATTCTCGCTTGAGACTTGCATATCTGCACCAAACTCGCCGCTCTGTACTGGCACGTAGGCGCCTAAGGCTTCGACAAAGGCAAGATACAGCGTATTCGCCATTGCTGGCTCGGCGGCTTGGGAGAAAGACGGGCGTCGGCCTCTGCGCGTATCCGCCAGCAGGGTGAACTGGGAAATCACCAAGACCTTACCGGCGATATCCAACAGACTTAGCGTCGTCCGAGAATTGCCTGCCGTCTCAGCGTCAGGCTGCAGGTCATTAGACTGCAGCGTACCGGTCTGATCGAACATCCGCAGATTAACGATTTTGTCTGCCAGCCAAGCCACTTGCTCAGGCCCGTCGTCCTGGGCAATGCCAAGATAGATCAGCAATCCCCGATCGATCTCCCCAACGGTTTTGTTGCCAACTCGTACGCTCGCCGAGTTAACCCTTTGCACCACGGCTTTCATCAATCTGATCGCAGGCAGCTGCGCGGGATTTTCACAAATGCCCTAGGCGCGTTTGCGCTCACTTTCTTTAAGCAGCAGCTTACGCACGCGAATGTTTTCCGGGGTGATTTCAACCAGCTCGTCATCGTCGATGAATTCGAGCGCCTGCTCTAACGTTAGGTTAACTGCGCCGCTCAACTGAATATTTTCATCGGTGCCCGCAGCTCTGACATTGGTGAGCTTCTTTTCTTTTAGCGGGTTTACCGTCAGGTCGTTGCCGCGGGAATGTATGCCAACCACCATGCCTTCGTAGATCAGATCATTCGGCTTCACCATCATGCGGCCGCGTGCCTGCAGGTTCCACAGCGCGAAACCTACCGCCTTACCTTGGGCGTTGGAGATCAGCACGCCATTCTTGCGCGAGCCTACATCCTCGGAAATTCGCGGCCCAAAGCCATCCGAGGCAAAAGACATGATGCCGGTACCCGAGGTTTGCGAGAGAAAAATTGGCCGGTAGCCCATGAGTCCGCGACTGGGTATACGAAACTGCAACCGTACCCGGCCCTTGCCGTCTGGCTGCATTTCTTGCAGCTCACCGCGGCGATCTCCCAGTGCTTCCATCACTTTGCCCTGGTGCTGCTCTTCGACATCGAGAGTGAGCGTTTCAAAGGGTTCGTGTATGGCTCCGTCTATTTCGCGGTTAATCACCTGGGGACGGGATACCGCTAACTCGTATCCCTCCCGGCGCATGGTTTCAATCAGCACAGACAGGTGTAACTCACCGCGACCGCTTACCTTGAAACGGTCCGGGTCATCAGAGTCTTCGACCATCAGCGCGACATTGTGCAGGGCTTCGGTCTGCAGGCGCTCGCGAATCTGGCGGCTGGTGACGTACTTGCCCTCACGGCCAGAAAGCGGCGAGTTATTGACGCAGAACATCATCGTCAGCGTCGGCTCATCAACCGTTAACGGCGGCAGAGCCTCCACCTGATCTGGTGCACAAAGGGTGTCGGATATGTTGATCTTGTCGACACCGGTCAAACAGATAATGTCTCCAGCAGATGCCTGGAAGGCCTCTACCCGTTCGAGGCCGCTGTGACGATAGATATTCATCACCTTACCCTTGCGCTCCAGGCCCTCGCGGTCGACCACCATTACCTGTTGGTTACGCTCAACCCGACCACGAGTAATACGCCCAATGCCAATCACCCCTTCATAGGTCGAATAGTCTAAGGAGCTGATTTGCATCTGAAACGGTCCACTTTCGTCAACGGCAGGTGGCGGCACTTGCTCGACAATCATGTCCAGCAGCGGACTCATATCATCAGCAATGGCGTCCAGTTCCAAACCGGCGACGCCGTTAATGGCACTGGCATAGATCGATGCGAAATCCAGCTGCTCATCGCTGCCGCCGAGGTTGTCAAAAAGCTCAAATACCTGATCGATGGCTCGATCAGGGTCACTGCCGGGGCGATCAATTTTGTTCACCACGACAATGGGCTGTAGGCCATAGGCAAAGGCTTTTTGGGTGACGAAGCGAGTCTGTGGCATGGGTCCGTCGACGGCGTCCACTAGCAACAGCACCGCGTCAACCATGGACAAAATGCGCTCAACTTCGCCGCCAAAATCTGCGTGCCCGGGTGTATCGACAATGTTGATCTGCACGTCGCGATAATTGATGGCGGTATTTTTCGCCAAAATCGTGATGCCCCGTTCTTTCTCCAAGTCGTTGCTGTCCATGGCGCGTTCTGCAGCGCTGGAGTCAAGCAAACCGGTTTGCTGCAACAAGCAGTCCACTAAGGTGGTTTTGCCATGATCGACGTGAGCGATGATCGCTATGTTGCGTACATTCAAATTCGACACGACAGTGTTTTTCCTTTTCTTAAAGTCATATAGGCCACAGCACGAAGAGCGGCGGCGGAACCCAGCGTTGTGGGCACATCGGCAAGCGCGCGATTATGGCCGAAGGCTTCGCTACTGTCGCCTAAAACAACCGCCCAATGGGCTTGCAGCCGATACAAGCGTTCGGCACAGAGGTGACGACACAGATAACGAAGCGTGACGACCCTATTCGCAGCAATGCACCGAAAAAACACAGCCGTGGCGTTGTGCGGAGGGCAAAAATGCACCAGAATGGCGCGCAGGTCGTAGCAGGACAGACTCAGTGCACTATCGTGGTGCAATTTATTGAGAGCTTTTTAAGAAACTATTTGAATTCAAAGGCTTACATGTAATCGAGCATGGCATGCATTTTGCTGCCTTTTGGTTCAGGGCGTGGACTTAAGCAGCTATTGAAAGAAGTTTGCTACCAGATCTGAGCGATTACGCACTGAAATTGACGTTGCTTTGGTAGCAGCGCCTACATACCTGCAATGACACACGGGTACCTATACTTAAGGAGAAAAACCAAGCATGAAATCGAAACTAGAATACATCTGGCTGGACGGCTACCAGCCAACGCAGAGCCTGCGAAGCAAAACGCAAATGAGCAAAGACAACTTCTCAGGCGCGCTGGACGAGGTACCCGAATGGTCATTCGACGGCAGCTCAACCGAACAAGCAGAAGGCGGCAGCTCAGATTGCCTGCTCAAGCCTGTGGCAATCTATCCTGACCCTGATCGTCAAAATGCCTACCTCGTTATGTGCGAAGTGCTTAATGCCGACGGCACGCCACACGCGTCAAATGGCCGCGCCACTATCGACGACGATGACAACGACTTCTGGTTTGGCTTTGAACAAGAATACTTCCTGTGGGATGTCGACACCCAACTGCCCCCGGGCTTCCCTGCAAATGGTTATCCCGGACCTCAGGGCCCTTACTATTGCTCAGTCGGAGCTGCAAACGCGCACGGGCGTGACTGCGTTGAAGAGCACTTCGACCTTTGTCTTGAGACCGGTCTGAACATCGAAGGCATCAATGCTGAAGTGGCGGCTGGCCAGTGGGAATTCCAGATTTTCGCCAAAGGCGCCAAGGAAGCTGGTGACCAGATTTGGATTGCACGCTACCTCCTCGAACGCACCGGCGAAAAGTACGGCTACGCCATCAACTGGCATCCAAAGCCCTTTGGCGACTTGGACTGGAACGGCTCAGGTATGCACGCGAACTTCTCCAATGAAGCGATGCGTACCGAAGGCAAGGAAGAAATCTTCACCAAGATCTGTGAGGAGTTCGGTAAGAACATTCAACGCCACATCAGCGTGTACGGGGCTGACAACGATCAGCGTTTGACCGGTAAGCACGAGACCCAGTCAATCGATGAGTTCAGCTATGGTATTTCAGACCGTGGCGCATCCATCCGTATTCCGGTTACCACACCGGCCGACGGCTGGGTCGGGCGATTGGAAGATCGACGCACCGCATCTAACGCAGACCCCTACAAAGTTGCTGCGGCCATTGTGAAAACCACCAAGGAAGCGCTGGCCTAGGTGACCGCTTCATCAGCGCAGCTCTAGCGACAAGTTCGCAAGAATGCGCTGCAAACTGGTGAGTGAAGAGGGGTGTCGATGTTGATCGATGCCCCTTTTTTTAACGATCTTTAGCGGTGCACGTGCGAGTGTCTAAGGCTTAAATAGCCCGTAACAACTGTCAGACATTGATGAACCAAGTCAGAAAACGCCCAGCCAATACTCAAAAACTTGCCGAGCACTTGCTCGGCAGTTTGATGACGGCTGTGATCGTGTTGGACGAGCGGTTCACCATCAAGAAACTCAACAGCGCTGCCGAGGACCTGCTTCATGTATCCGCCAATGCAGTGCTGGGCAGCTTGCTGACCGATCTATTGCTGGGTAACGATGAACTGGTCACATCGCTGCGCCAAGCGGTGACTGACGACCAACCGTTTACCGCGCGCAATGTGGCGCTGCAGTTACCCGAAAACACCATAGAAGAAGTGGACCTAACCGTTTCCAACCTAGAGACCCCAAAGGGTTTGCTGTTGGAGCTACACCCCACGAGCCGCATCAATTCGATCAGCCAGGGTAGTTTTACGGATGAACAGCAAATCACTACGCGCAGCCTGATAAGAGGCCTAGCCCACGAGGTAAAAAACCCCTTGGGCGGAATCCGCGGCGCCGCCCAGCTGCTCGAGCGAGCCCTGCCGGAAACTGAGCTTAGAGAATACACACACGTCATCATCAGCGAGGCAGATCGATTAAGAGATCTGGTGGATCGCATGCTGGGGCCATGGCAGCCCATGCAATTTGAGCCGGTAAATTTAATCGAGGCGCTAGAACGCGTGATTCATATTTTGCAGGGCGAGTTCCATGCCGATCTGCAGTGGCAGCGAGATTACGACCCAAGCTTGCCAGAGGTTCAGGGCAGCAAGGATCAGCTGATCCAAGCCATTTTGAATATCGCCCGCAACGCGTGTCAGGCGCTGCAGCAAACCGAGCGCGCACGCATCGTCTTCAAGACTCGAGTGGTGCGTCAATTCACCATTGGTTCTGTGCGCCACAAGCAAATTATGCATTTGAGTATTACGGACAATGGGCCAGGCATTCCCGAAGACCTGATCGACCGCGTTTTCTTCCCGATGATCAGTGGTCGCAGCGAGGGCTCTGGACTGGGTCTTTCCATATCACAGAATATTGTTGGTCAGCACGGGGGCACACTGCAGGTCGCCAGCCGCCCGGGCAACACGACCTTTTCAGTCTACCTACCCTTCAGCGGGCTGAACCAACTCAGCGAATCAAGAGAAATAATATGAACCAGCACGTATGGGTAATAGATGATGACAGTGCCATTCGTTGGGTACTTGACCGAGCGCTGAGCCAAGCTGGCATCCCGATAACCGCTTTCAATACGGCGGATCAGGCGCTGCATCACCTAGGCGACGACTCGCCCCTGGCGATTATCACCGACATTCGCATGCCAGGCACTTCAGGGCTGGAGTTCTTGCGCCAAGTTAAAGAGGTGCACCATCAAGTGCCCATTATCGTCATGACAGCCCACTCGGACCTGCAAAGCGCCGTCACCAGTTTCGAACGCGGCGCCTTTGAGTATCTGCCAAAACCTTTCGACGTAGACGAGGCTGTCGCCGTCGTGCGGCGGGCTATCGCGCAGACCGAAGATGTCAAAAGCGTTAGCTTGCCGGAGCCAACAGGTTCAACAGAAATCATCGGTCAAGCACCCGCGATGCAGGAGGTGTTCCGCGCCATTGGCCGCCTGTCGTCCTCCAACGTCTCGGTATTGATCAACGGTCCATCCGGATCCGGCAAAGAGCTGGTCGCTCGCGCCCTGCACCGGCATTCACCGCGGCAGAGCGAACCCTTTGTCGCGTTGAACGTAGCGGCCATACCCAGCGACCTCATTGAGAGCGAACTTTTTGGCCACGAGAAAGGCGCGTTTACCGGCGCTGCACAACGGCGCGTGGGCCGTTTCGAACAAGCCGATGGCGGCACACTGTTCTTAGATGAAATTGGCGATATGCCAGCCTCAGCCCAAACCCGTTTGCTGCGCGTTCTGGCAGAAAATGAGTTCTATCGTGTTGGCGGGCACCATTCGGTTGGCGTCGATGTGCGCATCGTCGCCGCGACACACCAAAATCTGGAGCGTCTTGTCGAACAAGGAACCTTTCGCGAGGATCTGTTTCACCGTCTCAACGTCATTCGCGTGCATGTGCCCAGCCTGTCTGAGCGCCGCGAGGACATCCCCTTACTCGCCAAGCACTTTCTTGATGCCGCCGCCATTGAACTCGGCGACGAGCCTAAGATCTTGGATTCCACCGCGGCAGAGTACCTCAGCCTACTGCCATGGCCCGGCAACGTTCGTCAGCTTGAGAACACCTGCCGCTGGCTGCAGGTCATGGCCAGTTCCCGAACGATTTTGATCGAAGACCTGCCGCCAGAGCTGCAGCAAAGCGAGACCAATGCCGATCACGGCAACTGGGAAACCGGCCTAGAACTCTGGGCGAACCAACAGCTGGAAAAGTCGCCCGATATGGCGCTGCTGGATACCGCCATGCCCAAATTCGAACGGGTGATGATTAATGCAGCCCTACGCAAATCTGGCGGTAGGAAAAAAGACGCCGCAGAGCTTCTTGGCTGGGGTCGAAACACGCTGACTCGAAAAATGCAGGAACTCGAGCTCTAGCGCTTACACCTAACATCATGCACGTCGTGCTCTACCAGCCAGAGATTCCGCCGAATACTGGCAACATCATCCGCATTTGCGCCAATACCGGCGCCGCCCTGCACCTGATTCGTCCACTGGGCTTTGACTGGGACGACAAGCGCATGCGGCGCGCGGGCTTGGACTATCACGACTTTACCCAGGTCACACTCCACGACAGCCTAGAAGCTTGCGAGCAGCTACTGAGCAAAAGCCGTTGGTTTGCAATGACCACTAAGGGCAGCCGCAATTTCGCAGAGGTCGCCTTCGACGCTGCAGACGTGGTGCTGTTTGGGCCAGAAACCCGAGGGCTTCCGGATGAGGTGTTGGCGCGCTGGCCCCAAGAGCGCAAGCTGCGCATCCCGATGCAGGCGCCAAGTCGAAGCATCAATCTCGCCAATTCTGTCGCCATCACCCTTTATGAGGCTTGGCGGCAACGGGGTTACGACGGCATCCTTTAGTCGTTTGCGCAGTCTGCGCTTATTCCCGCAGCACTTTTGTGCGTTTAATGCGTCGTCGGTGCCGGGGCAGCCTCCTGCTGTTGCTGCTGCCTTTCTTGCATGGCCTGCACATACAACGCTTCAAAGTTGACCTGAGCAAGTTGGATTGCCGGAAAGCCACCTTTTACCACCAGATTGTCGAGGCTTTCTCGAGCGTAGGGGAATAAGGTAGTCGGACAGGCGATACCAGCGATTTGACTAAGCTGCGCAGGATCTGCGTTCTTGACGAAGAAAATACCCGCCTGTTGAACCTCAACCAAGAAGCCCAGATAGTCCTCTTCAACATTAGCGCGCACGGTAATGGTGAGCACCACTTCATGTCGGTCATCGGGCAGCGCAGCTGACCGCGTGTTGATGTCGACAGAAAGATTCGGTTGCCACTGTTTAGTAAACACCTCGGGTGAATTCGGGGACTCAAAAGATGCATCCTTGAGAAAGACCTTCTCGATACGCAACTGCACCTGCTGTTCCGCAGCGGTACCCTCAGCTTGCTCTGGTTGAGGGTTGTCCTGATTTTCATCCGTCATGATTTTACTACCGGTAAGTTTTGCGCACGCCACTCAGCGTATCCGCCGGTCAGGCGCGTGACATTGGTGAAGCCGTTCTTTTGTAACAGCGTGCCAGCAGCACCTGAGTGCTGGCCCATCTTGCAAGCGATGACAACGGGCGCTTCTTTGTGCTGGGAGATCTCGTCTAGCCGCGCTTCGAGAGATGCGTAAGGAATATTCAGCGCATCAACAATGTGACCTTCCATGAATTCGGTGCGTTCACGCACGTCCAGTACAATGGCATTTTCTTTGTTGACCAGCCGCACCAGTTCCTGTGTACCCACCGTCGCACCGGCACGCGTTCTTTCATTGCGGAAGAACAAAAACAATAGCAGCAAAAAGGTGCCAACCAAGATTGGATGGTTACCCAAAAAGGAAAAAAACTGTTCCATACCTGCGCCCTTTTAAGGAGGCGCGATTATACACATTCATCCTGAATCACTGAGCTTTTTGCTAAACTCTCCGCCGCATCAAACCCAAGGGTTCCTCAACATGTCTACTGTCAGCCTGCTGGTGATTCTCGACGGATTCGGTCACAGCCTCGAAGTCGAGCACAATGCCATTGCACTTGCGAAGACACCCACATGGGACCGCTTCATCTCACAGCGTCCGCATACGCTCATCTCAGGTTCAGGTCTGGACGTGGGTCTGCCCGCAGGACAAATGGGCAACTCAGAAGTAGGTCATATGAACCTTGGATCGGGCCGGGTGGTGTATCAGGATTTCACCCGCATTAATCGCGCCATCGACGATGACGAATTTGCCAACATCCCGGCCTTCAAAGATGTTTTCAAATGCGTTCAGGACAAGGGCAGTGCGCTACATATTATGGGTCTGCTCTCCCCCGGCGGTGTTCACAGCCACGAGGAACAGATTTTTGCCTTGATCCGTGCCGCCGCCGCGGCCGGGCTAAAAGAGGTTTACCTACACGCATTCCTAGACGGCCGGGATACGCCGCCGCGAAGCGCAATGCCATCACTGGAAGCCGCCGAAACCTTGCTCGAGACGCTAAATTGTGGCCGTGTGTTGAGCGTCTGCGGGCGCTATTACGCCATGGATCGCGACAACAATTGGGAACGTCAGGCCAGAGCCTACAATCTACTCAGCCGCGGCGAGGCACCCTTTCATGCCCAGAGCGCGGTTGAGGCTTTGCAAGCAGCCTATGGCCGCGATGAGAACGATGAATTTGTGCAGCCAACCGCCCTGCACGACGCCCAGCTGCCACCCAGGGGCATCGCCGCCGAAGATAGCGTGGTGTTTATGAACTTTCGCGCCGATCGCGCTCGTCAACTAACGCGCGCGATGACCGACCCTAACTTCGCCGGATTCGAGCGCCGATCGTTTGTGCCAGCGACCAACTTCACCACGCTTACCCAATATGCCGACGACATCGCATTGCCCTGCGCCTTTGCCCCCGAGGAACTTCACAACACCTTGGGCGAATATCTGCAAAGGCATAACAAACAACAGCTGCGTATCGCCGAAACCGAGAAATATGCTCACGTCACGTTCTTTTTTTCTGGTGGCCGAGAACAACCGTTTGAGGGTGAAAAACGCATTTTGATCCCCTCTCCCAATGTAGCCACCTACGACCTGCAGCCGGAAATGAGCGCCCGCAAAGTCACCGATCAACTCATTGAGGCAATTCAAAGCGGTAGCTACGACGTCATCGTGTGCAACTACGCCAACGGCGACATGGTTGGTCACAGCGGTAAGCTGGAACCTGCCATTAAGGCGGTAGAGACCTTGGACGAGTGCTTAGCGCGATTGGAGCAAGCGGTTCAAGCCGCCGCTGGCCAGATGCTGGTGACCGCCGATCACGGCAATGTCGAGCAGATGCGAGACCCCAGTAGCGATCAAGAGCACACAGCACATACCAGCAATCTTGTGCCCTTGGTGTATGTGGGCGACCAAGACCTCACCCTACGTCCGGGAGGCAGCCTGTGTGACGTGGCTCCTACATTACTGCAGCTCATGGAGCTTGAGATTCCGCCAGAAATGACCGGCAAGACACTCGTCGCATCGCGCTAAACATGATGACGCGATGCTCGATTGTCGCCCAGCAACTTTGTGCAGTAATCGCGCTGTCCGTCGGCGTCCCGAGCACACTCTCTGCAGAGGAGACTGACGCCAATCAAGCTCTCGATCAGGTGGTGCAAAAGCTCAATGCGCTGGAAGAGTGGTTCACCGACGCCCAGCGGCGCAGCGCCGCTATCGAACAACAAATTCAGCTGCAAGACCAAACCATCGCCGGGCTGCGCCAACAGAGTCGAAAGCTAGAGGCTTCGCTGTCGCAGACGCAAATCGCCGTGACCAAGCTGCGCAAGCAGCGCCACACACTCACCGAACAAACTCAGGCACAACGCAGCATTATTGTTGCCCATGTGCAGGCAGCGTCGCGATTAAAGTCCGACGATTTCGTCAAGCAGCTGCTCAGCAAGCGCTCCAGCGCTGACACACAGCGCTACATGCGCTATCACGGCTATTTTAGTCAGCAGCGCCTTGAAAGCATCGAACAGTACAAGGCCAGCATAGCCAAGCTCACCAAGACCCAAACGGCGCTGAATGAGCAACTAACAACCCAAGAAATGCAAAGCCGAGCGCTGGCGAAGCAAACTACCGCCGTTCAAGCCAGACGCGATGAGCGGGCATCGGCCATCAATGCGCTTGCCGGGGAGCGCGAGAGCAAAACCAAGCAGCGCGATGCGTTACTGGCCGACAGCGAACGTTTACGCGCGCTGCTTGCACAACTGCGCAGTCAACTATCGGCGCTAGATGGCAAGGCATTTGCCGCGGCCAAGGGCAGCTTACCTCGCCCATTGCGAGGACCAATCAGACATTCATTCGGTAAACCTCGTGCAGGCACCAACCTAAGCTGGCGCGGCATCGATCTGGCTGCGGGTTTTGGCGATACCGTCAGCGCAGTGTTCCGCGGCAAAGTCGTTTTCAGCGACTGGCTGCGCGGCTTCGGGCTCATCGCCATTGTCGATCACGGCGGCGGATACATGACGCTATACGGTCACGCTGATGCACTGCTGAAAAACGCAGGCGATTGGGTGGAGAGCGGCGAGCCCATTGCCGAAGCTGGCAATAGTGGCGGTGGTTACGAACCCGGCATCTACTTTGAACTGCGTCAGGATGGCGCCGTGCAAAATCCAACGGCTTGGCTTGCCAAATGAAGCGCGAGCGACTCGTATCTCGCCGCACCTTGGTGCTGGGTGTGCTTTGCGGTCTCGTCGTTGGCATGTTGCTGCATCGCAGCTTAATGGATGAAAGCGCGCTGCTCCGTCACCAGTCGTTACGCAGTGTCGATCAGGCAACCGATCAACTCATCCAGCACTATCAGGCACCGCTCAATCAAAGCACCCTCACCGAAGCAGCCATTCAAGGCATGGTTAACCGTTTAGACGAGTACTCTCAGGTGCTGGATGCTCAGGCTTATGCGCGACTGAAGGCAAGCACACGCGGCACATTCGCCGGCGTGGGCATACAAGTTGGTTTGCGCAACGGTAACTTCGCGGTGCTGAGTTTGCTGCAAGACTCACCGGCAGCGGCAGCGAATATCCAAGTGGGTGATGTGATTACCAAGATCGACGGCGCGGCCGTTACCGGGTGGCAACTCAGCCAGGTCGTCGACCAACTGCGTGGTTCGTCTGGTAGCGCGGTGAACCTAGAGCTGCAGCGATCTGTGCCTGGCGGACCGCCAGATCGCACCGTAAGTATCGCCGTCGTCGTCGTGCGCCAAAAGCTTGAAGCCGTCTACCTACACACTCGCTTACTGGAAAATCGCATCGCCTATGTCAGAGCAGACCAGTGTTATGACACTCTCGCCGAAGACTTAACCGCAGCCGTTACCACTCTGACAGAATCCGCGGCTGACAACCGCAGCGATACCGCCGTGCAGGGCCTCGTGCTCGACCTGCGAGCCAATCCCGGGGGCTCTTTGATCTGCGCAGTAACGAGCGTAGATCTCTTCATCGACTCCGGCACCATCGCCACCACCGAAGGCCATCGAGGTACCGAGTCCTATGACGCGACAAGCTACACACCATTCGCATCGACGCCACTGGTGGTTCTTGTCGACGGCGGCACGGCATCTGCTGCGGAAATTATCGCCGGTGCGCTGCAGGACTACGGCCGCGCAACCATCGTCGGCGGCCAAACCTTCGGGAAAGGCAGTGTGCAAACGCTGCTACCACCCTTGGCCAACGGCAGCGCGCTAAAAATCACCACCGCACATTACCGCACCCCTAAGGGACGTAGGTTTAGCGAGGTGGGGTTGATGCCAGATGTTGCAGTGAACTCCTTGGACGAAAGCGCAGTGCTTGCAGCGGCGCTGCAGGTGATCGCAGATCAAGTAAATCAAGCCCAGACACCGAGCTTATCAAGCGTCGAGTAAGGCCTGCCCCGCAGCCACATCTAACGTGCCTTCGTAGATAGCACGGCCAGTAATTGCACCCATCAGCAGCTCAGTGTCTTCGGCAAATGCTTCCTTCAACGCCTGCAAATCGGCCAACTCAGTAACACCGCCAGATGCGATAACGGGTAGTTGCGCGGCCCTAGCCAGCGCCAAGGTCGAGGCGATATTGAGACCTTGCATCATGCCATCACGGTCAATATCGGTATAAACAATGCCGGCAAGGGGCAGCTCGATGAGATCGCGCACGAAGTCTAAAGCTTGGATGCCGGTTTCTTTATCCCAACCCTCAGTGGCCACGACACCGCTGCGCGCGTCCAGACCCAACAGAATTTTGCTTGGGTAGGCCAAAGCCATGGCCTGCAAAAAATCGGGTTCGTTGACGGCCTTGGTACCCAGAATCAAGCCCTGCACACCGGCATCCAAGTACGCCTCAATGATTGCTTCGCTGCGAATACCCCCACCTACCTGCACTGGTACATCGCCCATGACGGCGACCATTTCGCGAATCAGGCTGCCATTGCGAGGCACTCCTGCAAAGGCGCCATCCAGATCTACAATATGCAGGCGCCGCGCGCCTTGATCTTGCCAATGCGCAGCCATGGCCACAGGGTCGCTGGAAAACACCGTGGAATCGTCCATGCGGCCTTGACGCAAACGGACACATTGCCCGTCTTTCAGGTCAATGGCGGGGATCAGTAGCACGCCTACAAACTGCCCTTGGTCGAGGGCACGATACCCGTCATACGCGCATCTTCGGCCACTGCCATACGCAGGGCGCGTCCGAAGGCTTTAAACAGTGTTTCTGCTTGGTGATGGGCGTTATCGCCCAGCAAGTTATCTAGGTGCACAGTCATCATCGAGTGATTGACCAGACCCTGAAAAAACTCGCGCAGTAGGTCGACATCAAAGTCCCCAACCCGGGCGCGAGTATAGTCCACTCGATAGTGCAGGCCGGGGCGACCGGAGAGATCGATGACCGCCCGCGAGAGCGCCTCATCCAACGGCACGTAGGCATGTCCGTAGCGAGTCAGCCCGCTCTTGTCGCCCACGGCTTCGTTCAAGGCTTGGCCCAATACGATACCAACATCTTCCACCATATGATGGGCATCAACCTCTAGGTCGCCAGAGGCCTCTATGTGAATGTCGATCATGCCGTGGCGGGCAATCTGCGTGAGCATGTGGTCAAAGAATGGCAAGCCGGTATCGAAGTGACTGGTGCCATTGCCATCTAGGTTGATGCTGAGCTTGATTTGAGTTTCGGTGGTGTCGCGATGAAT
>ERZ802830.2220-NODE-2220-length-17773-cov-7.43679_pt1 | contig 17773 bp, 20 predicted proteins | sample MGYA00345654_ERZ802830 | MGnify/ENA primary metagenome ERZ802830 (study PRJEB30503, sample SAMEA104212375) | marine metagenome | biome: Westerlies Biome; feature: [SRF] surface water layer (ENVO:00010504) within the epipelagic zone...; material: water...
GAACAGTAGCAGCGGCCAAAAGACTTAATAAACCTTTTTTCATTTGATAAAAATTAAATTTAAAAATTGTTTTTGTTGTTGTAAGCGCTTTTTCAAGTAATTTACAAACAACATACCCTTTAATACAAATAACATGCCAAACCATTAAATGAGATTAAAAATCTTGCTTTATCTTGAGAAAAAATCAAAAATGATTCGTAGCAACCATTACCTCCCTTTTTTATGTGTATTGATATATTTGGTATTCATAAGCTGTATTTCTGAGTCCGAAGAGACCAAAGCAAAGCGCATTCATCAGAGTATTATCACGCTAGACACGCACAACGATATCAACGAAGGCTTCTTCACCGACAGCCTCAATTACTTTCAGAACACCGACACTCAAATAAACCTTCCGAAAATGGAGGCAGGGGGATTGGACGTAACCTGGCTTATTGTTTATACTGGGCAAGACAGCCTCTCTCAAACTGGCTACGCCATAGCAGCGGCCAATGCAAAAACAAAATTTGAAGCCATACACCGATTGGCAGACCGATACGCTCCCGAGCAAATTGCCTTGGCAAAGACGGCCAAAGAAACCCGTGAAATTTGGAAATCAGGGAAAAAAGTAGCCATGATTGGTGTAGAAAATGCCTATCCCCTGGCTTTGGATACGGCCAACGTCAAAAAATTCTTCGACCAAGGGGCCCGTTATATGTCGCTTGCACACAACGGTCACAATCAGTTTTCAGATTCCAATACCGGGGAATACGATTCCATTTATATGCATAACGGGATAAGTGAATTGGGGAAACAAGTCATTGAAAAAATGAATTATTATGGAATCATGGTTGACATCAGTCATCCCTCCAAAGAAGCGATACAACAAACCATTGCACATTCAAAAGCTCCGATTATAGCCTCGCATTCATCGGCGCGGGCACTCTGTGATCATCCCCGTAATTTAGACGACGAACAACTCCGTTGGGTTCAAGCCAATGGAGGAGTTGTGCAAACAGTTGCTTTCGGCGCTTACTTGGAAGCCGATAAACACAAGAAGTATACCGAAGCGAAAGAAGCCCTACAAAGAAAACTAAGTCAAAAAAACGGCTTCCAATTACTAACTACCAATGAAGAACGAGCCCTAGATTTTGTGGAACTCCGTCGCTATCAAGAAAAATACAAGCGTTTCCAACAATCCATAAAGGATGAAATGCACCAACTAAAACAACAAACACCGCCTGTTGATGTGGCTGATTTTGTAGACCATATAGACTATTTGGTAGCGCAAATGGGGATCGCCCATGTGGGTATCAGCTCCGACTTTGATGGGGGTGGAGGAATAGAGGGTTGGCAAGACGCAAGTGAAACCTTCAATGTTACTTTAGAATTGGTCAAACGCGGATATTCCCAAGAAGAAATTGAAAAACTATGGAGTGGAAATCTCCTAAGGGTTTTAGAAGAAGTGGAAGCGATTGCCAAATCCCTTCAAGAAAAAACTAGAGCATAAATCCTTTTTATTAAATCCGACGGCTAAGCATCTCTAATAACTTACGTATTCCCATTCGAACCCCACGAGTCTCTGTACTATGATGATTCACCAATATTGAAAAAGCATACCATTCCCCGGTCTTAGATTCATATATATAGCCCGACAGGTTGTGATGATTCCGAAGGGTACCTGTTTTTGCAAATACACGAGGAAGCTTTTTACTTCCGTACTCTTTTAATAGTGTTCCTGAAACACCCGCTTGTGGAAAATAGTCAATAATTTTTTCAGGACCCCATAGCTTAAAAAGTTTTTGTAGCGTCCAAATCAAATTTCGGGGAGTCACCAAATTGTAGCGAGATAAGCCCGAACCGTCCACCCAAATCCAATCATCAGGGGCTGTCTTCCATTCTTGGGATAATTCAGCAATAATCGCTTCAGAAGAAAATACACCCAATCGTTCTTTTGCCACCATCAAAAGCAAATTTTCTGAGATTAGATTATCACTTTGCTGCAATACGGATCGATACAATTTTTGATCCTGATTTGTGTGTAATGGAATAGGAGATTGTAGGGAAGCAGACGCACTGCCAATGGCCTTGCCAATGGCCTCACCTAATATCGCTACCGTTAGTTTTTCACTCGTTATAAAAGGAACAAATAGGGTGTCTTCAGTAATTAATCGGTTGGGATTCACATAAAAACGATTCTCGGCCAATTCGCGAAATAAGCGGTACTGGTAAATAGAAGATTCTTCAATTGGGAAGTGATCTGGATGAATCTGCCAAAGGTTGTTTGGAGTTGTGGTCCCTCGCACTACATTTCCATATACTGGAAAGGCAGAAGGCATTGCCGAGAAATAAAACAACCGATCGTCCCAAGCCCAACCAGGGCCCAATTGATTTAAATGAGATTCGTCAGAAAAATGATAAACCAATGAATCCGCACTTTGCAGCCAATTCTTGAGTTCGTCATCTGGATACAAAGGATGTTCAAACAGCGGGTAACCTGCACTTTCAAAATGGATGACACCCGAACGGTCTTGCTGATAATACAGTGCTGGGAGGGAATCAAAGGTTTGGGCGGAAGCCAAGACAGTCATTAGCTTGACATTGGAGGCTGGCGTAAAAAAATCTGCTTGGTGGTGTTCCGCCAATATTTGACCGGTGGATAGCTTGATGAGCTGCAACCCCACTAAAGCCTGATCAAATGCTTCTATTTGTTGTATTCCCTTTTTGAGCTTTCGCAAGGAGGTTTTCTGGGCGAAAGAAAGCTGAAAAGAAAGAAATATTAGGGTCGGAATTGCAACAGTTTTCCACATGTCTAAAACTACTAAAATGATTTAACTCCGCTGAAAATTTTAAATCCGACTAGTGATTTTTTTCTACCTTTAAACAAAAAATTGCGATGAACGAATTAAAAGAAAAAACCTTTGCCAGTATTTTAGAACTGGACACCAAATCCAAAATTGAGATTTTCCGGATTTTAAAACGCCACGCTAGTGATGAAGAAACGATCGAATGGTATGATCAAGTACTTACAAGGCTCAAAAACAACCAAGACCTTGTCCCGGCCTAAAGTGAAAACTCCATCCCCCTTTCAGCGATAAGAAAACCCTCGTCAATAAGCTTCTGATATTCTGAACTTCCGGGGTTCAACAGCGGGTTGGTGTGATTTATATGAATAAAATAAATCTTTTTTTTCTCTGCAGGAGAAAGCCCCGCAAAACGTTTGACGCTTTCCACCACAAAGGGGTGTGGGATCTCGTCCATGGAACGCCCGGGAACCTCTGTTGCATCGAAAAAAGTAGCATCCAAAAAGGCATAATCCACCTTAGCAATCCACTCTTCAATTGGAGTCTTCCAATGCTCCCACTTATCAATATCGGGAAGGTAAAGGGCCGATTTAGTAGGCCCTTGAATCCAGTAAGCCACTGTCTCTGAATACTCGTCCCGATGGGGAACTAAAACAGGCGTCACCTTAACCCCCAATCCAAGGGGGATGGCCCGATTGGATTCCAGCTGTTTCAAACGTATATTTTCAAGGACAAGAAGCTGTTCCCATGGGGCGTTATCTTCAATAAATGTTTTCATTCTGGGCATAACATATACTGGTATTTGATCACTGTTCCAGGCCTCACGTCCCAAATAGAGTAGTCCTGCATAATGTCCCATATGAGCATGGGTGAGAAAAATACCTGCTAGGGTATTCTGCTCTCTTTGAATTAAAGCATTCCATTGTAGGGTAATATCTGGACTGGCATCAAACAAAAAAGTTGCAGCAGTATCCCCCAACCTCAGTGCCATACTACTCCCTTTTCTACGATTCTGTTCTTTGAGACTCAATGAAGCACAACATTCTTTTTCACATGACAGTTGGGGTGCTCCCGCATCTTGTGTGGTTCCCAAGACCGTTATAGTAGTTTTTGAACGTTGGGAAAAACCTTGATGAACAAGAAAAAACAAGACAATGATCAACCTGTTAATCATGTAAGAGATTGTGTATTTTTGCAACTACAAGGTACGTATTATGTATTTGAATGACACCGAAGAAATCCTAGCCATTGTTGTTTGTATAGCTATAGTTATTGGTTTTATTTTCAAGACCATTCAAGACGTAAGAAATACCATAGCAGAAGAAAAAGCCAAGCTCAGTCAACAAAAGAAAGATGAAGAAAAAGTACGTGAGCTTATTGATTTTTTAGATGAGCGCACCGAATTGCTCAAAAATGTACAAGATCTTCAACAACAAAATACTACTCAAAATGACCAAAATACTAACCGCCAATAACTCCCTTAAAGATTTGTTGACAGAATTAGAATCGCGCCTATCAAAGGGGCAGTTCAATGACTCAATCCACAAAATCAAACTCATGGTCACCCAAGAAACAGTTGAACGGTTGCTGCAAGAAAAGTAGGTTGCTTCTAGGAGGATTGGCGCTGATAAACTTTTATGTAGTCAATTTGATATTGCTGTGGAAAAATATCATCTGTAGTAACAGTTCCACCAAAACCTCCTCCAACGGCGACATTCAACAACATATAAAAAGGCTTGTCAAAGGGCCAATACGTGGGGTTGTTTGTCCCTGGAGCGTAGGTGTATTTTAATTCTCCGTCGATAAAAAAATCTATGGCATTGATAGACCATTCTATCCCATATAAATGAAACTCACCTTCCAGGTCAGAAATTGTGACTTTTTGGGTATTAATGGTAGCCCCTGAACTACTGGTCGTGTGTAAAGAATGATGAACAACTCCAGGCATTCGCCCTACATATTCCATGATGTCAATTTCACCACAAGCGGTCCACTGGTTGGTGTCTATATCATTTCCCAACATCCAAAAGGCAGGCCACACCCCATCGCCTTGTGGGAGTTTGATACGAGCTTCTATTTTTCCGTATTGAAATTCTTTTTTGCCTTTGGTGGTAATTCGGGTCGAGGTGTAGTAGTTTTCTTTACGAACATTAATGGTTAATATTCCGTCAGCCACCGTATGATTATTCTCTGTGTAGCGTTGAAGCTCCTGATTCCCCCACCCACAAATACCATAATCACAGCCGTCACCCAATTCAAAATTCCAGTCCTCCAAATTGAGTGTATTACCATCAAAATTCTCCTCCCAAACCAAGGTGAAAGGGATATCGGGGTCTGCGGAAGGATGGACAACTATCTCTACTGGCTCACTGACAGTTTGCGAAGATGGTGTGGGCGCATCTTCTTGACTACATTTACTATTGATTAATGCTAAGAGTACTACATAGATCAACTGTTTCATTTAGTTTCAAATTTTGTTTAAATATATTAACTTGAATGGACTTCTTCCGCCAAACATATTTTATATTAGAGGTAGAGTCATTTCAATGGAATTGATATTACCACACAACGGCTTTGGTTGGACTTCTTTAGGTAAGGGACTATTGGGTGTGACGGTCTTGTTATCGCTAGCCTATGCCCTGTCTACCAATCGAAAACGTATCCCTTGGAAAACTGTTGTATTGGGGCTTTTAGCTCAATTTTTAATTGCACTAGGAGTCCTCAAAGTAGCCCTACTCAAACAACTATTTGAAGGACTGGGCGGGTTTTTTATAAATATTTTGGAATACACGCAAACGGGAACGCGCATGCTACTGGGAGATTTTGCAAATGTAGACCAGTACGGTTTCATCTTTGTTTTTCAGGCACTGCCCGTTATCGTATTTTTCTCTGCACTCACTTCTGTTTTATATTATTTTGGGATCATTCAGCGAGTTGTGAAATTACTGGCTTGGGGACTCACACGATTGCTCAAAATATCAGGTACGGAGAGCTTGGCTGTGGCAGCGAATATTTTTATGGGACAGACCGAAGCACCACTACTCATCAAAGGCTATTTAAAACGTATGACACGCTCGGAGTTATTTCTCGTTATGGTGGGCGGAATGGCAACGGTAGCAGGCAGTGTTCTGGGTGCTTATATTAGTTTTTTAGGAGGAAATGATCCAGAGCAGCAACTTTATTTTGCTCAAAATCTACTAGCTGCTTCAGTAATGGCAGCGCCAGGGGCCGTCGTTGTCGCCAAGATGATATACCCACAAACAGAAGCCATCTCAGATGAAATACAAATCCCAAGAGAAGATATTGGGTCAAACTTTCTGACAGCCCTATCCAATGGAACGTCTGAAGGGGTTCGCATGGCCGTGAATGTGGCAGCCATGCTTTTGGTATTTATTGCAATGATTGCCCTAGTGAATGGCCTTTTCGGAGCGCTAGGGGAAGTTGGGGGCATCAATGATTGGATTGCATCACACACCACATACGAATCCTTGTCCGTTGAATTTCTTTTGGGCTATCTCTTTGCTCCATTGATGTGGTTATTGGGGGTAGCTTATGAGGACAGCACTCTCATTGGGCAGTTATTAGGTATTAAGCTCGTTGCCAGTGAGTTTGTTGCTTACACCCAATTGGCCGACTTGCAATCCGCTGCGAGCAGCTTACATTTTCAATACCAAAAATCCATAGTCATGGCTACCTACATGCTCTGTGGCTTTGCCAACTTTGCTTCTATTGGAATACAAATTGGAGGTATTGGAATCATTGCACCTAGTAAGCGAAAAATGTTGACCCAGCTTGGACTTCGCGCTATGATTGGGGGAACCCTCGTTTCGCTTTTATCAGCAACCTTAGCAGGAATGATTCTTGGCTAGCCTTCAGAGGTCCGAAGCTTTTTCCAGAAGTAAAATAAGCCCCCAAACGAAAGAAGTGCTAAGCCACCTACTTGTAGGGCTAGTGAATGGTCTCCATAGAGAAAATAGCCTGTCGAAAACATCAAAGAATAGATCATTAAAGAACCAAAAAGCATACAAAGAATTCCTGTAGGAACATTCCAAGCTTGTTTTGAAATAGTCAGTTTTTTTCCTGAAGCTGCTGCGCGTTCATGCACCGATTTCCATCCTGGACCTCCCGGATTAATTTTTTCAATAAATGAATACAACACATCTTCATCCTCTGGATGTGTTAGTAAAGTAACGCCTACCCAACAAATAGTGGTAATCCCAACTCCTAGCAACAACTGAGTAGTCCCATCTAGAGGAGTTCCACCCAAAGCCGGGTGGAGTAATTCCATATACAAAGCAATAACAAACGAAACTACCATCGCTGTTATTTCACTATAAATATTAATCCGCCACCAAAACCAACGCAAGATAAATAGCAAGCCTGTTCCCGCCCCAATTTGCAAGAGAATACTAAACGCTTGTAACGCATTTTGAAGGGCCAGAGCCAATAGTCCAGCTAGGACCATCAACACCACCGTGGTAATTCTTCCAACAGCCACTAGTTTTTTCTGAGTGGCCTCAGGTTCGACAAAACGGCGGTAAAAATCGTGAACTACATAAGAAGATCCCCAATTCAAGTGAGACGACAAGGTGGACATAAAAGCAGCAATCAGCGAAGCCAACAACAACCCCAAAAGACCCGAAGGCAAGAAACTCATCATGGCTGGATAGGCCAAATCATGACCAATCACCGAAGGATCCAAATTGGGAAAGGCCGCTTGAAGCGAATCTAGGGTTGGAAATACAATAACAGAGGCCAAAGCCACCAAAATCCAAGGCCAAGGACGAACAGCATAATGCATAAAATTGAAAAGTAGAGTGGCCCAAATAGCATTTTCTTCATCCTTTGCAGACAACATTCGTTGTGCAATATATCCCCCTCCTCCAGGTTCCGCTCCCGGGTACCAAACACTCCACCACTGCAGGGCAATCGGGATAATAAATAACGTGAGAAAAACTTCCCCAGAGGTAATATCAGGAATCAAATCCAATTTTGGCACCACATCCACATGATTAATTAACCCCTCTAGGCCACCCACTTCGGGAAGGTCCAATAAAACTACAGCCGCTCCAATGGTGGCTGCCATCGCCAAGATAAATTGAAAAAAGTCTGTGATAATCACCCCTTTAAGACCTCCTAATGAGGAATAAACTACGGTGACAGTAGCGGCTAAAAAAAGCGTTTGTAGGGGACTAAAGCCCAGTAAAACCCCACCTATTTTAATCCCGGCCAAGCAAACCGTTGCCATGATCATTATATTGAAAAAGACCCCTAGGTATAGTGCCCGAAAGCCACGCAAAAAGGCAGCGCCTTTCCCGCTATACCGCAATTCATAAAACTCCAAATCAGTGAGTACTTCAGATCTCCGCCACAATTTTGCATAGACAAAAACGGTGAGCATACCCGTCAGAAGAAAAGCCCACCAAACCCAATTTCCAGAAACTCCATGCGTACGAACAATATCAGTCACCAAATTAGGCGTGTCTGCTGAAAAGGTAGTAGCAACCATCGAAATTCCTAACAACCACCAAGGCATATTGCGACCCGAGAGGAAAAAATCGTCAACGCTTTTGCCCGCCGAACGTGCAGTCCATAAACCAATAGCCAAGGAGACCATAAAAAAAGTTGCAATAATAATCCAGTCGATGGTGGAGAGTAACATTTCAATTGGGTTTTAGATTCCTAAATATACTATAAATTAAATCTGATGCTCCTTCGTTCCTGTCAAAATGAATACTTTTGAGCATGTTTACTCGCCAAGTAAAATTTCTTTTTTCTCTCTTCAGTTTTTTGTTGATGGGGCATGGTCTATATGCACAATTGGAAGGAAGTAATCCACCCTCCAAAAACTTTCCTCAATGGGCAGCTCCCGAAAAAAACGATCTGTTATTACCCCAACCTGAAAATGATTTCCTAAGTGCCCCCAATACAAATCGGTTGGAACTCAAAGAACCCATACTGGATATGACAGAAAAAGAGACCTTTATCGATCCTGGCAATCAGTATCTTTCTCGTCTCAATCGAAATTTGAAAAACAAAAGCGGGGAAGACAAAAAATTACCCAAAAACTTCCTTATCGACCAGTACCTTGGGGATTTTAAAAGTACAGACAAAGTAATGCAGATTGTAGTTCGTGACCATGAGTACCCAGATGGTGATCGCATTAAAATACTAGTCAATGATCAAGTTGTAGTCGCAAACTTTCTTTTGGTTCAACAATATAGAGGAGTTCAATTACCCTTGGTAGAAGGTTTTAATAAGATTGATTTTGTAGCGCTAAACCAAGGGGAATCTGGACCAAACACCGCTGAAGTTCAAATCTACAATAGTCAAGGGCAGTTACAAGCTGCCAATCAATGGAATCTAGCCACAGGGGTCAAAGCGACCTATGTGATTATTAAAGAATAATGCCCTATGCTTAGCGTTCTCCAAGAATTACTCCAACAAAGTATCCAATCGTTGGAATGGGTAATGATGTTATTAATCGTAGGAGGTGGGGGCTATCTTGTCGTTCACTCTCGCGGAGTTCCACTACTGAAAATCAGGGAGGGCATACGGCTTCTTTTTCGCAAAGAAGAGGCGGCTGGAATCTCGCGTTTTCAAGCGCTCAGTGCTGTAATCGCCGCAACCGTTGGCCTAGGGAATATCTCTGGAGTAGCCATTGCCATTCATATGGGTGGCCCTGGTGTATTGGTGTGGATGTGGGTGACAGCATTAATCGGTTCAATGATAAAATTCTACTCCTGCTCCTTAGCGGTACAACTGCGGGAAATCACTCAAGAAGGGGATCCACTTGGAGGACCAATGTACTATATGAGGCTGGGAATTCGCCGCTGGGGAAAGCCTATGGCCATTTGGTTTTCAGTGGCAGGTTTGTTTGGAGTCCTCCCCGCCTTTACTGCCAATCAGCTCACCCAAACCTTGGTTGATGTGATGGCGCCCAATCAATATCTAGACTTGGGTGATTGGCAGTGGAAATTGGTTATTGGAATTGCCCTTTGTGTATTGAGCAGTTGGGTGATTTTCGGGGGCTTACAAAAAATCGTTCGTGTCACCTCTGGTCTGGTCCCTGTGATGGTTGTCCTATATCTTTCCATGGGAGTCTATATATTAGCTGATAATGCGCATTTGGTTATTCCCACTTTTGTAAAAATTTTTGATGCGGCCTTTACATGGCAAACAGCTGCTACGGGGAGTTTTTGGGGGTTGGTCATTTTGGGTGTTCGCCGTGCCGTATTCTCAAATGAAAGTGGGGTGGGTAATGCTCCCATGTATCACGGTCAATCCGTGAGTAAATTCGGAACCGACGAAGGGCTCACCGCCCTTTTAGGGCCCTTATTGGATACTGGCTTGGTGTGTTCCATCACCGGTTTGATCGTCATCATTAGCGGCGCCTATCTCAATCCAGACTTGAATGGAATAGTTCTCACTTTGGAAGCTTTTCGCCGTCTTTTTTTTGGTGTCGGGGACGAACTCTTATTGCTTATGGTTTTGGTTTTTGGAGTTTCAACCTTGTTCACCTATTCGTATTACGGCGTCAAATGCTTTGGTTTTCTCACTAGAACCCAATGGGGACATTACTACAACTACTTCTACATTGCGAGTATCATTTTTTCGGCATTGGTTACCGTTGAAATAGTGATTGGCATTATCGACCTATCCTTTGCACTTATGTCTATTCCCAATATGTTAGCTATTCTCTACCTGTCTCGTCGTGTGAAAGATGAAATGAGAGCGCGCCAATGGCTTCCCTAACAAAGGGAGTATCCTGTACAATTTTTATTTCTGATCGATAGGAGGAGGGCCTGATGGCATCAATGGTTCATAGACATAATCCCCTTTTCGCGTTTTAAATTCTGCAGTCATTGCAGCTCTTAATTTGGAGTTGGTGAATAAATCTACAAGAGACATTCCCAGTGCTTTGGTTGCATAAATCATCCCTTTGTGGCCGATAGACATCCCCCCACAAGCCACTACGGCCCAAGAATGCCATGGTGTTTCTTTGGGGGCTACGGTAACGCCCAATCGGGCAACAGGGACAATAAAACTAACATCTCCAACATCCGTAGAGCCCCCACCTGGATTTTCCAGGGTTTCTCGTAGCGGTTTAATGGTTCCGTCCAAGCCGATTTTGGCCTTCCCCGTGGCCTCTTGGATTTGATACGCGAATTGTTTTTCCTCTTCGGTATAGCTGAGATCCCCCAAAGTTTCAAGATTTTTCTGAATGGCCATGCCTCCGGCTCGATTGGGTAAAACCTCGTGGATTCCAGAAATTAGAGATATTTTATAATCAACATTAGCCAGAATGGCGGCTCCTTCAGCCATGGCTTGAACCCGTTCGTAAACTTCTTGCATGCCTTTGCGTTTGGTATCACGAACCCGAACCCATAGGCGAGAATAGTCTGGAACTACATTCACAACCTGGCCGCCGTCTTGTATATGATAGTGTATTCGAACAGTGGGTTTAATGTGTTCCCGGTAGGCATTAATTCCATGGGTATAAAGCTCCAGGGCATCAGAGGCACTTCGCCCATTCCAAGGATCTCCAGAAGCATGTGCGGCTTGTCCAAAAAATTCTACTTTGAAGTCCACCAAGGCAAGGGTCGTTTGTACATCTGCTTCAGTTTCATCGGCAGGATGCCAATCTAAACACACATCCAAATCATCAAAAAGCCCTGCACGAGCCATCCACAATTTTCCAAAAAATTTCTCTTCTGCTGGCGTGCCATAAAATTTGATTGTGCCTTTTATTTTTCCTTGCTCAATAAGTTTCTTAACTGCCACTGCGGCTCCCAGGCTTGCTGTTCCAAACATATTGTGTCCACAACCGTGACCAGCACCTCCAGGCACTAGAGGATCTTTTTCAGCAGTGGCCTTTTGGGAAATCCCTGGAAGAGCATCAAACTCGCCAAGTATCCCAATAACAGGTTGACCAGAACCATAACTAGCAACAAATGCTGTGGGTGTCTCTGCCACCCCTTCTTCAACGGTAAAACCATTTGCTTTTGCATAATCAATGAGTGTCTGCGAAGACACCTTTTCTTGGAAAGCCACTTCAGCTGCTGCCCATATTTTGTCACTTATATCAATAAGAGTGTTTTGGTCTCCCTCCACATGATTAATTATTTGTGCTTTGAGTTTTTTAGCACTTTGTCCGTATAGGGGGGATCCCGTTGTGAGCAATAAGCTTACCAATAACAGTACTTTTTTCATATTGTATGTTTAATGATTGCAATCAATTAATGGGGAGGCTACTTCCTCAAAAACAAGGTAGGAAGTGAAAATAGAACCGCTCCCACAAGATAGGGGATATCGATAAAGTTAAGTTTCGAATACATAATCCCTACAACTATCAAACAAAGTAGGGAAAGTGTTCCTGTAACCAGCCGAATCCATCTTCTCCAGTTCATCCTTTAAATATATAAAAAGGGAATTAAATCCTTACTTTTAAAGTATGATTCGCTTCTATTTCATGGGCTTGTTCATTCTTATTTTTGCCATTGGAGCCAATGGTATAGCACAAAGTTTAGGGATTAAGACCTGGTATGGTTTTATTCAACTGCTCCTAAATAAAAATGAAAGTATAATGGAACTTGCTTTTTTGGATATTCTTTGGTTGTTCTTTATTTACCCTTTGATATTGGGTACCAGTGCAGCTATAGGGGCTTGGATCTATAACCAAATTATCGCTTTATGACCAGTTCGATCATCTATGAAGGCCAGCTTCGCAGTCGATGTACCCATCTTCAATCCCAACGTTCGATTCTCAACGACGCCCCCCTCGACAATCACGGAAAGGGACAATCCTTTTCACCCACGGATCTAGTGGCCACCGCCTTAGGTTCGTGCATGCTCACCATTATGGGAATCAAAGCAGAAAGTCTTGGGATTTCTTTGGAAGGCACCAAAGTGGAAGTAAAAAAGACCATGGGAGATGCCCCTAGAAGAATTGTTCAGATCGATATTTGGTTGCATTTTTTGCAAAGCTGGGATTCAAAAACTCGAACCCTGTTGGAACGTGCCGCAGCAACTTGTCCTGTTCATCGTTCTCTACATCCCGATATTCAAAAAAATATTCATTTTGGATGGCCTTAATTTTCAGTGTTTGGCTGATTTTTTTTAGATACTAGTAAGACAACCAAAATACCAATAAAACCAAATAAGAATCCTAGAATAAAACCAAAAGAGCGAGGCCTCCCCTTTCGTTCCGACAAATAAGCTCCTAATGCGCCGGTAGCAACAGCCAAAGCCAGCGATAAATAAAAGACGGAGGTATTCATTTTTTGTTCAGCCGTGAATGGACAAAATATACTAAGCTGTAGACCAATACGCCGAGTGGACCCAGCAGAAATGTTCCTAACATAGGGGCTATCATCCATGGGTGAGGAATTCCTTTTTGTTGGCTGTTTTTGAGCATCCAACTGCCCATCCAAAAATCAAAGGCAAGGTAATGCAACCAACCTGCAGCAGCCGATTCTGGTGTGGCTTCTTTAAAAAGTGTGAGGATTCCATCCAAGCGACTAAAATCAGCTTCGGCTAAACCGCCAAAACCAAAAAGAAAATACGCATAGAAAAAACTCAAGCCCAAAGGTATCCAAGGAAAAGCCATGATTTTTTGCGTGATCTTGCGTTTGGGTAGGAAAAGTAAGAGCATCCAAAAAAATAAGATTCCAGTATTACAAAAAGTGAATAAGAGTTCTGTTGTTGTCATTAGCACATTGGTGATTGCTTTTTAAAAATAGTAACTTCCCAGCATATAAATATAAATGTTAGTCTTTAAAGATATAAAAGGAAACCGTGTGGACCCGTTGAGTCATACCCTAAAAAAAATGGAAACTTTCCCCTATGTTGATATACATATTGGTTCAGATTCACAAAACGTGGGTAAAAAGACGATCTACTGTACTGTAATTGCCTATCGATTTGGAAATCGTGGCGTTCATTATATTCTTAGTAAAAGTACCCATCCGATTATCAGAGACATTTGGTCACGACTTTGGAAAGAAGCCGAATTGAGCTTGGAAGTGGCAGAATGGTTAACAAAGCAAGTGAATATCAAAGTAGAAATTGACATGGATTACAACAACGATGTGAGTTTTCAGTCCAACAAATTGGTTGCTGCAACCAAAGGTTGGGCCAATTCATTGGGGTATAAAGTAAACATAAAGCCTTTCAAACAAATCGCTACCAAGGCCGCCGATCATCACTGTAAATGAAAATGGAGAAAAAACCCGTCGCCTTGCTGACTCCTGCTCCCATAGGTTCCCGATGGATAGCTGCTTTTGAAAAGGAAGCCCCAGAGCAAGCGATTCAGCTTAATGAAGCTATTTCCAATCCCGAAGCAGTGGAATTACTTTTGGTATGGAAACATCCGGAAGGCAGCTTAAAAAATTTCACTAAATTAAAATTACTCTACTCTCTTGGTGCAGGGGTTGATCATCTGATGAGTGATCCTGAATTGCCAAAAGAAGTACCAATATGTAGAATCGTAGATCCCTTACTGGCTTTTTCTATGTCCAACTACATCCTACTCGCTGTCCTAGACTTTCAAAGAAGAATGGACAAATACAGATGGGACCAGCAAAATAGAGTCTGGGATCATTATGCTTTGCCAGAAAGGGATCTTCGGATTGGAATATTAGGGCTTGGAAATTTGGGTCAGGATGCAGCAGAAAAATTAGTCCAACTGGGATTTGAAGTAGCTGGTTTCAGCCCCAGCCCAAAAACAATTTCGGGAGTTAGATGCTTTCATGGAGATGGGTTGAATTCCTTTTTAAACACAGTAAACGTTTTGATTTGTACCGTTCCCTTGACCGAAAAAACAAGAGGCTTACTCAATGCGTCACTATTTGAAAAACTCCCCAAGGGCAGCTTTCTCATCAATGTGGCTCGTGGAAAAGTTCAAATAGAAAAAGATATTTTAACCGCCCTTGATTCTGGCCAACTCAGCGGAGCTTTTTTAGATGTTTTTGAAGAGGAACCGCTTCCTACTGGCAGTAGGCTTTGGTCGCATCCCAAGGTTCAAATTACGCCACACATTGCCAGTATCACCAAACCCAAGGCGGGGGTCCAACAAATTCTAGATAATTGGAGTCGGCTTCAAAAAGGGGAAGCCCTTCTCCACCAAGTCAATGTTCAAAAGGGATATTAAAGTGCCTGCCCTAATTTATCACAGCCGTAGCGAACCACATCGGTCGTTGGACAACCCGTTTCAGATTCTATTTTTTCGATGACTTTTTGAGCCTCTTCTTCGTTGAGGGTACTTGTATTTAAAGCGATCCCAGCTACTTTGGCATTGGGATAAGTGCCGCATACACTCACCAGTTGCTCATTGAGATGAATGAATTGTTTTAAGGAGGGAATGGCAATGTGCTCTGGGAATTTGAGATGGGTTTTTTCTGCTCGATGACACAAAATCATGTGTGTGGGGCAGCTCCCCCGCATCAAAGGCAATGTAGCCGTACTTCCAGGGTGCAATAAGGATCCCTGACCTTCAATCAAAATCCAATCTTTGTCTTTGTGGGTAAGAACTGCTTCTTCAACTGCACCACAGGCCAAATCCACCTTAAAGGCGTCTAAAGGAATTCCTTTACCGGTGAGGGTGATTCCAATCTGACCAGTTGCAACAAAGCCTGTATTAATATTTTGTTTTTGAGCCCAGCTGTAGAGTTCCAAGCCTGCTGTCATTTTTCCAGCGGCCATATCTGTCCCCACAAATAGAATTCGCTTGTTTGTGAGGTGAGCTGCTTGGGCAGTTGCAATCGGAGGCGATGTCTGAGGGACTCGAACATCCCATATCCATTGATCCTCAAAGGTACAATGCGCTCGAAATCGATCTTCCAACAAATCATGGAGTCCATTCACGATAGACATCCCTGCTTGGAGTGCTTTTTCTATCAGTGCAATCCAGTCATTTGGTATGCGCCCTCCTGAAGGAGCAATTCCCAAAATAAGAACGTTGGCCCCGTATTTTAGTGCTTCCTCCAAGGAGGAGACAATAGGTGCAGTATGCTGAATTCCAGTAACCGATTGGACAGACTGACCCGAAAACTCTGAGTCTACAACGGCAACAATGTCATTAGTTGCGTAGCGAAGTACTCCAAAACCCATTTTTCCATAATCGCTATTCAAATGCCCTTGCATGTAGAGGGCTATTTTATCCGACTGTTGTAACATTTGTTTCTTTTTTGAGTTGTGCCCCATGTCCAGGGCGTTCTGTTGGCTGTGTAATACCTTTAATCATTGGGGCTCCTTCTGCTGGGTCGGGTGCCAAATTATAATGAGAGTCCAAATCTATATGATCCAATACCCCTGATAAAGCAGCGGCTGCCGCAATAGAAACGGAAGATTCGCTCATGCAACCCACCATCGTTTTTAAGCCAAATGCTTTGGCAGTGGCTATGATCCGAAGCGCTTCGGTGATCCCTCCACATTTCATCAACTTAAAATTTATCCCATGAACGGCCCGGGCCCATTGAGGAATATTGTGAGCAAAACGGCAAGACTCATCAACATAGATTGGCAATGCCGATTGTTCATACAAAGGGAGGAGGTTGGATTCATCGCCTTCTTTCAGCGGTTGTTCAATATAACGAACGCCTCGCTCAGCCAGCCAATGGCTCATTTCTACAGCTGTTGGGAGGTTCCATCCTCCATTGGCATCGACCCGTATTTTGACTTTATATCGCTCTGAACTTGCCACCACTTGCTCAAACATAGCTTTGTCAGCTGCTATGCCCTCTGGAGAACCCAGCTTAATTTTTAAAGATTGAATGGTGCTCCCCTCCATTAGGAGAGGAATGCGCTCCTTAACAACTTCTGGAGGATTGATACCGATGGTAACGGAAGTCGGCTGAGTCGGTGTGGGAAAACCGAGTAACTGATACAAAGGCAAGTTTGCTTTTTTGGCAGTCCAGTCCCAAATTGCAATATCAAGACCCGCATAAGCACAAGGAGCAATTTTCATTTGTCGTGCTCGCTGTTCTATTTCAAAAACACTCAATTCCGAAAGATCAGTAGCAATCAATCGTTGGAGTTCTTCTATGACTTTTTCTGGACTATCGGCTTGTTCGCTTTTACCCGGTGCTGCTTCTCCCCATCCAATGAATCCCTCTTTTTCAACGGATACAAATACGTTAAAAGAGTCTCCTCGAACTCCTCGGCTGATGGCCAGCGGAAACCTTTTTTTTAGGAGCACCTTGTAAAAGTTGATTTTCATATAATCTTTATTTGGGTTACTAGCTCAAGATAAATTCTACTAATAGAGTAAAGATAACTTTTCAATTGAATTGTCAAATGCTGAGGAATGAATTGAAGCTTAACGTTTTGTTAGTTTTCTAAGGCTTGGTGAACTAACTCCCCACAATAAAAATCCACTCAAAACAGTTAGCAGTCCAAATACAGAAAATGCACGCAGCAACCAATTATTAAAGTCATCTCGTCCTTGATAATCCATGGTGTGGCTCATCCATAAAAAGTCAAACCAGCGCCAACTTCGGTGTCGTATGCGTTGAAAGCTTCCATTTTTTGCTGAGACATAAGCAGTAAGTTGTTGGGGGTGGTCAAACGATATGGCATAGGCGGGCAGGGGCCGTCCTCGGTATTCATGGTGGGCATCTGTGGCGGTTATTTTAGATACCTCAGTAATTTTATATCCAGCGACAACCCGCTCTCTGGCTACTTCCACTGCTTGTTCTTTTGAAATTTCACTTTGAAGTTTTCCATCAGTTGCATTGATGAGTAACGATTTATTAATCCAATAATAAGGCGACTTTCCTACGGCAATTAACTCCAAGCTTTGAATGTTAATTCCCAAACGGTCTGTTGGAAATAATGAATCGAAACTCGGGACTTGATACTGCTCATTGAGGTAGGGGTCACCATGAATTTCATCCAAATCGGTCCAACTGAAATACAATCCTGATACGGTCCACATCATAAATCGGATCCCTATAGCCAAGCCCAAGTACCTGCGCACTCTTCGCAGATTT